>Ga0315283_10003279_pt1 | contig 13757 bp, 12 predicted proteins | sample YL17G09_0_MG_FD_204541 | JGI IMG/M metagenome (GOLD analysis project Ga0315283, IMG submission 204541) | Sediment microbial communities from Yellowstone Lake, YNP, Wyoming, USA - YL17G09_0 | ecosystem: Environmental > Aquatic > Freshwater > Lake > Sediment | place: USA: Wyoming | collected... | reverse complement strand
GCAGCAGCGTCTGAGGATCCCAAGAACTCGCAGGACGGACCCGGAATCGCCGGTGACCTCTCGGCTTCTCCTGCCCCCGGCCAGGGAAAGGAGGACTCCATGGTGGTCGCTACGGTCAACGGCAAGCTGATCTCGCGCCCCGAAGTGGACCAGGCGCTGGGCAATCTCCTCACGCAGCACAGGGAGCAGATTCCACCTGATCAGGTGAGCCAGGCCAAGCCCGCGCTGTGGAAACAGGCATTGGAACACCTGATCAACCAGCACCTGCTCGTGCAGGAGGCGGACCGCCAGGAAATCAAACCGGACGAGAAGACCGTGGAGGGTCGGTTCGCAGAGGTTGCCGGCCGATTCCCCAACCCGAAGGAGTTCAATGAAGTCCTAGACTCGATGGGGATGACGGAACAGGAATTCCGTCAGGAGATCCGTCAGAACCTGAAGATCGAGGACCTGCTGGACAAGAAGTTGTCGCGATCGAAAAAAGTGACGGACGAAGAGGTGAAAGCGTTCTACCGGGATCATCCGGAGAGCTTTCGTACGTCTGAGCAGGTTCGGGCAAGCCACATCCTCATCGGCGTGAAGCCGGAGGATCCGCAGCAGGAGCGGGATCGCAAGCGACTGGAGGCTTCCAGGCTGCGAGGCGAAATCGAGCGGGGGGCGACCTTCGAGCAACTGGCGCAACAGCACTCGGACTGCCCCAGCAAGGCTCAGGGCGGGGATCTGGGGTTCTTTGAAAGAGGCAGGATGGTCAAGCCCTTCGAAGAAGCTGCCTTCAAGCTGAAGAAGGGAGAGGTTAGCCAGGTTGTCGAGACGGAATTCGGCTATCACCTGATCAAGGTAACCGATCGACAGGAATCCGGGGTCATGGCCCTGGACCAGGTTCGCGACAAGGTCGCATCCTTCCTGGACCGTCAGCAGAAGGAGCAACAAATCGGCGATTTTCTGGCCAACTTGCGAAAGACGGCCACCATCGAGTATGGAAAGGAGTTGCGACCTTGACGCAACCGCCTTCCGGAGCCCAGGGGAAACCCCGCAAAACAGAAAGAGGAGATTCGCATGCAGGGCAGCAAACTCTACGTAGGCAATCTGAGTTATGCCGTCACGAAGGAAGAGTTGCAACAGCTTTTTTCCGCGCACGGTGAGGTGCAGCAAATCAATCTGATTGAAGGGAAGGGCTTCGCGTTCCTCGAAATGTCCAACCAGTCGGAAGCTGAGAACGCCAAGAAAAATCTGGATGGGCAGGAGTTCATGGGGCGCAGGATCCGGGTGGACGAAGCGCGCCCTCCCAAAGCCAGAGAAGGCAGGGGCCGCCGAAGATAGAGTAGACGTGTCGATATACGAGGTACGGAAAGGGCAAACGAAAAGTTAGGATCACGAGGTTAGCAAAATGAACATCTACGTAGGCAATTTGTCATTCGAGATGTCGGAAGACGATCTCCGTCAGGCTTTTGAGCCGTTCGGGCGGGTCACGTCCGTCAGCATCATCCGGGACAAGTACAGCGGCCAGTCCAGGGGGTTCGGGTTCGTCGAGATGGCTGCGAAGTCCGAAGGCCAGGCTGCGATCGATGGTCTCAAGGGCAAGGAACTGAAAGGCCGCGCGCTGAATGTGAACGAGGCTCGTCCCCGGACCGACGATCATAGAGGCGGCGGCGATGGGTCCTCCGGAGGAGGAGGACGGGGCGACGGGCGGAGTTTCTAGCCGCCGGACCTTCGCTGGCCAGGGCTGAGACACAGTTGACCTCCCCGAGCTCAACCTGAACTCGTCCCCATTTCTCATTTCCTGACCGATTCCATGTCTCAAGGGCAGGGATTCTTCTCCTTGCAGAAAGATCCTTTGCCCTCGATCACGCAGGCAAAGGCCTTACGCCCTCGCCTCACGGGATTCCCCGCCAGAGTCGCTCGCTGCCCGCCTCGGATCATTCGCCTTCATTCACCCGTGCGTACCCGCCAAGCTAGCCTATTTAAAACTTAACTATGTTTGCCAAAAAAATACTTGACTCGATTCAGAAGACGTGATATCCAACATAAAACTTTCATCCAGCGTTTCTCTTCGTTCTCCATCGGATCGCGGCCCCGGAACGTCGGCGGAGGCGATCCGTACGGCTGTAACCTTCAACCATGGGGGGCAAGAAAATGAGAAAGTTGCTTTTCGTCCTGTTGGTTCTTCCACTCATCGCACTCGGTTCCGTGCCCTTGTCGCACGCATGCTGCGTCGATCAGGACGGCGACGGGTACGGCACGTCGGGCCTTCTAAAGTGTCTACACCCGGAGCTCGACTGCGACGACACACGAGCGGATGTGAATCCCGGGGCCACGGAGATCTGCAACGACATCGACGACAACTGTGACGGCATCATCGACGACGTGGATGCCGACGAAGACGGCTTCATCGCCGAGGCGTGCGGCGGCCTAGACTGCGACGACGCCAACGCCGACATCAACCCGGAAGCTGCGGAGATCTGCAACGCAGATGACGACAACTGCAATGACGTCATCGACGACGTGGATGCGGACCAGGATGGCTTCATCGATGAGGCGTGCGGCGGCGAAGACTGCGACGACGCCAACCCGGCGGTCAACCCAGCGGCAGTCGAAGGCTGCTGCGACGTGCCCACCTGCAAGGATCAGATCGATAACGACTGCGACGGTCGCGTCGACACCAAAGACCCCAGTTGTCAAATGTGGTGCATGCCCGTGCAATCATCCACCATGGATGCGGAAGTCCCAACCGGTTCCAAGCGTTTGAACTTTCTGGCCCTCTTGATCGTGCCTTTTGCAGCCATCCTCATCCTGAGGAGGCTTCGAAGAGACTAGCCGCGGCCCCCCCCTGAAGCCACGGAGGCCCTGTCCCCGAACGGGGAAGGGCCTCGCTTTTTCTGTGGCATGGCTTTCCTGCCATCCTATTTGCACAGCTTCTGAAACCCACCCAAGGAGTAATCGTTCCTGTCCTGCTTTGCAAAGAAGTGGGTTCTGTTGTTACGGTTGAAGAAGATGATCACCGTGGCGTGCTCGGTGCGATCGTCGACAGCGATCATGCAGCCAAGCCCTAAGAGAAGGACCTTCTTGTCCGGGCTCTCCCAGGCGCATTGGGGTTGCCACTCTACCTTCCAGTAAGCGCCGGACCGGTCGTGAATGACCTTGAAGGTGGGCTGAAAGAATTCGGCGTCGAGCCACAGATATTGGACCCCGTAGTTGTAGTAGGGATCCTTGGCCTCGATCTCCAAGACATACGTCGGCCTCTTGACCCAAACGAGATTGACTGGAAACCAGGGCGCGCCGGGATACCCTTCCTTCTGGTAACCCCAGATCACTTCCTTGGTCCCCCGTGCCGTCAGGTACTCGCCCTGCTCGCTGGGTTCGAGCTGCAGAGGGCTGCGGTCGTAGAACGGCACAAGCTGCTCCTCCTTTCGGAGGATCTTCCAGTTGAAAGCGCTCACTTTGCCGGCATACCCCCACGCATCGTCCATGCAGAAGTCGGAGCCGACGAACGCGTCGGAACGATTGGCCGGGCTCATACGCCTGATCCGCCGGATCGCAGGGACGTACGTGAAGGTGTTGTCCGGCCGCTTGTCTCGGTATCGCCAGGTCAGGACATTCGTGCCTGCAATGTCGAAAGGCGCAAGAACGCGCATGACGGAGTGGACCTCGAAGTTTTCTGGATTTGCCTCACCTCTGACTCCCGGATAGCCGTCCATCACGTACGTCAGATAGTCGCAGTCCACTTCGCGCTCCAAGCCTGTCCCGCGGCCAATCCACCGGGTCTGAAAGGGGCAGATCATGTGGCCCGTTGCGTACGAGTAATAGGATTTGTTGTACATCAGTTTCGTTCCGGCCTTGGGATCCTTCGGATCGACCTGCGGGAACGGGAGTCCCTCCACGAAATCCGGGAGACTTCCGGTCTTCACGTCGACCAGCACGCCGTCCTCGTCGATGTCATATCTGCCAACGTTCGCCGTCATGGATTGAGCAACCGCCGGAGGCAGGTATTCAGAAGGCTTGAAACTGAGCTCCTCCACACGGAGTTCGTCCCCTCTCTTGACCCAGCCCAGCACGGGCTCTGGAAGCAGACCTTCTGCCTTCTGCCAGTTTGTCCGGTCGATCACATCTCCAGGCGAAACATCGGCACGGCTCGAAGAGCCCAGGCAGACGATCAACCAGAGGGCGATCCAGAAGACCCCAACGATTCTTCCTCGTCTCATTGTCCCCACCTCCCCCCCCCCAGGGTTCGGCAGACGAAACGGTCTGCCGTTTCTCCCCTCCCTGCGAAAGGACATGACACAGCGCTCTTGTTCGAACACCCCTTTCCAGTACATCGGACTGCCGGAACTGATTCATGAGAGCCTGAGGCGATCGGAACTCGTGCAGGTAGACGTCCGATTTTGCTCTCCGTCCGATTTTGCTCTTTTTCTCGGGCGTCCTTTGACGTACAATTCGCTTTCCATGATTTTTCTCTCGCCCTGAAGCGAGGGCCTTCCACCCATTGCGAGGAGGTTCCCGTGGGGGATCCCGCAGCGATCCGAGCATTCTTCAACCGGGTCGGACCCTGGTTCTACACGTTTTTTTTCGCCCTGCTGGGTTACCGCGCCTCTCTGAGATATTTCCTGCGTTTGAATCACCAGCGTCTCGGGCTGAGGAGGGGCATGAGAATTCTCGATGCGGGGATCGGAACAGGGTTCTTAGCCGTCAACCTGCTGAGGGAGGCTCCTGTGCCTCTGATCATCACAGGGCTGGACTTCTCGACCGGGATGTTCGCCGGGCTGGAGCGCTGGCTTCAGCGGCTGGGCCTGCGGGAGCGGGTGAGGTTGCAGCAAGGAGACATCCGGAAGATGCCGTTTCGCAGCGAGACCTTTGACCTGGTGGTTTCCTCAGCCGCCATGGAGTATCTGCCCGAGGTTGAAGAGGGTATTGCGGAATGTGGCCGGGTTCTGCGGCCTGGCGGAAAGTTCATGATGATCTCCACACGCCGCAGCTTTATGGGAAGGCTGATCGCTCTACTTTGGAGAAACAGTACACTGGATCCGGCTCACATCCGGCAATGCATGCACCGGGCTGGAATCCGTCACATCGAGAGGCTGCGCTTTCCCTGGTACTTCCCTCATGTGAACGGGTGGGGAATGATCCTCTTGGGACGAAAGACCCCCAGGCCGGACGCAGAAGTACTTGAACTCGCTTGAATCCGGCCAATGATGACGATACCATGCACAAATCAAGGCATGAAGGTTATCTGGAAGGTGGATCTGTGGAAGCATCGGAGTCCAGGCGTGCAGCGAATACGATCGTCCTGAGTGACATTCACCTGTCCGATGCCGAGCCCCCGCGGCCGGGGAACCCTCTCTGGAAGAGGTTCAGGCAGCCCGACCTCTTCATCGATCCCAGCTTCCGGAATTTCCTCGAATACATCCACGGCGAAATGGAAGGCCCCATCGAGCTCGTTCTCAACGGGGACATCTTCGACTTCGACTCCGTCATGGCCATCCCGGAACAGCCGAGTTTCCCGGTAAGCTGGCTGGAAAGGAGGCGCGGACTGAACGCGGAGGAGCCGAAGTCCCGGTTCAAGATCCAGAGGATTTTCCAGGACCATCCCGTCTTCGTGCAAGCCCTGCGGAGCTTCCTGCTCAGGGGTCACCGGGCGGTCTTCGTCATCGGGAACCACGATGTGGAGCTTCTCTGGCCTGCGGTGCAGCGGGAGATCGTCCATCTCCTCGACCTTCCGGATGAGCTCCGGGAGAATGTCCGGTTCGTCGACTGGGTGTACATCTCGAACGGAGACACCCTGGTTGACCACGGGAACCAGTACGACGCGTACTGTGTCTGCCACAACCCGCTGTTCCCTCTCGTGAAGAAGGGCTCCAGGAAGTCGGTGCGCCTCCCATTCGGGAACCTGGCCGGAAGGTTCATGACAAACGGAATGGGGTTCTTCAACCCCCATGTGGAAAGCAGCTTCATCATGTCCATGAGGGGCTACCTCGTGTTCTTTTTCAAATACATGGTCCGGACGCAGCCCCTCCTGCTCTGGACCTGGCTGTGGGGCGCTACCGTCACCCTGCTGGTATCGCTCCGAGAGGGGCTGATGCCCGCGTACAAGGATCCGATGTTTTTTCGAAAGAGAATCGAGGACGCGGCCGCGCGATCGAATACCTCCGCAGGCGCCCTCATGGCTCTGCGCGAACTCCATGCACATCCGGCCGTTTTCAATCCATTCATGGTCCTGCGGGAACTGTGGCTGGACCGGGTCCTCCTGCTGGGGTTCATCCTCTTCGTGAGCTTTCAGATCTTTTCGTTCCTCAACGTGTTCTCCCCGGTTTCAGCCTTTTGGTTCTGGATCCCCCTCGCCCTGTTCATGCCCGCTTTCATCTTCTATGCTCGGTCGGTCCACTCGAACGTGTACAACGTTCAGAAAGCCGCGCTCAGGCGCGTACCTGCCATGGCGAGGATCGCTCATGTGAAGTTTGTCGTCCTCGGACACACCCACCGGGAGATGCACTCGAATCTCAGGGGGGTCGAGGTGCTCAACAACGGCACCTGGTCTCCTGCCTTTCATGACCTGGAGTGCACGCAGCCATACGGGAGGAAATGCTTCACCTGGATACGGCCCCTCCATGGGAGAGCTGGTGGGCTTGGCGGCGAAGGGGCGATCAGGGCCGCCGCTCTTTACGAGTGGAGGGACCCCGGGATCGAGGTCATCCCCCGGATGGACGTCAAGAGCTGAACCGCACGGTGGGAGCCCAGACTCAAGGGGAAACGCGGGGAGAAGCCTGAAACGTATGGATCAATGCGCCGGGGAGAACGATCCTGATGAGGTCCGTGGGCAGTCGGCTTCTGATGTTCTGGTCTCAGCCCGGACAAGGCGGCAGAAACCCTCGCGAGGCGTGCATTGCAGCAAGGGCGATCAAGCCTCACCGTGCGGATACTGCATTCTTGGGGCTTGGCAGACGAGAAATGGCAGAAAAACGGGAGGGGTGAGGGACATACCGCCACATGCTCGCTCACGAACAACCCCTTGCTGTCACCTCTCCTTCCTCCATACAAAGAGGTGGTGAAGGGCGAACAAGGGCATCAGAGGGGTCAAAGCCCATTCAAGCCCTTTTAGCAAGGGGAACAAGACATCGGGCACCATCTGGCTCAGGGTAATCCCTCCGGTGAGCATGTATCTGACAAAACCGAATCGTCTCGCATAGACCAGACTGAACTGGGGATACAATGTCGTGAATTCCGCCTTGTCTCTTTTCAGCAGAAGATAACTTAGGGCCTGGTTGCTGGACGACATACGTCTGGAGTCCTTCAATCTCCATGACACAGCGTGCTCATCGAACGGCTCTGGATGAGCCTTTTTGTATATCAGGCGTGCAAAGGGGCTCCAGTAGGGCTCAATGCAGATGATCCCTCCTCCTACCTTGAGTGTCCGATCTGCCTCGTTCAGGAAGTTTGTCACGTCCGGAAGATGATGTAAGACATTCACGGCCAAGATCGCATCCAAGGACTGGGCGCTTAGGGGAAGAATCTCAGCGTTGAATACAAGGTCAACATGGGCAAATCTTTCAACCTCTGAGGTGATAACCTCTGGATACAGGTCCCTGACGAACCCACCCCCTGACCCGATTTCCAATACCCTGCCTCCGTCAACTAGGAACCGGCCCCTCAGCCGCATCATCAGATGATACTGCTCCGTGTAAATGTCCCGCAGGCACTTCTTGTTTCGGAGCACCTGAGCAGCATCCTCGGTTGCCTCCCTGGAGTCGAAATCAGTCACTCGATACTTGGTTGGCATCAGCTTCATCGGAGAAACCCCATTGTCGTCTTGGCAGAAGAGTAGAAGAATGGAAAACTCCCCCGGACCTGACCGAGTCCTCCTTCCTCAAGGCACACTTCATGGCACCCCCACCTTCCACGCCAGACTCACTTATTTGAAAAACCTTGTCAACGAATGATCGCTTGTCTCACCGTGATGATGGTTTGGGAGACGACTGCGCCTGGGCCCGGCTTCAAGGCCATCGGGGTTTCGTTGACTTCCATAGTCTCTTCATGCAAAATTTTGTCTCTTGAGGAAGGGACTGATGAGGATTGAGAAGGCCACATCCGAGGGGTTTGGACGGAAGCATTGCTTGGCCGGGGTGTTCGCCCTCGCAGTGGGTCTCGTGTATCTGCTCCCCAACATCCTGTTCTTTTTGGAGGCAGGCGATGAGTATCACTATCCCTTTCTAGCCATGCCCGATGAGCGGCATTATGCCTCACGCATCCAGGAGGTTTACGACGGTCATTATGCTATAGCAAGCCCTGATCTGAAAGAATACAAGAACGCCCCCCATTTCTGGCAACCTCTGAGCGAAATTGTTGTGGCCAGCATCGGGAAATTGCTGGGTATCCAGGTTGGAGGTCTGCTGGTGCTGTCAGACTTCCTTTTCCCTTTCCTCCTTTTCCTTGTTATCTACTTCTTCGCGTGGCAACTCACGGAATCAAGAATGCTCGCGATTCTCGGGGCGTGTGCCATCATGATGGTGAGCTTCGTCATATTTGGTCCGCCGCAGTCACTGATCTATTGGCTTGGACACATTTCCTGGGTCAAGCTCAATCCCCTGCTCAATCCAAGGACCTCCTTCCTTTTCTCACGGGCCATCAACCCCCAGTTCAACATCATTCTTTTCTTCTTGTGCTTGATCGGCATCTACGGAGCTTGCTTTCGCGAAGCAAGGGGCTTCGTGCTTCTCGCGGGAGCCGCCCTAAGTGCCCTCTTCTACTGTAATTTCTTCTACTGGTCTTATCTGGCAGGAGGCTGTGGCCTGTTCGCTGCGTACGCCCTTCTCAAAAAAGATCTCAAGGTCTTTCGGAACCTCGTCATCATTGTCATGATCGGAGGCCTGTTGTCCGTTCCTTACTGGATGAGTGTCCAGGAACTGAGCAAATCGCCCTACTACGATGAGGCCGTCAAACGCACCTTGATCCAGTTCACCCACAAGCCCTACCTGGCAAAGATTGAGTTACTGTGCATCTTTTTCTTTGTCGCCTTCTGCCCCAAGAAGGACCGCCCTTATCTTTTCCTCACCGCCTTCTTCCTCGGAGGCTTGGTGTGCGAGAACCAACAGGTCTTGACAGGCAGGAGAATGGGCCCCTATCACTGGAGCATTTACTGCCAGGCCCCCCTGATGTGGCTGGCCATGGCGTTGATGGCTGCCGGCGCCGGCCAGCGATGGCCAGGCAATCGGCTCATTCGGTTCGCAAGGCAGAAGCAGAAATCGCTGGCTACGGTCGCCATCCTTTTCATGTTCTTCAATGCCGTCCACACCCAGGTCGTCTACGTCTACGCTACGGACAGGGAAAAGGGCCCAAGACCGTGCTACGAGAAATCCCTTCCGGTGTGGCTGTACTATCAGAAGCTGGATCCTGCCATGAGCTGGCTGAACGTCAACGCCAAGAAGGACTCCGTCGTTCTGGCCTCCATGTGGGCATCCTATCTGATAACCGCCTTTACGCACTGCAACGTTGTTGCCACATGGGCTACCCACAGCTATCTCATTCCCGGCTATGAACTGTGGGAACGTTGGCTTCTCAAGTTCTATTTCTTTGGCGTCCCGGATGATCGGGTTTATGAGGCATTGGCACCCAATCTGGATGGCGTTTGCGAACTGTGCCCCTGGCTGCTCAACGAAGAGGAACGGCCTGCCTTGCGAAATTGGGTAGAAAAAACCTATCGCGACCTAAAACAGACTCCCCTCCAGGACCTTCTGGCAAAGTACCATGTCGAATACGTACTCTTTTCAAAGGAAGAACGCGAGGAATACCTGACCGAGCAGACCGGCTTTGACGTCGGCCAGTATCTCTTCCTCAGGCCGGTTGTCAAGACCAAAGACGTGGAACTCTACGAGCTCATGCTGCCGTAGGGGGGGGCAAGAAAGGCTTTCCCCCAGGCTGCCCGGAAACGCCGAATACCTGGCGCACGAAATCCTTAGGAACGAGGCGTACACAGGAAACGCGCCAAGTTGACAGGAGGAGCGCTTAGCAACGCAGCGGAGCGGCGTTTGTCGACCGCCTGTCAGGACTGCACTCGGAATCTTGAGCAATAGCGCAGAGAGGAAGCACCGGATGAAAGAGAAGGCCCAGGCTGAGGAATTCTCTTTCGAAATGGGGCCTATCCACTTAACCTGTCGACTCAATCAGAAATGCAATACGAATTCGGAATCGATCTTCATGCAAGGGATTCGTTTCTGTGCATCATTGATGAGAAGGACAGAATTCAGCTCAGAGAAAAGGCGCCGAATGATCTGGAGACCATCATAAGGATGCTCGACCGGTTCTGTCCCCGACCCGCTGTGGTTGTGGAGGCGACGCCGAACTGGTACTGGCTCATCGATGGTCTGCAGGAAACCCGGTTCGAGGTCAAACTGGCGCGCACCCTGGGCCTGTATATGATCACCGGGGCAAAGGTGAAGACGGATCGTCGAGATGCCTTCAGCTTGGCCAGGCTCCTGAGGCTGGAGGCGATACCGGAAGCGTACATCTACCCGAAAGATACACGCCCTATTCGGGATTTTCTGCGCAGAAGGCGACACCTGGTCTTGGTTCGCGACGCCATGTACCGGTTTATGAGGAACGTCTTACTTCAACACGGATTCTACGGATATCCTCAAGATGCGATGAAGGGGTTAGATGAGGAGCAGATCCTGGAGCATCTCGACCATCCTGTCCTGCAGACGAGCATGCAGATGGAATTGCAAAGAATCGACCTCTATACCCGGCAAATCCGAATCCTGGAAGAGATGATCCTGAGCCGGGTGAAAGAGGAGCCGGTGTTCAAACCTCTTCAGACCGTTCCGGGGGTCGGCAAGATTCTAGCGATGACGCGCGGCTCATCCTGCGGCCACAAGTTCAGCGACGGTTTGGGAAGCGATCCGATGAGCGTTGGCCATCACGCTAAGCGTTAACGGCACGGACGGAACGCTGGGGAACACGGAGGCGTCCACGGCATGGACCCGCCTCAACCCCCCGGGCCGTCCGAGGAGGTCCGACTCCCGAGGGCCCGGCGAAGCGGACATGGGAAAGGAGCCGCCGGTATGGAAACTTTGCCCCGCCGATGAGATCCGGACCAGGGGAATCAACGGCACCAGCCCTGTGCGGCGGCGATTGGCATAGAGCTTTTTCCCCACCCCGCGGACCTTAGCCTTTGTGTCTCGAGAGAGAGCGCCGTGAAGCGAAAATGCCATTCCCTCGCTCGGGCCGGAGTGGGATTGGAGTGTCAGCGGGTCCGAGTCATGGGAATGGAGCAGTCCTTGCAGCACCACGAGTCGGTCCACGGCCGCTGATTCAAGGGCAGGGAACAATCGGAAGAGAAGTCCCAACGGTGACCTCCGCAGAGCGCCGGTGATAAGGTCGCTGTAGGTATAGATCTGCAACTGAACAATGTGCCGCGAGATCGATGGATCCTGCAGGGCCAGATAAACTTGCGAGAGCGTGTGGGCGCTCTCCTTGGCGGGGCCGCGCTCTCTCTTATAGGAAACCATCGGACAAAGAAAGGACTGACTGCTTGGAATGCGGATGGAAGAATCCCGCAGATTCAGCGAATCCATCAGAATTTGCGTGGTCGTGAGCACGCCGCAGGCTAAGAACACCCGTTCCCCGGTGAATGAACGGGGTTGCCCAGTCCCGATATCCAAGGCTTCAATCCGGACAGATCCTTCATCCTCTTTGGCGCTCCTGACTAGTACGCCATCGATATAAGTGAAATTGCGATTTGTTCGCAGATCCTCGAGTGTTTGTTCGGAATTATGAATACATCCATAGGGACAACCATAGAGACACATGCCGCAGTACACACAGCCCCGTCGCCCGCCTTTGTCCCGGACGCGGACGGCGAGGCGCGCGCGGCCGAAGAGCAATCCCTCTTGTTGAAGAGCCTCTCGATTTTGCGACAAAGCTAACAAGACGTATTTGGCCTGGGGGCTTTCCTGCAAGTCCTCGCGTTGATCGGCGTAAGCCGGAAACAGCTCGTTCAAGCCGTCCTCCGCCGCGGACAGAGGGACCCATTTCATTACTTCCCGGTAATGTGGCGCCAAATCCGAGACGGATATGGGCCAATCGTTAATGTCGGTTTGAACAAAAGGGAGCAGAGTTGCGCCCCAAGCCTGACTGAGACCGCCCAGGGCAAAGGACCGGAGAGCGTGAGATTTTTTCTGGAGAAGCCGCGGCGCGCCGGGAGGAATCCGGAAAGGAAAGTCGGAACCGAAAACATATTTCAACGGAATCCCACGTTCCGACACTTGCATCCCCGACTTCACGCAGGCGATGGATTCTAGAGGCCAGCGAGTTGCTTCGGTCGAGGCCAATCTGTCCACATGCCGGCGTTTTTCCGGCTCCAAGCGCAGCCCCACGTCCAACATCGTCACTCTCTGGCCGCACGAGAGCAGCGCGATGGCGCAGGCCGCGCCGGCGGGTCCTGAACCGACGATATAAATCAACGGCCGCCTCCGGCGGAAGAATCTTTCGGATTATTCTTAGACCAGGTGCTGAACAAGGAACTTTTGTCCTCGAGTGAAATGCTCTTGTCAAAAATCTTGTCCATGCAGAGGTTGTTGCCGTTGCAGGGAGGAATCTCCGCCACGTGAATACAAGGCGAGCAGGGAATATTCTCATAGAAGATTTCTTCTTCCAGACCCGGGATGGGTTTCAACAGATTGGCAGGGCTGGTCGGACCCCAGAATGAGACGCTTTTGATCCCTAAAAGCCTCGCAAAGTGCATGATGGAGGAGTCGATCCCGAAGCATTCGTCTGCCGTGCGCAGCTCGGCGATGGACTCCTTGAGTTTGAGCTCGCCGCACAAATTAAGAAACCGCGCGCACGGAAAATGAGGAACCAGAGTCTGAATGATCGAGTCCGCGGCGGCGCGATCAGAGGCCACCCCCAGGAACATCAGCTCAATCTCACGGTCCGAAGACACCCTTTCCTTAAAGAAAGCGAGCCATTGACGGGGTTTTAATATGCGTTCGTAGCTGAGGTTCGAACAGGCGTGGCCTACGGCAATGCGATGGATGACATTCTCCCGGGCGCGGGGAGCCGGCAGACGATCCATGACGTGGCGCTGACAATCCGCCATGGGAGCGGACGTCGCTCCGATCCACCGGACGATTTGTTCGTAAAAATGGAAAACCGGCCCATGGCGGTTGAAATAAACCAGATGTGTGTTGAAATTTTTCCGCCACGAGAAATCATCCAGGAAAAAACCGATGCGGTTTCGCGCGCAGGTCAACAGCGAGAAAACCGTGGTCAAGCGGCTATAAACTTCCAAATCCACGACGGCGTCCGCCCCGAAGCAACGCACGAACGCTTTCAGGCTTGACAGGATCAATGCGAAGAATGATTTGTCGTCGATCATGATGATTCGGTCGAAGACGCCGAGGAGCTCCGCGAAAGGAGCCACTGCCGACGTTGTGACGAGGTGCAGGGGTATATGGGGAAATCGGCGACGGAGTCCCAACAGGGATGGAAGGGCGATGACAAGGCTGCCGCCGCCCAACAATTTAAGGTAAACGATTTTCCCCCGGGGCTCAATGGAATGGTCCGTTCTTCGAAGCGCATTCAACAACGAGACAAACGGCTTCAGAAGCCATAGCAAGCAATTTCCAAAATAGTAATCGAGAATGACCTTAGTTTTGACGTTTGCGATGTTCATATCTTTGCCCCTAAAAGGAAATCAGAGGGTCCGAGCTTCGCTCGTTTTTTTCCTACGGAGATCGAGAAGCGCCGGGTACGACAGAAACCTTTTTCGGCGACAA
>Ga0315283_10003276_pt1 | contig 13765 bp, 7 predicted proteins | sample YL17G09_0_MG_FD_204541 | JGI IMG/M metagenome (GOLD analysis project Ga0315283, IMG submission 204541) | Sediment microbial communities from Yellowstone Lake, YNP, Wyoming, USA - YL17G09_0 | ecosystem: Environmental > Aquatic > Freshwater > Lake > Sediment | place: USA: Wyoming | collected... | reverse complement strand
TTTGTTGAATCCTTAGACCATACCAGAGGGAATAAGTATACCTGGGCAGCAAGATGATTTGTTGTTACGAAAGCATTCATCTCATCAATCAGATCCCAAAAGCCTTGAGCCCTGTAATGCGAATTGTATTGTACGAAATTTGGCCGAGAACTCGGAAGAACTTCACTTGTTAAAGTGTCAGCATAAATAAGGTTTGGCTTTGGCTTGTTGGGATCACCTCCTGGCATAGGTTGCCAGTTGTTTGCGTAAGGCTGGGTCTGCAAATCAAACATCAGGTTATTCGTCCAGTACTGCTCTTTTTTCTTGGTAGTCCAGTCAATCTGACTTTTGGTAAAGACAAAAGTATTATGGTTGAAATTAACCACATTATTTAACATGTTACCAAAACTTCCCTGGAAAACGTTCATACCCATACAAACAAAAGTATTATTTTCAACAAAAAGGGTATCAAGTCCTAAGGTAGTAGTATTATCGAAAGCAAAGAAATGGCCATCGTTTGGACTTAACTGGTGACCGTGGTCAATAACCTGGTTATTTGTAAAATAGGTTTTGACGTTTCCGCCCTGTGCGTTAATCCCTAGTGCAACACATGCAGGATGAAGGACACAATGGTCGACGATTACCCTGGCATCAGTTTTACTTTGAACCAGAAATTGAGCCGCAACCTGGGCTGAAAGATCTGCATTTACAAAGTAGATATTTTTGAGCGTAATATTCCCCTTTGCATCAAACATTTTATCAAAGGCAATTCCATTCACATCAGAACCCGTTTGTAGTGTTGCAGGCATTCCTCCGGCAACAGCAGGTTCACTGCCAATAATTTGCAAATGATAATCAAGGTTTTCGATAGGTCCACTCAAACCATACCATTCGCCAGCTGTGAGCTCGTAAATTTTCGTGCCGCCATTTGCAGCAACTGCATCATTTAATGTGCCAATACCTGGAGCAACTACCATGATATCCTGAGCCTGAAGCTTCCCAATAATTGAGAATGCCAGGAGTGTAAAAAGGTAAATTTTTTTCATTTTCATTTTTAATCCTCCGAATTTTTAATTAGTGTTAAAAAATAAGTTAGTTAATAAATATTTAAGGTAATTAAAGTTTATGATTTTTTCTTGTTTTTTTGTCGGCTCTCCTCCTTTCTCTTTTAATTAGATGAATTTTTCAAAAAGCTATCAGAACCTGAATCGTAAACCCAGGTCAATTGTCATGCCATAGTTCTCCAGGTAGGTCGGGCGCGGATCACCTGTAAGTCTTTGTGATTCTGTAAAATCGCTGATATTTGCAATATTTGCCAACACTTCAAATCCTTTGACTTTTTTGATTGAGAATTTCTGAGCCAATTGCAGATCCCATCTATAGAAGTGATCTTTTTGCGTATCCAATCTTGACGCACCACGGTAATTTTTCCCGGTATAAATCAAACCATTATACTGATATGATACCCATGCATTGAATCCCTTATAATTGAAACCCAGCGAAACGTTAGCAATGTTTTTAGGCTGATAAAGCAACGGACCAGTAGTAGTTGAATCGAATCTCGCAGTAATAGGCTTTCCACCTCCCGGCGGAATAACATTTCTTAATTCGCTAAAAGGATAAGTAGTTTTTGAAACAGCATAAGTATAATTGGCAGATAATGTGAAAAAGTTAAAGGGTTTAGGTAAATAAGAAAAGGAGGTTTGCCATTCAAATTCAAGTCCCTTTACATAGGCGGTATAAGGGTGGTTTTCCCAAACTGTAACACTAACCTTAGAGGCATCCGGGAAAGGAGCAATGAGCGGGTCACCTTTGATTCGCACCCACGATCTGTTCCAGATTTTATCTTCCACTGTTTTGTAAAAAGCTGTTACCGACAAAAGGCCTACTTTATTCCCGTGAAATGTCAACTGAGCATCATAATTGGTCCAGAGTTCTGGTTTTAATCCAGGATTTGAGGCAATATATACAAATGGTGACCAACCGGAATTTACATAGTAATTTGGTGAGATGGCATTAAAATCGGGTCTGCTAAGAGTTTGGGTGTATGCAAAGTGCATATAAAAAGAATTCATCGGTTTTATCCTGAGATGTATCATTGGCAGTATAAATTTATCTGACCGTGTGGCTGATGTATCCTGACCAGGGATAGGTTGAAAAATCGTCGGAGCATATTGAGGAGGCATTGCATAGAAACCCTGCATGGTTGTATGGGTATTTTCAAGTCTCACACCCGGCAGTAACATCACATACTTACCAAAATTTATTTCCGGCATAATATATCCTGCAGCGTATGTTTCCCTTATATCCTGGTCATATAACATGCTTGCCTGTACATCCTGGGCATAAGTAATATTTCTATAATCAAAGATAATAGGCAGGGCTTTTTCAGGCCCGATATCATAAAAATACTGTGTAATACCATTCCACTCATCGGTGAGCTCATTCAACCGGTCCATGTTAAACTTATATCCAAAATTGTAATCTCCGTTCAAAAAGTCAGGTACCTTTTCACCGGTGAAACCAATGGCAGAAATATTATCCTGATTGTTTATTACGATCCAATCCAACGAGTCTGACAAATATTTTGATGATATCACATTAACCGATGAATTGAAAGTACCACTACCTACCAGATCATCCCTGGTCCTGTTTTTTACCCGGTACATTCCTCCGAATTTGACACTCCCGGTTATCAGTTCTCCTAGCTTAAAAGGTACTGATACATTCAGGTAACTCGTTAAGTTTTTATCTGCTATTTTACTATCAGTCGAACCACCTGAATTCAGCCAGCAATCCAGAAAATTATCAGGATTATCACTAAATAATGGGACAACCTCCGAGGGCTTCAATTTCCGGTGTTCGATGTCAGTTATAGCAGAAGAGGATGCATTATTGAAAGTATAAGCCCAGGATCTCGCACCAATGTTATTGTTATTCCCCAGAGAATATCCAATTCCATAGTCTGCTTTAATATCTAAAAATTTTAATTTGGATTCTCCGCTTAACGAGGATTGAAAAATGTCGCCTTTATTATTCGGACTAGCAGAGAAATTATATCCAACGTATCCAGCTCCACCCATTCCATAGCTTTTAGCCTGGTTTTCGTTGTCATATTTAGAGTTAGTGTACATGGAATATAACATTAAAGTGGTACTCTTAGATAGCTTGTAATCTAATGATAACATCAGAGAACGCCTGTAAATAATGGAAGAAATATCGTTAAGGTTAACAGCATTAAGTAATATATCTCCTTCCGGGTTAGTACCATCTATTCCGTATCCAGCACTCATGGTCTGTATGCTTCTGTTTACTCTTTCCGCATTGAACGAAAACAATGCACCAAGTTTATTATCAAAAAAACGATTGCTTACTTCACCCAGCAGCTTATAATTGCCCCAATAATCATTTAACTGATTATACCCCCCCTGGGTCATTAAATTGACATGAAAACCGTCTGGTGCTTCCCTCAGTTTCAGATTAACCGTACCTGCCACCGAATTGGCTTCCATATCGGCTGTTAAGGATTTAAACACTTCTACTCCCTGCAAGGCATACTGAGAAATGCCACTTACGCTGGTGCCTCTGCCTGAGCCATCGGTGGAGGGAAGCTGCATTCCATTGAGCGTCACTGAAGTATATTTGGGTTCAAGCCCGCGGATAACCAAACCGGCACCTTCGCCGCCCGATCTTATAACAGAAATCCCCGGCAAACGGCCGATGGCTTCTGTTGCATTGGCATCAGGGTTCTCCTGCAAACGGTCGGGAGCAACAACGTTTTTTATTGTATTCGAGTTGATTTGTTGCCTGATCGCATTTCTTTGTCCTTTAGCTTGCGCTGTTATAACGACCCCCTTGATCTGTTGGGCTTCATTATTTAAGATAACATTGATAACCTGACTGGCGCCAACCGGAATTTCCTGTGTTTTATAACCTATAAAAGAAAACACCAGAACCTGCCCTTTAGTAAGATTATTCAGTGAATAATCACCATTAATATCGGTGGTGGTTCCGTTCTGAGTACCTTTAACATATACCGATACTCCAACCAGTGATTCACTGGTGATTGAATCGGTAACTTTTCCGGTAATTTTTAGGGATGAACTTTTCTGAGCAGAAACACTACACATCATCCCTGCAAAAAACATTATAAAGACTGTTCTGAGTATCCTTTTTATCATTTTACTTTAGTTTAAGGTTCTCTACTATTATAAGATTATTGCTTTTCAATGAGGTAAAAATAGGTGGTTCTGGTACAGCTGCCTTATTAATTCTGGTATTTTTCTTATGAATTTGTTTCAATCTCTATAAAATCAGGTTAAAGGTAGATATTTTTCTTTTAAAAATAATTTTGCAAAAACATGAATAACAATCTATTATACATAAAACATCTATCCGAATTCAGCATAAATCCAACCTTTACTACCCCTGCGTAAGCTGGTACTGTTTTGGAGAGATCCCTTTCTCCTTTTTAAAGGCAACCGAATAATTTCCCGGAGTGCTGAACCCACAGATTTCACTTATCTCACCCAGGTTCCGGGTTCCCTCGTTCATCAGCTCAATTGATTTATTGATGCGGTATTTTCGCAAATAGTCATTCGGTGTAATTTCAGTCAGGCTTACAAATTTCCGATAGAAACTGGATCGGCTCATGTTCATCTCCTGTGCCAAATCTTCGATATTAAAGTTTGAATGACCATATGTTTCATGGATTACAGTCTCCATTTTTTGTAGAAAATTGATATCAAGCTGGTTCAGACTGGTTTTTTGCAGATTGGGCGCAAATCCGTTTTGAAAGGTTTTTTGTAATTTCCGACGGGCCTTTATGAATCCATCTATCTGACTCTTAAGCAATTCAAGGTTAAATGGCTTAACGACATAGGCATCAGCACCATATTTGTATCCTGAAATCTGATCTTCAATATCTGATTTGGCTGTAAGCAATATAACCGGGATATGCGAAAGCATCGGATCTTCTTTTACATTCTGACACATCGTTATGCCGTCAACCAATGGCATCATAATATCGGCAACAATTAAATCGGGTAGCTGACTTTTAGCCAATGCTAATCCTTCAGCTCCGTTAAAAGCACAAATGACTTTGTAAAATTCGCCCAAACTTTCTCTGATAAAGGAATTAAGCTCAGTATCATCTTCTACGATCATTACTTTTACTGAATTTTCAACATTCCGGTCTTCCCTTATATAATCCGGTTCGGGAAACCCTATATTCTCAAGATTCCCGCTTTCTTTTACCCAATCCTTACTTTCATATATTTCGGATGCAATGGGGATCACAAAGGAGAATGTTGAACCTTTTCCTTCGATACTCTCTGCTTTAATTGCCCCTTTGTGCAACTCAACCAAACGTTTCGTAAAATTTAATCCGATTCCGGAGCCTGAATAATCCGGCCCTGTTGATATATTCCCCTCAACCTGTTTATAGCGGTTGAAAATTCCAGGGAGTTCCAATTCAGGTATTCCAATGCCATTATCCTTAATCTGAACTTCGATGTAATCAATTTCTTTGGGATGGTCCATGACATTGATTTCGCTGTATTCTTTTACTACTTTGGCCTGAGGTTTGCGATCAACTATCACTTTGATAACACCTTGATAGTTAGTGAATTTTAGCGCATTGCCAAGTAAGTTGCTGAGTATTTTTTCATATTTGTCCCGATCTAACGGAATGATTAAGTCGTTTACTAAAAAAATAAACTCGATCCCGATGGTTTTGCTTTCAGCAAGAAATATGAACGGCTCAACATATAAGCGTGTCAATCTCACTAAGTCTGTATCTTCAATGTATAGATTCAGGGTATCACTTTCGAGATTTTTAAACATGAGTAACTGATTAACCATCTTTAACAGTCGTTCAGTATTGTATTTAAGCCTTGATAAAATGGGGGAATTTTTAAATTCGTTAAACGGAACAGTAGGTAATTTCTCGGCGATACCATAAATAAGTGTGAGAGGTGTCCTGATTTCATGCGAAATATTTGTAAAAAACTTGATCTTCATTTCGTTGATCTCTTTTTCACGGGAATGTTCATTATGCTCAATTTCCAGCTCTTTTTTATACAACTTCGACCGGAGAGTAATCCGAAAAACAAACAGCAAAGCAGCACTGATGGCAATAAAATAGAATAGAAAAGCCCACCATGTCGCCCATGGCGCCGCTACGATTTCGATGATAAGAATGGCAGGATGTTCCGACCAGATCCCATTGTTATTCTGGGCCTTTGCTTTAAACGTATACGTACCTGGTTCCAGGTTGGAAAAGCTGGCACGGGTTCTGTTTTGCTCATAAACCCAATTCTCATTAAACCCTTCCAGGATATAGGCATATTTCAGCTTGTTTGAAGCGATATAATCAAACCCGACAAAATCAATGCTAAAAACAGGGTATTTGTGATTAAGTCTGATTTTATGGGTATAGGCCAGGTTGGTTTTTAACAGTTCTGAATTATCACCGGGAAACACTTTCTGGTTCGAGATATTCAAAGATTTTAATACAATCTTTGGTGATTGTTTGTTTCCATCACCCAGGGTTTTGGGATTAAAATAGGTAAGTCCATGATTTCCTCCAAAATAAATTGTGCCATCTTCTTCTCTGAAGGTTGCCCGTTGGTGGTATTGTTGATTCCCTGTACCTTCATTAAGGTAATAGTTTATGAATTTATTCTTTTTATCAAAATTAGATAAGCCGTAGGAGGTACTTAGCCAAAGCCGGTGGTTTCTGTCTTCGGTAATTCCGATTACATCATTACTTGGGAGTCCGTCTTTAATGGTATAATTCATTAATGTTTTGTTTCGCAAATCATATTTGAATAACCCGTATTTAAAGCATCCTATCCAAACAGTTCCAGCTTCATCTTTAAATATGGTAGTAGCTTCGCTGTTTTTTTTAAAATCGGCCTTCGATTTATCTGTCAACGAAATAACAAAGTCAGTAGCACTTCTATACTCAAATATCCCTTGACCATAGGAGTTTACGATAAAATTACCGTTTTCGACCGGAATCATTTGATTGATAATATTTCCCATCTTTTCAATACGACTGAGAAAAGTTCCATTTAAGTTGAACTTAACAATTCCATTCGAACCGGTTCCGGCCAGTATAACACCATCGTTTGTTTCACAGAAAACATTATAGCCAACGCCGTATTGTAAATAGCTCAGGTCGTTCGACATGTTAAACGGCAGATAGATCAGATCAATTTTTCTGTTAACTGTATTCAGGATATACAGGTTTTCTTCCGTACCAATCCATAATTTATTCTGTGAATCCAAAAACATGGCTTGTACATGATTGCATGAAAATGATCCGTTTTGTTTGGTCAGATTTTCAATTTTCTTTGATTTTTTATTATAAATAACCAGGCCATAATTTCTGGTACCCAGGTAAAGATGATCCTTATTATCGGAAACGATACAGTTGATAAACTTCTTGTCGATATACTTATTTAATACTTTATCGAAATTAAAATTTTTACGCTGCTCAAATGATACTTCAATTCCAGCCTCGAAAGTTCCAACCCATATATTATTGTTCCGGTCAGCAAAAATTGTCCGGATAAAAGATGAACTGATGTTATTAATTTCATCATTACTATAATGTTGGATTTGGATAAAGTTTTTATCAAATATGAACAATCCTTCCGTCGTCGTACCAATCCAAATGACACCCTTATTAATTTCAATACTTGTTATTTCGATGTTCAGTAATGCATCCAGCTTAGCAGGAAGTTCTTTGGCAGATAAAAATTTGCGCCTGTCGATGTCAAAAATCTGAATTCCGGCATTTGAACCCATCCAAAGGTTATTTCCAATAATTTTCCCACAATTCAACCTCTTCGAACCAGATTTATTCTGTTCAAAATTCAACTCATATTTAGTGAGTTTGTTTAAGCCCGGATTATACAGGTATAAAGAATTCTGATTAGCCGGCAAACACCATATACCATTATCCTTATCTGCTATCAGTTGATTTATCAGGATTTCTTTTGGGATCTTTGCAAGGTGGACCATCGTATTTTTTTCAGGATCGAAATATTCAATACCTGAAAAAACCGGTGCCCCGTAAACAACATCTCCCCATACCGTTAAAGAAACATAGCTTGTTTTTTTTGAACCAATTCTTTGCATCTTTTCCTTTTCAATATCATATTTATTCAACCCGTTAATTGTACCGATGAAGAGTTGTTTATCCTTAACAATCAAGCTGGTAATAAAATCATTATATAAAGAAGATGAATCTTTTTCGTTAAAGAAAAAATGTTCAAAAGAGTTTCCATCAAAACGGTCAATTCCCCTTGAAGTACCTACCCAAATATAGCCAAGATCATCTTCACAAAAAGATGAAACTGACAAATTCGACAATCCACTTTCAAGTCCAATGTTATTAAAACTCTGGGGGTGAAAATTATCTGATTGCCCAAAGAGATAGCATTGAAAGAGAAAAAAAACCGGCACAAAGATTAATAACCTGAAATTGGGGAATTGACCATGCATGGAAAAAGGGTATCAATATTTAGCCCAAAGTTAATTTAATTCCAATATCAACAAGTTCTGACGCATTGTAATCTGATGAAAATTTAAAAGAAGCCGGAGCATTAGCACGAATCCTTTAATTTGCCGCTGTTGGGTTACTTGTTGCTGGTTACTTGTTGCTGGTTACTTGTTGCTGGTTAATATTGCGTTCAATTGCCTGAATGAAAAGATTGAGCTTTTTACCCAAAATTTTAATTAGTATGAATCTGTAACCAACCATCAGTAACCAGCACTCTTGGCTCTACCCGAACAGTTGCTTTAATTTTATAAAAGACAGACTTTGTTATTCCAAAATATTCGATTAAAAAGAAATGTACCTGGAATAAGTAAAAACATTTCTCAGTGCTGACACTAGACCAGCAGCCTGAACTTGCTTGGATTTTTCCCTGTTTTATTCTTAAATAAACGCGAAAAATAAAATGTAGATTGAAACCCCAGTTCATATGCAATTTCTTTCACAGGCTTCTGTGACATCAGCAGCAAATCTTCGGCTTTTTTAATCCGGAGTTGCAGGTGGTATTGTACGGGTGACATACCGGTATATTTTTTGAACATATTCCTGAAATATGAGTACCCGGTATTTAACTCACCTGCCAATTTCCGGGCATCGATATTGGAATTCAAATTGTCGCGCAGGATAAAACAAGCCTGTTGAATTCTCTTTTCAATATCCTTACCCTCAAATTCTTTATTTTTAACTACTGAAATTATTTGCCCGATGTATGTAATGATCAATCCCTTGCAAATTTGCTGATATCCCACTTTTTCAGAAAATGCATTTTCAAAGATCATTAAAAATATATCATGAAGTTCCTTGCGAAAATCAACCTTAATAATCGGGCTTTCTTTTCTGAAAAAATCGGGCTTCAGGAGTGTAGCTGCTAAGGGCCCGTTAAAGCCAATATAATGTTCTTTCCATCCTGTTCTTTTTAATGGCCTGTACCTGTGCCATTCACCAGGGAAAAGAACTAATATTGTTCCGGGTGCAATCCGAAAGGAACCATGTTTGTTTTCAAATATCCCAAACCCTTCGGTTATGTAATTAATCTGATATTCATAAAGTATCCTGCCAACACTCCAGTCGAACGTATATCCTGATGGGTGGCCGCCAGGTGGATAACCTGTATTCCTTTCGATATCAGCTATTCCAACTGCATTTAGATGTAATCCCCATTCTTTATCTTGCTCTGATGCAGTAATATATTTAAATTTATTTGTCATTTCTTTTGTGTCATTATGTGCAAATATATAAACATTTAACCTGTTGATGTTTGTGTTTGACAAAAGTACTTTTGCTTTTAAATAAGTTACCGTCACATTAAAAGTTTATATGACCATGCTACCTTTACGGTAGTCAGCCGGCGATTTTGAAACTACCTTTTTAAATACTTTTGAAAAATGGTAACGGTCTGAGAATCCCAGTGACCAGGCTATAGTGTCTATTTTCAGGTCGCTGTGAAGGAGCCACAGGCATGCCCTGTCAATTTTCTGCTGTTTAATATAATGCTGAGGACTTGAATGCATTTCATTCTGAAATAACCGGATAAAAGAATTGGTTGCCATGTTAATATGGCCGGCTAAATCGTCATTTGAAGGATTCTTATCAAGCTCTTTTTCTATTAACCGAATAACATATAAAATCCTGTTATCAATAATCGCAGTTTGCCAGAGTTCTTCCTTAAGATGGGCAATATGTTCAGTGATAATCGAATGCAGATAAAGGTTAAGATTCAGGGGAAAGTTTACATTTTCAGTTTTAAGAAACTCAGTAACTTTTTGCAGCCTTTTCTGTTGTTCCTGGTTAATTTCTATTTTATAGATTCCCGGCAAAACCCTGTCGTAAGGAACTCCCATATTAAAATGAATAAATAAATGGAGCAGATGATCTCTGGCAAGTTCTTCTTCATCCTGCGTTTTATCAATTCTGCTGCCAGCAACATTTATTCCTTCAGTTATCCTGGCATGATCTCCGATATGCGTGTTAAATGGTGTAAACGGAGGTATTAAATAAATGCTGTTTATATCCATTTTAAATACCTGGTCCAAATATGACATTTCGCCATTATCGGTCCTGTTCCAATACAGGCGCCAATAAGGAAAGGTAATATTAAAGTCATGGAAGCAACAATTGGACAGGATAAGGAAGGAAGTGATTACAGGGCATGTGAGAACTTCGGCTCCTTATATGGTTTGAAGAAATAATCATTGTGAAAGTATTTGATTTTTGACAGTCAATTCACCACTTACGAGAACCTCTCAAAACTGGATAATAACCAGGTTCGGTTCATCACGATTCGCCGTCGTGGAAAAACCATCCTGGAAGAAATTGAAGCGATCCCCACAGATCAATGGAAAACGATCGATGCCCATTTTGCTTGATCTGCTTAAGAGAAACGAGAACCAAAAATATCATTGGCTCCACGATAAGCAACTCCACTTCCAGGGAGCAACCATATTAGGATGAAAAATTACAGGTAATTTAACCTGTGAAAATCCGTGTTGAGGATTTAGGACTCAGGAACTGCATGCAACATCTTGATTTTGGGAAAGATATTAATAAATTAATGGAGAACGCAGTTTATCAACATCTAAAGATTTAGGGATACGATGTTTATGTTGGGAAGATTAATCACCTTGAGATTGATTTTGCTGGGGTGAAATGGTAATAATATTTATGTCCAGGTTGCTTACCTGATTGTTGATGAAAAAACGCATGAACGTGAATTTGGAAACCTAATGAAAATCGATAATAATTATCCCAAAATGGTGAAGCGATTAACTCCCTCTTCCAATAGTTGTTTTGGGTAAATCTGGTAATAATGGATTCCACCTGCAAACGGGATTTGTCTGCTGTTACACCAGAAATTCAAGATAATTGCTTTAGTAATGTAGTTTTCCCCACTTGCCTGGGACCAGTTAGCACAATTACTTTCCCCTTAAACAATCTGTCCTTTAGCGAGGGTAAAATATCTCTCTTTATCATATTAATGCTTTATATTCCGACTAAAATACATACTATTTTCGGTTACAAACGCATAATTCATATTATATTTTCGGTTACAAACGCATAATTTACATCATATTTTTCAGCTATACTTTGAGTGGGATAAATTATCGCATTCATTAAAGATCCAAGTCTCAAATTTCAAGAACCAAGACCTGTACGACAATCCATCTTGGAATTTTGGGTCTGGAATTTGGAATTTGGGACTTCAAAAATGCGACAATTTACCCCGTTTTAAGTATAGATAATTAGCCTGGGTAGTCTACCAGAAAGAGGCTGTTTTCACTTCCCTGGAAGGATGCCGCGATGCTTATCACTCCATGGCTCGGTTATCTGATCTTCAGCTATCAGCAACTGCCATTAAGGGGAATATAACCGTATCTTTGCATCATGGGAAATATTCTTGCAATTGTTGGCCGGCCTAACGTCGGTAAATCTACCTTTTTCAACCGGCTAACCGGTACTCGCCAGGCTATTGTTGATCCTGCCAGCGGAGTAACCCGCGACAGGCACTATGGAAAATCTGACTGGAACGGTATCGAATTTTCGGTCATTGATACCGGAGGGTTCGTAACCGGCGGAGAAGATGAATTTGAAGAAGCCATTCGTAAGCAGGTACAACTCGCCATCGAGGAAGCCGATGCAATCGCTTTTTTAGTGGACGTCACCGAAGGGCCTACACCTATGGACCGGGATGTGGCTGCACTAATCCGCAGATCGGGTAAGAACGCTTTCCTGGTTGCCAATAAAGTTGATCATTCAGGGCTTATAGCAGCCTCCGCTGAGTTTTACAACCTCGGCATGGGTGAATTGCATTGTATTTCATCAATCAATGGCTTTGGCACCGGTGACTTTTTAGATGAAGTGGTTGCACGGTTCACCAAACAGGATGCAGAACAGGAAGACGACGATACCCCCGCATTACCGAGGATTGCTGTTGTCGGCCGCCCGAATGTCGGCAAGTCATCGTTTGTTAATGCATTGCTTGGTGATGAACGCAACATAGTTACATCCATCGCCGGCACTACCCGCGATTCGATACATACTCGTTTTAAATCCTTCGGTTTTGACATTCTGCTGATTGATACAGCAGGCCTTCGCAAGAAAGGCAAGGTGTTCGAAAATATTGAATTTTATTCCACAATGCGTTCTGTTCGTGCCATCGAGAACAGCGATGTTTGTTTCGTAATCGTCGACGCCACCGTTGGTTTCGAAGCTCAGGATCTGAATATTTTCAGCCTGGCCGAAAAGAACCACAAAGGAATTGTTATCGTTGTGAATAAATGGGATCTTGTTGAGAAGGAAAACAATACGCATAAGGATTTTGAGCTGAAAATACGCCAGAAAATCGCGCCATTCACCGATGTGCCGATTGTGTTTACTTCAGTACTTACAAAACAACGGATATTTAAAGCGCTTGAGTCCGCCATAAAGGTATTTGAAAACAGACGCAATCATATACCTACACGTGTTCTAAATGAATCGCTTCTCCCGATCTTTTCGGATAATCCACCACCTGCCTCAAAGGGTAAGTTTCCGAAAATAAAATACATCACCCAGATCAAAACGCCTTACCCTTCTTTCGTATTCTTTTGTAGCTTACCACAGTATGTAAAGGATCCCTATAAGCGTTACGCCGAAAATCAGATCAGGAAATTGTATGAATTTGAAGGCGCTCCAATGGAAATTTATTTTCGTCAAAAATGAGCCTTGATTCTGATGCTCCGAGGATTGATAAATGGCTTTGGGCTATCCGCATTTTTAAAACGCGCACATTGGCGACTGATGCCTGCAAAGCAGGAAAGATCAAAATAAACGGTCGGGCAGTAAAACCATCCCGCGAACTGAAGTTGATGGAGGTGATAACCATAAGTCAGGGCCCGCTTACAAAAACAGTCCGGGTTAAAATCTTAATTCACAACAGAGTATCGGCCAAACTAGTCCCTGAAAATGCCGAGGACCTTACCCCTGCTGAGGAATATGAAAAGCTGAAAGTGAAGCAGGAAGCGAATGGTGAACTCCGGGATCGGGGCATTGGACGACCAACTAAAAAGCAACGAAGGCTCATCGATTTGTTAAAAAATGATAAGGAAGGCTGGTAGTCGGCAGGAATCAGGCAATGGAGAATCGAAAAGGCGAAATGGCGAAAATCGAAAAGACGAAATTGGGAAAGTGCGTAAGTAGGTAAGTGGGTAAGTGGGAAGTGCGTAAGTACGAAATTTCGATTTT
>Ga0315283_10003274_pt1 | contig 13767 bp, 10 predicted proteins | sample YL17G09_0_MG_FD_204541 | JGI IMG/M metagenome (GOLD analysis project Ga0315283, IMG submission 204541) | Sediment microbial communities from Yellowstone Lake, YNP, Wyoming, USA - YL17G09_0 | ecosystem: Environmental > Aquatic > Freshwater > Lake > Sediment | place: USA: Wyoming | collected... | reverse complement strand
CGACTTTAAGTTTCGTGAAAAGCAATCCAAGCTTGTCCGCAAGCTCCTTCATGATCGGTTCTTTGATACCGGACGGCAGATCCCACCATTTCTTTTTAATCGGGCCAAAGCCCTTCTTTCTGATTCCGTAAATAAACTGTTCTTCTGTCTGGCCTTCCTTTCGTTCCTTGGCATACTCACTCTTTAAAAAACCGTACACCTCTTCCCTGAATTCCGCGGGCAGCGTCTTACTGTCATACATGATATTCTGGAACCCTGTTGCAAGGTGGACCTCTGAGGTCTCTGTCTCGGGAAACATATGAAACGCCTCTTCGGGTAATGTTGACGCTCCGTGCTGGACGCATCCTGAAAGCCCGTATTCTTTTCTTGCAAGGGCTGACAAGGTCTTCAATGTGTCGAAGTCGATTTTCACCTTTGCGAGAGTTCCGTCGGGCAGTACGACCCCGCCGTGGCTTGTCCCTGTCTGAACGCTGAGCTTGCTCAACCCCTTGCCTGCCTTGAAGGTCTCTTTAAACCCGTCCAGATACGCCCTCAGTTCGTCAGCAGTGCTGTTTTTCCCGCCTATCTCTCCGATCTCTCCGCCGACAGATATCTCCACCCCCTTCGGCTGGATTCCCCTTATGTAAGAAGTGAGTTCTGCGGTCATCCCGAAATTCGGCATCTGTTGTTCCTTGATGGTTGCCTTATCAATGTCAACAATTGTCGATGTGTCGATATCGATGTTATAAAATTCGGCTTCTATCGCCTCTTTAATGAGCCCTTTCACATAATCGGTTTCCGGCTTTGCATCAGCCAGGTAGTATTTCCTGACAAGCTGAAAATGGTCGCCCTGGATGAATACGGGCCCCTGATATCCCTCTCTGACCGCTGCTGCAACGATGACAGCCGCATATTCAAGGGGTCTCTGTTTGGTATACCCGATCTCGGAGCGGGCGATCTCGAAAATGAACGGACCTACCTTCATCTCCATCGCTTTCCTGAAAATAGCGCGTGCAACATCGTAGGTAAGCCCGCGTATGTTTATTGCGGGGACGGTAAACCCCGGATATGACCTGCCCATTTCTTCGTAGAGCGACTGAATAGATGCAGGGATTGCGCCCGCCGCCTTGGCGATTTCTTTTATCAAAATCAGAAGGGCATTCTTTTTCTCGCCTTCCGAAAACACTGCTTCATAAATAAGGTTGTCCATCATGCTTTTCAGAGCGGCGCTGTCTTTTATGGTTACTCCCTCTTTGCTGACTGCAATAATATTTTTCATGTCCATGATTTATTTCCCCCTCATATAAATTATTTTAATCGGTTCGATGCATTAATGCATATATAAATATTAACAGCATTCTCTTCCAGATTCTATAAGTTTCTGATCTTCCTCCCGAAGGGGCTTATTATGTTTTCATCCTGTGCCATACAATATGAGGCATCTGAATAATTATAGTGCATAGTTCGTCGTGTGAGGAGTCGGAAGCGCCCTAAAGGCGGGATAGTACAGATAACCTTATTGTCATGAAGCAAGGTTAATACTGTTTATGACTGCGAAGACCAAAACTTTTCTGAAAAGACGATTTTCGCCTGTTTTAGTCTCTTGTAATCCATTTTCAAACGTTCATTAGCAACGTATATGTTGCGCTCCGTGTCATCCCGGGACTCCCCTTCAATGCCGGACACATAATATTTTGTCACTTCCCTGACCTCTTCTCCAACGGTAAACACGTAATCAGCGGAAAGCATATACATAACGATTTCGTCTTCCGGATCTCCCATGGTGTACGGGTCAAATTTCCGGGTCGCGAACTGTTTGTTTAAGACAACGGTCAGGTCAACCGTTTCTCCTTTTTCTGCAAGAGATATGAAATCTTCCAGCCTGCCAAACATGCTCTGTTCCGTCATGATTACTCCTTTACATTTTTATTGCAAATAGCCGCCCTGTTCCGGTGAACAAATATGATACCTTTTTTGCGTTTATTATGACACCGTGTAGTAAATCAGCTGACAAAATATAAATGTCTGAAATGTTCCGGCTGTAAATAATACCTCAGAATATCACGCCTGGAAATAACACCAACCAGGCGGCCTTCTTCTGTCACAGGGATTCTTATGATATTTTTCTCAATCATGATATGTAAAACATCTTGTAACGGCGTAGTTACGTCAATAGTTATGGGATCCTCTGTCATTATATCATCTGCTCTAAGTTTTTCAAAATCCTTTCCTGCACGAACCTGTTTCAACAGATCAAGCTCAGTCACTACCCCAATAACTTTTCCATTTTCATCAGTTACCGGCATCCCGCTGAAGAAACCATAGAATATTTCAAAAGCTATGTCTTTTGCCGGAGTATGCTTCCCTGCGGCAATCGCCGGCCTTGTCATTATTTGTTCGGCTTTTATAGTTAACTCTTTCACCCTTTCCTCCTTACGTTCATTTCGTTCTATTGTAACAGTATCTTATCATCTGATGAGAACTGCCTGCTATTCTTGAAAAAGGGAATCAACATTTTTCGGGTTAAACAGGGGAGAATGAGGCAAATTCCGGAGGCAGTCGCCGGGGTTTTCCGTCCGTACTAATACAGACGAGTTTTACCGTGGATTCGACAAGAAGCACGTCGTTTCTGAAAATATCCTGCCTGAATGTGACGGTTGCATGTGTCATTTCGACTAAATCAGCAGTCACTTCAATAACATCACCAAGCCTCGCAGGTTTTTTGTAGTGTATATCGACATGGATTACCGGGAAAAAATAGCCTTTATTATGATATTCGGCAACGTTAATACCTTTTTCCGCGAGATATTCCGTCCGTGCGCGCTCAAAAAACCGGAGATAGTTGGCATAATAGACCACGCCCCCGGCGTCTGTGTCTTCGTAATAAATTTTGATCTTCAGCGGATTATGCACTCGACCCCTTGAACCCTATTATGCCCTTAATATTATGTACGTTGCCCCCAGGCCTCCGTCGCAGTCTTTTGCGGTGACATATGCCAGCACCCATTTGCTGAACGTTCCCCTGAGCCATTTTTTCAGCGCCTCTTTGAGAACAGGGCCGTTTGGCGATCTTAAGCCCCGTCCGTGAATTACCTTAATACAGAAGAGGTGTTTTTGCAATGCCTCCCTGAGGAACGCGGAAAATGCTCCCTCTGCGACACCGAGTGTCATTCCATGAAGATCAATCGAGTCCTGCACAGAAAAATCACCGTTATGCAGTCTCCGGATGATGTCCTTCCTCACGTTGGGTCTGGTCCACTCGATATATTCAGCCGTATCAGCCAGCGTTATTTTTCTTTCGCCGTTTACTATCTGCTGCAATATCTCCAGTGAATCGTCTTTCACAGGGCGTATTTTGTCAAACTTCGGAGGACTTTTGAGCGGTAGCTCCCTGAATTCTCTTATCTCTCTGACATCTGCCATGGCGTCGCGAAATATCTCTTCATCTGACTTTGTCACGGCGGTTTTTTTCGCGCTGAAGGAGAATTGCCTGCTTTCGAGGATTCCTTTCAGTTCTTTAAAAGGGGCAAACCGGCAGATGGGTGCGTTTATTATTGTATCTCTGTGCGGCCTGGTCTTCATCCGAACCTCTCTGTTCTATTCTGCCAGACCTTCAGCAGTTTCGCAAATATGGGGTGAGGGTTAGTTGCGGTTATAGCCTCTGCAGGGGGTATTTGTATACAATAGATATAATTTATGAACACTACTGCTATACGAAAGAGGGCGCTCTATCTTGTTATTGCCGCTGTCATCATTTCTCTCCTCATCCTTGCAGTGCGGGGAGAGTTTGTATCGAATACCCTCAAAGATTTTATCCTCCCTGAACTGGAAGACATAACAGGCCAGAAGGTCACCGTTCAGAAACTATATCTGAACCTGTTTCCGTTGTTTATCGAGGCGAACGGGCTGAAGGTCGCTGACGGGTCCGGCAGGCAGATCCTGTATTCAAAAAAAGTGAAAGGATACATTGATCTCACCGGAATCCTGAGCAGGCACATTACCCTCAGAAGGCTTCTTATACAGGAACCGGCGATTTCTGCAGACAGGGTAACGATTGAAAAGATCATCAGCGCCGCGCAGGCATATCTAAAAAAAGAGAGAGAGCCGTCCCTGAAAGTGAAGATAAAGGCCGTTGATGTGGCAAACGCGTCTGTGAATCTCCGGGATCTCGATGCCAGGGGGACTCTCGGTGTTAAGGGGTTTTCCGGAGAAGCGCTCCTTGGGGAAAACCAGAGGATTAAGGCATCGATAAAGGAACTCAATCTGGAAAAAGAAGGGTGGCCGAATATCAAAGCCGATCTGGATGCCGCGGTAACATTCAAAAAAGAACGGATAGAGATTCAAAAGTTCAGGATAGGATCCTATGGTTCACGGTTCAAGGGCGAGGGAGTTTGTGATCAGGGCAAAGTCACAGTGACAACAGAGATAGCGTTGCTTGTCGACTCTGTGAAGCGATTTCTGCACCTCTCACAGCGCGGTGACGGAACTGTTTCCGCAAAAGGAGAAATAAGGCTTGAAAATCCCGGGTCACAGGCATTCGACGTGCAGCTCCTGGAAAATATTTTCGTCGATCTGAACCTTAGCGGTGATTTTTATCTTGAGACGCTCATGGAGATCCTGAAAGTGAAAGAGAAATTAACAGGGCTTATCGACTTCAAGGGAGAGGTCACAGGCCGCCTCCCTGATATCTCCGCCAAAGGAACGGCAAGGCTGCGCAACGGAACCCTTTTCGGGGTGGATCTCAATTCGCTCACCTGTACAGTCCTGTACAAAGACGGGGAAATGAAATTCGCAGACGGCTTCGCGGCCCTTTATAACGGAACAGCAAAGGTTGATGCATCATTAAAACTCCCTGTTGTGGATTTCTATGCGGTGAATGTGGTGTTCAAGGCAGTAGACAGCGTGTCAGCCCTCAAACTGATCGGTTGGGTGCCTCCGATTCCGGCCGGAAAGGTTGACGGTGAACTATCGACTTCGGGCAGCGCGTTTAATCCCGACGGCCGGTTCGTCTATACAGCGTTCAGTCCCCAACAGTGGTCGATGACGAAAGGCTATCAGCCCCGGATTGAAAACATCCTTGACAGGATAAAGGATAGCAGCGGAAGTTTTTCTCTCAGGGGTGATATGCTCTCCCTGTCGGATGTGAAGCTGCATACCCCGATTTCGAATATAGCCTTGAACGGAACTATCGATCTCGCAAAGAAAGTTCTTGCCATGAAGGGCAGTCTCTCTACAAGCAATGTGGCGGACCTCTCCCTGCCTTACTACCGGGAGATCAAAGGGAAAGGAGAATTTTCCGGAGAGATCAGCGGTGTTTTTGATAACCCGAAAATAACCGGCAAGGCCAGGCTGGTTGATGCCATTATTGAAGAGTATGGATTTGAAAGTATTACCTCCGATTTTTCCTACGAAAAAAGTAGCCTCAATGTGCTTGAAGCTGTTTTTCGTTCGCGCGGGGAGGAGCATACGGTCACGGGCACGGTTCATTTTCCGGAGGCAAAGGAGCTGTTCGAACTCGCCAGGCCGGTCTATGACCTCAAGGCTTTTCTCAGGCATGCCGAATTCGGAAAAACCGTACAGATTTTTTACAGGGCTTTTCCTGGAACCGGGCGGATGAACGCCGATGTTACTATAGGAGGGAAAGACAAGGATATCAGCATTTCGGGAAAAGGCTTTGCAGAAAAGGCGTCTGTCTATTCGGTCCCCTTCGATTCCGGATCAGCAGTGTTCTCATACGACAAAAGCGGGTTTTCCATGAAACAGGTGAAAATTCTGAGAGGGAAATCCGCGCTCATTGGAGAAGGAAAGCTCTCTGACGATAAACGTTTTTCCTACACCGCTTCATCCGATAAGATCTTTTTGAAAGATACCGGACTCCCACACATGCCTGAAGATGCCGTTATCAGCCTTCAGACAGAGGGGCATGGCACATTCGATGACCCCGCAATTACACTGAACGCAAAGGTTGTCGGCGGAACATTAGGAGGCATCAACCTGGGCGGTGGTACGATCAACGCTGCAATTCGGAACAGGGACATTTCCCTGACCGCCGCTCTGCTGAATGAAAGGGTCAAGGTAAAAGGGACCGGGCGTTTTGATGACAACATGACGTGGAGCGCGGATGTCTCTCTGCAGCCGGGCAGGTATGACTTTCTCGTCAGCTCTTTTCTGAAAGACGTGCCCGAAGACCTGCAGCTTAATCTCGACGGCCGCATTCAGATGAAGGGAGACAGAAGTACCATTTCAGCTGCCGCTGATATCAGTCATTTGACGCTTTCATTATTCGGGCAGACCTTCTCGAACGATTCTCCTATACAACTCCTGATGCAGGACAGGAAGCTTTCATTGACCGCGTTCACCTTCAAAAGCGGTACCACCTCATTCAGGCTGCAGGGCGGTATGGAACTCGGCAGGGAATACGATGTCGTTATTGACGGAACTTCTTCGCTTGCGCCGTTAAAAGGCCTTTCGAATAAAATAGGGTATCTGAAGGGAGATGCGGATTTTGTTTTTTCACTCAGGGGCAAGTGGGCAGACCCCGAGATCAACGGAGGTATGACCCTTACCAACGCATCATTCGGCTTGAGAGATTACCCCGGCTATATCAGTGCAATCAACGGCTATTTCTATATAGACGGCGACAGGATTGTGGTCCAGAAACTCTCGGGAAAGTTCGGGGGAGGGGATGTCAGGATATCGGGTCTCGTCTACCTGAAGGCGTTTCAGGCAACGAGATTCTATCTGGAAGCAGCTATGGACAATATCACGATCAGTCCTGCCAAAGATTTCAGCGTAAATTTTGAAGGCAACCTGCTCTACAAAGGGACAGCGGCTTCCCAGAGCATTACCGGCGATATCAAAATAAACAAGTCACGATATCGGGAAATGGTCGAGTGGAGGAGCTGGCTTTTAACCCCGAGGGCAAAGGAAAAGCCGAAGGCAGATGAGACGGTATTTGAAAAGGCTGAACTGAATATCAGTCTCTCCGGCGAAAATATTTCGATCGATAACAACGTTGCACGGGCCTCTGTCAGTATCGGAGGTGATATGATCGTCAAGGGGAAAGTCTCCTCCCCAGTTCTGCTGGGCAGGCTTGAATCAAAAGAAGGATACGTCTATTTCAGGAATAATGAATTCAGGATCATCTTTGCCAGCGCTGATTTTTCAGATCCAAAGAGGATTAAGCCTGTTTTCAATCTTACGGCTGAAGCGCTGGTGAAGGGGTATAATATACGGCTGAATCTCGAAGGGCAGACAGACCGTTTCGATCTCACCCTGTCTTCTGATCCATACCTTGAGGAATCGGACATCCTTGCCCTTATCACGGTCGGGCAGGTGGGCAAACAGTTGAAAGGGCTTGAAGGAGGCATTGGCGCGGGAGAGGCGACATCGTTCATTACAGGAAAGGTGCAGGATGTTCTTGAAGAACGGTTGCGGTCAATAACAGGATTGGACAGGTTTCAGGTCGAGCCTTCGGTTTCTCCAACAACCGGTACCGTAAGCCCCAAAATAACGGTCTCGAAACGGCTGATCGGAGACAGGTTGTTCGTTACGTATTCGAATTTACTGGGTACTGCTGAAGAACAGGTAGTGAAGCTTGAATATCTCCTCGACAGAAATATCTCTCTCATCGGGATCAGGGATGAGCAGGGAGGGGTGGGAGGAGATGTGAAGTTCCGGTTCGAGTTCAAATGAGCATTGACTATCAGGAGAGGTACGAAAGGAGTATGGTGCAGAAAACGCGGATTCTCATGGTTCTGCATGGGGTGCTTTTTACTGCATTTTTTTTCATCTCTTCCATTGCGACGGCGTCCGGGCCGCTCATCGGAGATATGGAAATCAGCGGTCTTCATTCGATAGGAAAAGGGGAGCTTCTCTCCCTCCTCGATATTTTACCCGGAGAGCCAGTTGATGCGGAGACACTAAGATCGGGGATAAAGAGGGCATTTCTGAAAGGAATATTTGAAGATATTGCAGTTGAGATTATTGAAGGAGAAAAGGCAAAGGCAGTTATCCATGTAAAGGAGAGGGACTACATACAGCGAATCGATATCAGGGGCGATTCTGCTCTCTCCAAAAAGACAATAAAAGCGCTCTTTTTTTTGAAAGAAGGACAGGTCCTCATGTGTGATATGCTCGAAAAGGCGGTTGAAGATCTGAAGCCAAGGATAGCGACGCTCGGATTCCCGCATGTGATGGTGAGGACCGAAATTGAACGGTTAAAAGAACCATACAGGATCGCCATCCGTCTCCAAATCGATACTGGTGAACCGGAGAGGCTCAAGAAAATCAACATCTCGGGCGCAGAGGATGAGATTATCTCTGTAATGAAATTATCTGAAGGAGATGTCTATAACCGGGAGTCACTGAAGAGGGACATCGAGCGCATCAGAACATATTATAAAAAGAAGAAACACTTCAAACCCGTCGTCGGGCCGTATACATTCGCAGACGGGGTCCTTTCGCTGTCTGTTTATCCCGGGAAGCGCCTGGAAATTTCCGTGGAAGGAAATGACGCTGTTTCTACAAAGAATCTTATGAAAGAGATGCCTTTTTTCGAGGCGGAGGATTTCAGCGATGATATTGTTGAAGAAGCGATGCAGCGGGTACTTGCTTTGTATCATACGAAAGGATATCCATTCGCCCAGATTGCTCCTGTGACGACATCAAAAGATGACCTCATCCTGCTCACATTTTTTATCTTTGAGGGGCAGCAGGTGAAAATACGGAAAATTAATTTTTCGGGCAATACCTTGCCCGAGGCCAGCCTGAAAGAAATCATGTCACTAAAAGAAGGAAAGATATATAACCCCGATATCCTCGATTCCGACAGGGAGACCCTGGTTAATTTCTACGGTTCGCTTGGATATCTATCGGCCGCTATCGGGGAGTTCCAAACGAGGCATGAAGAGGGCAATCAGGCGATGGACATCTTCGTAAAGATAAGCGAGGGGCTGAAGACTTCAATAGAACGAGTGGATATTATCGGAGCAAAGGTTGTTTCCGAAGAGGAATTGAGAAGGATTATCGCGCTTAAACCAGGAGATGCATACAATGAGATCGATATTTTTGACGCACGCTTCAGGGTAGTCGAGTACTACAACCTGAAAGGCTTCTCCGACGCAGCTGTTTTGGCTAAGAGGGAGATTGAAGGACAGAAGGCCCGCATAACGTACCAGATTCAGGAAGGGGAGATCGTGTTGTTCGGCAAAGCGATCATCACAGGAAATCACCAGACAAACTATACAGTGGTGAAAAGGGAACTGCTCCAGCAGGAAGGCACGCCGTTTAACTATAGCATCCTTTCCAAAGAGAGGCAGAAGCTGTTCAAGTTGGGGTTGTTCAGTGACATCGATAGCGAGACGCTCGACAGTGTTGACGGCAGAAAAGATGTGCTTATACGATTGCGCGAGGGGAATGCAGGCGCAGTAGAACTGAGTCTGGGGTATGCAGAATATGAGCAATACCGCGGGGTCCTCGATATCGGATACAGGAACTTCTTCGGCATGAATAGGCAGGCCTCGGTGAGGTTCGAACTCAGTTCACTTGAAAAACGTTATGTACTGCAGTATTACGAACCGTGGTTTCTGGGATACCCCATCCACTTCAGGACTTACATACTGGGCGAGGACAAAGAGGAAATAAATGTAGACACAAGAGAAACCCGCTACCAGTTGACAAGAAACGCTATCAATGCAGGATTCGAGAAGAACATAAGTGATAGTGTAAAGGCAGAACTGTACTATGAATTTTCTCTGGTGAATACATTTGACGTGCAGCCTGATATCGTATTGAGCAGAGAGGACACCGGAACACTCGTCATAAGCGGCTTCCGGTTCGGAGTCATTTACGATACAAGGGATAACCCGTTCAACCCTTCGAAGGGGATTCTCTCGGGTATCTCAATAAAAGCTACCTCTCCTGTTTTCTTTTCGGAAACCGATTTTTTCAAACTGATATTCTACGGCAATGTATATCAAAAAATTAGCGGCGGGCTTGTGCTTGCCGCTTCATTGAGGGGCGGGCTGGCTCAGGGCTATTTCGAGACCGATGAACTTCCGATTGTAGAGCGGTTTTTTCTCGGCGGAAGGACTACGGTGAGGGGCTATATCCAGGACGACCTCGGTCCAAAGGGGGAGGACGATACGCCGATCGGCGGGAATGCCTTTCTCATGGAGAACCTTGAGTTAAGGATTGCCGTAACGGAAAGTATCGGCCTGGTCGCTTTTCTCGACGGCGGGAATGTCTGGCTGAAAATGAATGAAATGAGTCTGAACGATTTCAAATTTACCACAGGACTTGGTCTCAGGTACAGTACGCCGGTCGGTCCGGTAAGGGTTGATTACGGGCACAAGCTTCAGAGAGAGAAAGGAGAAAGCGCGGGTGAGGTGCATTTCAGTATCGGACATGCGTTTTAAAAAAGGTAAAAGTGAAAAGTTAAAAGTGAAAAGTGAAGCATCTCGCTGCCGTTTACTTTTCGCCCTTTACCTTTTACCTTTCACCTTTTACTTTTTACTTTTCAGTTGTTTACTGCTCTTTGCCCCATGCCCCGTGCTCTCTGCCGGGATACAGGATCGTGTGGTGGCCTTTGTGGACAATACGGCAATTACGCTCAGCGATCTGGAGGCGAAATATGCTGAAACGCTGAAGGCAACCCCGAATATTAAGACAATGGAAGTCCTCAATACCATGGTGAACAGGACGCTCCTTCTGAGAGAGGCGAAACGATTCAGGCTTGAAGCGCCGTCGGAAGAAGAATTGCTTAAAGAGTATATTGACCTGAAAATAAGGGCCTTTATCAGAATACGGGACCAGACAATTGCGGATTTCTATCAGCAACATCTCATTGATTTTCAGGGGAAAGAACTCGATGAAGTGAGGGACCAGATAGAAACCTATCTGATCGAACATGAACTGAACCAGCGCCTGAAATCACACATCGATGAACTAAGGGGAAAGTCGTGCGTAAAGGTGCAGTTCAATCATTAGCTTTTTGTCTATAACGCGGGGCGGTTTATTTTCAGAATCTCCCTGGCGCTTACCATGTCATCCCGTATCTGTTTTTCGAGGCTTGCAGCGTCAGGAAACGTACGTTCGCCGCGCAGGCGGTCGATGAAATAGATCCTCAGGTGCTGTCCGAGAAGGTCTCCTGAATAATCGAAGAGGTGCACTTCATAGCTCACATCAGTATTGCCGAACGTCGGGTTTTTCCCGATATTCGCAACCCCTTCATAGATTGCCCCGTTGAAGCGCGCTCTGACAGCGTACACTCCCGCTTTCGGCGAGATCTCTACCGGTGTTGTAATATTTGCCGTAGGGATGCGAAGGAGGCTTTGGCCCCTCCCTTTTCCCCTAATCACCGTTCCATCTATCATGTACGCCCTTCCTAAAAAAGTCGATACCTCGTTTACTGCACCCTTTAACAAAAGGCTCCTGATACTGCTGCTGCTGACGATATTCCCGAGGACTCTCACCTCCCGCATCGCCTGAACGCTGAAGCCGTATTTCTTCCCGCGTCTGCGCAGAAGATCTACTGTGCCCTGCTTATGCCTTCCGAACGTATAATTGCTGCCGACAATGATTTCACTGACGTTAATCGCCTTCACGAGAACTTCGTCGATAAATATATCAGGAAGCATGCCCGCAAATTCTTTCGTAAACGGTATGAGGAGCAATACGTCGATTCCCATTGCCTCCATCAGGCGGGCTTTTTCATCAGGGGTGATGAGCAGTTTAATGTCCTTCTCAGGCGCAAGCACCTTCATCGGGTGGGGATCGAACGTCATCACCATTGCTGTCCCCTTCAGTTCTCTCGCCCTGCTCAGCACTGCCGAGAATATTTTCTGATGGCCGAGGTGCACACCGTCGTAGTTGCCGATGGTGAGGACGGGAAACGGATATTTCTCATCGAGGGCTGCAATATCCCTAATGATTTTCATGTCCGGCCGCTGTTAAAAGGGTTTTGTATATCGCTTCCGTCCGGGAAGTTGTTTTCCTGATAGAACCGCTATTGTCTATGATAAGGTCTGATCGTTTCATTTTCTCTCTGATCGGGAGTTGTGATTGCAGCCGCAGCAATGCATCTGTCCGCTTTATCCCCGTTTTTTCGAGACGCTTCAGCGCGGTCTCTTCATCCGTAAAGACCGTGATCGTCTTGTCGAACTTTTTCCGGTATCCCCTTTCGAAGAGCAGCGGCACTTCAACGACGACGACGCTGCTTTTATCGACAGCCTTTAAAAAATCTTTGATCCGTTCGAATACGAGCGGATGCAGTATATTTTCGAGCGAAAGCCTCAGCGTTTCATCGCGAAATATCAGACGGGCAACCTTTTTTTTGTTGAGACTGCCATTTTTGTAAAATGCCCCATGCCCGATGACCCTCCTGATTTTTTCAAGGACATCTTTTTCGGTGAGGAGCGTCGCAACAATGGCATCGCTGCTGAACGTATATGCGCCGAGCTTCGCAAAAAGGGCAAGAATTCTGCTCTTCCCCATTCCGTAATTTCCTGTCAGCCCGACAACGAGCATAGGCCCTATTATACATTAATTCAGAGGCGTCCGGTTTATTCCCCATTAAGAAAGAGGGTGGGGGTTGTTATTATAAAAATCAGAATTTTAAAAAAAGCGGCTTGTGCGTTTTCTGCTTCTTGTCTTTTTTCCCTTTCAAAGCGCAAGTGGAGCGGCATAAGGCGCAGCGGGACTCGCTGCAGCACTGGCAGAAGTCACAGTCAGGGCAGGAATGTTTTTTCTGCTGCTTTCTTTTCTCCATAGCATATTGTAATGGTTCTGAACAGGGGTTTACAAAAAGAAGTCGAGCAATGGGTATTGGAGCGGGTTTTTTTGCCGATAGACAAATACCTATATACGATAATAAAGAGGCAAAAGCCTCGGAGGCCCGGTTGTATCAGGGCCGAGAATGAGCGAGAATACTTATTGCACGACTTCCCTCATTTATTGATTTATAGCATGCTGACCCTGACTTTTTCTCCCACGCTGATGCCGAACTCCGAAGCCGCATTGCCGCCGTTTACGAACAGTTCAAGGTAATTGAAGCTGTTGATGAGGGAATACAGCCCCTTGTCTTCTACCTCAGAGTAATAATTTTTGAGAGGCGCTTCCCTCTCTTTCACCTTCACGGTGAGCTTGCCCGCAGGGTTAATATTTCTGAGCGTATCTATGTCCTGGGCGTGAATATTGGTGATCACGTTTCCGAAAGAGTCGAGATAATTTACTTCTCCCTCTATTGTATTTGGTGCTGAAAATACGGGTTCCGCGACAGATATGCTCACATAATCGGTAATCGGATCTCCGAATTTATCGATATGGATACCTTTTGAAAGCCAGGCAGCCGCTGGGGCGAAGACATCCCTTCCATGAAAGGTCGAACCTCTCTGCGGTAAAAAATAATGTTCTGAAGTGATATGGATGACCGTGAGGCTTTCACTTTTCCGGTAGATGCGCGAAAATACGCCATTGTCAGGTCCTATGAAGTAATGATAGTCTGCTGCGACGAGGAGCGGTCTGCGGGCTGAACCGACCCCCGGATCGACGACAACCAGATGAATCGTCCTGTGGGGGAAATAGGAGAACCCTGTATGAATGGTGAATGCTGCTTCAAGGATATTTTGAGGGCTGATAGTATGGGTAATATCGATGAACGCAAGGTGCGGATTGATATTCAACATCACCCCTTTCATAATTCCGACGAAAGGGTCTTTGGAGCCGAAATCAGTGGTTAAGGTTATGAGAGCTTGATTCTCCATTTACGCCGCCGATGATATCCTTTAC
>Ga0315283_10003271_pt1 | contig 13775 bp, 13 predicted proteins | sample YL17G09_0_MG_FD_204541 | JGI IMG/M metagenome (GOLD analysis project Ga0315283, IMG submission 204541) | Sediment microbial communities from Yellowstone Lake, YNP, Wyoming, USA - YL17G09_0 | ecosystem: Environmental > Aquatic > Freshwater > Lake > Sediment | place: USA: Wyoming | collected... | reverse complement strand
CCACCATGGACGAGTACCGCAAGTACCTCGAGCGCGACGCCGCCCTGGAGCGCCGCTTCCAGCAGATCAAGGTGGCCGAGCCGTCGGTCGAGGAGACCGTGGAGATCCTCAGGGGTCTGCGCGACCGCTACGAGGCCCACCACCGCATCCGCATCACCGACGAGGCGCTCACCTCGGCCGCAGAGCTCGCCGACCGCTACATCAGCGACCGCTTCCTCCCCGACAAGGCCATCGACCTCGTCGACGAGGCCGCCAGCCGCATGCGCATCCGCACCATGACGGCGCCGCCCAGCTACCGCGAGCTGGAGGAAGAGATCTCGCAGGTGCGCAAGGAGAAAGAGGCGTCGATCGAGGCGCAGGAGTTCGAGAAGGCCGCCAACCTGCGCGACAAGGAGCGCAAGCTGAGCCACAAGAAGCTCGAGCTCGAGGATCAGTGGAAGACCAGCGACGAAGGCACGCGGGCGAGTATCGGCGAGGACGAGATCGCCGAGATCGTGAGCATGTGGACCGGCATCCCGGTGGTCAAGATCACCGAGGCCGAGAGCAAGAAGCTCCTCCGTATGGAGGAGGAGCTGCACACGAGGCTCATCGGCCAGGACCCGGCGGTTCGGGCCGTGAGCAAGGCCATCCGCCGGAGCCGCGCCGGGCTCAAAGATCCCCGACGCCCCACCGGCTCGTTCATCTTCCTCGGGCCTTCGGGCGTGGGCAAGACCGAGCTGGCGCGGACGCTCGCCGCCTTCCTCTTCGGCGACGAGGACCACCTGGTGCAGATCGACATGAGCGAGTACATGGAGAAGCACTCCGTGTCGCGGCTCGTCGGCTCGCCGCCCGGCTACGTGGGTCACGACGAGGGCGGCCAGCTCACCGAGATCGTGCGCCGCAAGCCCTACAGCGTCATCCTCTTCGACGAGATCGAGAAGGCGCACCCGGACGTGTTCAACATCCTCCTCCAGATCCTCGAGGACGGGCGTCTCACCGACTCCCAGGGGCGCACGGTCGACTTCCGCAACGCGATCCTCATCATGACCAGCAACATCGGCGCCGAGATGATCACCCGGGACACGCCGCTGGGTTTTGGCCAGACGGCCGTCTCGGGCATGACCTACGACGATATGAAGGGTCGCATCACGGGCGAGCTCAAGCGCGTCTTCAAGCCCGAGTTCCTCAATCGCGTGGACGAGGTCATCGTCTTCCACAAGCTCGACCGCGTCGAGATCAGCTCCATCGTCGACCTCATGATCGCCCGGCTCCAGGCGCAGCTTTCGGTGAGCGGCATCACCATCGAGCTCACCGACGCCGGCCGCGACGTGCTGGTGGAGAAGGGGTACGACCCCATGCTCGGGGCGCGGCCGCTGCGGCGCGCCATCCAGCGCTACATCGAAGACAAGCTCAGCGACGCGATGCTCGAGAGCCAGTTCCCCGAGGGCACGCTGATACTGGTGGACGGCAAAGACGAAGACACCGTGCTCACCGTCAACGGCGAGGCCGTGGGTGGGCGCGTCGAGCTGCCCATGGTCGGTCTCGATGAGCCGGTGGGACAGCGCGTGACGTCTGCCGGCTCGCCGCCGGCCGGCGGCGAGAGCCCGGACGCCGGCGGCGCGGCCGCCGGCGCCTAGAAGCGCCTGTGGCGAAGACGCGGACCGTCTTCACCTGCGGCCAGTGCGGGCGCCGCGAGACCAAGTGGCTCGGCCACTGCCCCGACTGCGGCGCCTGGGACTCGTTCCTCGAGGAGACGATCGCCTCGCCGGGCGGCGCCGGCCGCGGCCGCCGCAAGAGCGGCCATGGGGCCGGCGGTAGTACCGCCCCCAGCCCCGTTCGTCTGTCCGACGTCGTCTCCAGCGCCACCGAGCGCTTCACCAGCGGCATCGCCGAGCTGGACCTGGTGCTCGGCGGCGGCATCGTGCCCGGCTCGCTGGTGCTCGTCGGCGGCGAGCCCGGCATCGGCAAGTCAACACTCCTCCTGCAGGTCCTCGACAAGGTGGCCGCCGGAGGCCGCAGCGTGCTGCTCGTGTGCGGCGAGGAGTCGGCCGCCCAGGTCAAGATGCGCGCCGAGCGTATCTGCGGCGACGGGGGCGGCATCTCCGTCCTCGCCGAGACCGAGCTCGAGACAGTGCTCGAGTCAGTCGCCGCGGCCGCTCCGGCGCTCGTCGTCGTCGACTCCGTGCAGACGCTCTACAGCGACGCCTTCACCTCGGCGCCGGGCAGCGTGAGCCAGGTACGGGAAGCGGCGGGCCGCTTCCTCCGCCTGGCCAAAGAGACCGGGGCCGCCGTGTTCCTCGTCGGCCACGTCACCAAAGAGGGCGCCATCGCCGGCCCGCGCGTCCTGGAGCACATGGTCGACACGGTCCTGCAGTTCGAGGGCGATCGCTACCGCTTCTACCGCACGCTGCGTGCCGCCAAGAACCGCTTCGGCTCCACCAACGAGTTGGGCATCTTCGAGATGACCGCCGCCGGTCTGGAGGGCGTCGCCGATCCTTCGCACCTGTTTCTCGGCGAATCCAGCCCGGCCGCCGGCGCGGCCGTGCACATCGCCGTCGAGGGCAGCCGCTGCTTCGCCGTCGAGGTCCAGGCCCTGGTCAACCGCACCGAGCTGGCCATGCCGCGGCGGGTCGCCGTCGGCTTCGACCGTAACCGGTTGGCCATGCTGGTGGCCGTCCTCGGCCGTCACGCCCGGCTGCCGTTGTCTTTGAGCGACATTTTTGTTACAATTGCAGGCGGAATCCGTATCGACGAACCCGCTGCCGACCTTGCCGTTGCTCTCGCTATCGCATCCGCGGAGCGCAACGCGCCACTTCCGCCGCGGGTCGCAGCAATCGGGGAGATCAGCCTGACCGGCGAGCTTCGTTCCAGCAGCCAGAGCGAGCGACGCATCGCCGAAGCCACTCGTGCCGGCTTTGAGCGCATCGTCGTTCCCGCCGCCGACGCGCGGCGCAGCGGAGGGATCGCTGTGGGTGCGCCCGATGTGCGTGGGGCTCTCGCGAGACTCCTCAGCGAGGGCGCGTCACCGGCCGCAGTGGCCACGAGTCACGAACGGGGGGTTTGAGAACGTTGTACTCAGTCGGAGACAAGGTCGTGTACCCGCATCACGGCGCAGGCAAGATCATGAAGATCGAGCAGAAGGACGTGCTCGGCCAGCAGCGTGACTACCTCACCATCCAGATCCTCCACAACGACATGACGGTCATGGTGCCGGTCGAGAACGCCGACCGGGCCGGCCTGCGCAAGGTGGTCGAAGCGGACGTCGTGGAGCAGGTGCTCGAGGTCCTGCGCGGCGACCCCACCAAGATGCCCAAGAACTGGAGCCGGCGCTACAAGCACAACCGCGACAAGCTCAAGACCGGCGACATCTTCGAGGTGGCCGAAGTCGTTCGCAACCTCGCCATCCGCCACGCCGACAAGGGCCTCTCCACCGGAGAGAAGCAGATGTTCTCCAAGGCCAAGAAGATCCTCGCCAGCGAGCTCATGTATGCCCGCGACTTCAACGAGGACGAGGCTACGGCGTTCCTCGAGGAAGTGCTCGAGAACATCAATGTCGACGGGGTCCCCGTTGCCGACGAGCCCCGAGAGCCGGTCACCGTCGTCTGACGCCGGCTTCGCCGGCCGCTCATCGAAGGGCGGCGGCGTGCTTGCTCCCGCGGTCCGCATCCAGCCGGCGCTGCCCTGCGCGGTCGCCGGCCGGTCGATCGCCACCCGTGCTCACACCTGGAACCGGGTGGCCTCGTAGCCACGCCGGACACGCTCTGAATGGGGGATTCACGTGGAGGAACAGCAGACCGGAGAGCTCTGGGTCATCGTCGCCGCGGCCGGCGAAAGCCGGCGTATGGGACTGCCTGACGGCGAGTCCAAGCAATTCCTGCTTCTCGGCGGCGAGCCCATCCTCAATCATTCCGTCCGCCGCCTTCTGGCCATGCCGCTGGTCGCCGGCGTCGTCGTCGTGCTGCACCCTTCGCATACGGTGCGCTTCGCCGGCGAGCTGCCGGCCTTCGACGACGGCAAGCCGTTGCTCATCACCGAGGGCGGGCGAACGCGCACGGATTCCGTCCGCGCCGGCCTCCTGGAAGTGCCGTCGACGGCCACCGCTATCGCCGTGCACGACGGCGCCCGGCCCTTGTTCTCGCGGCACGTGCTCGAGCGCTGCCTCGGCGCTCTCGACCGCGTGGACGGTGCGGTCCCCGCCATCGAGGTGAGCGACACGTTGAAGCGCGCCAACGGGGACTGCCTGGTGCAGGCCACGGTCGACCGCAGCGGGTTGTGGGCGGCGCAGACACCGCAGGTCTTCCGCGCCGCGGCTTTGCGCGACGTCTACACGCGCCCCGACCTCGACGTCGCCAGCGACGACGCCGCGCTCCTCGAGCGTGGCGGCTACAGGGTCTGCCTCGTGTCGTCGACGCCGGCGAACGTCAAGATCACGACTCCGGCGGATCTACCGCTGGCCGGAGCGCTCCTTTTGTGGGAGGTCGAGGCAGACGTTTAGGATCGGCAGCGGCTACGACGCCCACCGCTTTGCGAGCGGGCGCCGCCTCGTGCTCTGCGGGGTCGAGATCGACCACCCGCAGGGCCTGGCCGGCCACTCCGATGCGGACGTCGCCGCGCACGCGCTCATGGACGCCCTGCTCGGCGCCGCCGGGCTGGGCGACATCGGTGAGCTGTTCCCCGACAGCGACCCGGCGTTCGAGGGCGCCTCGAGCATCGAGCTGCTAGGCAACGTGATGACCCGGCTGGCAGCAGGTGGGTGGGAGGTCGCCAACGTGGACATCACCCTCGTGTGCGAGCGCCCGCGGCTGTCCGGTCACCGGCTCGAGATGCGCGAGGGTCTGGCCGTGGCGCTGGACGTCGCGAGCGATGCCGTGAGCGTCAAGGCGACGACCACCGAAGGCATGGGGTTCGAGGGCCGCGGCGAGGGCATCGCCGCCCTGGCCGTGTGCCTGCTGATGCGCGCGGGCTGAGGCTCAGGACGCCGGCGGATCGTCCTTGTCGGCGGCGTCCTTGTCGGCGGCGGCGTCCTTGCGAGGCGCGGCCGAGTCCACCTCGGCGTCCTTGCCGGCCTCCTCTTCGTCGTCGGCAGGCGCATCCTCGTTGAGACCCGTCTTGAAGCCGCGGATGCTCTGACCCATCGACCTGCCGAGCTTGGGCAGGCGCGTGGCGCCGAAGAGCAGGAAGACGATGGCGAGGATGGCGATGATCTCCATAGGGCCGAGGTTCGGCATCGTGCTCTCTCTCGTCGTGTTTGGCGGCGTCGCTAGGGCGACCGCCTGGACCCGGGGTGTCACGTTCAGGACCCGGCACCACTCGCCGACACTGTACGGCGTGAGTGGAGGCGAAGCAAGGACGCGCGCCGGATAGGGCCCGCGCCGCCGCCGGCCTTGCGCTCAGAAGTGTCGCAGGGTGTCGAGGCGCGCGGCGAGGAATTGTGCCAGGCCGCGCGCATCCTCGAGGGCGAAGCGGTACTCGTGCGCCAGATCGGCGTCGGTGACCAGGGCGATGGCCTCGCCGGGCGCGCACAGTGGCTCCGCGTGGCCGGCCGCCAAACGGAAGAGCTCGATACGGTGCGGCGCCGTGCGCTTGTAGCCTTCAGCGACGACGATGTCGAAGCCGGCGAAGAAACGTCCGGCGATGTCGCCGAGCGGCAACTCCTGAGCCAGGCGGGTGACGAAGGCGAGCTTGTGGGGCGACGCGACCGCGTAGGCGTGCGCCCCCGCCTGGCCGTGCCGCCACGAGTCTTTGCCGGGATGGTCGATGTCGAAGCCGTGAGCGTCGTGCTTGACGGTGCCGACCCGCAGACCGAGAGCGACGAGCTCCGGCACCAGGCGCTCGATGAGCGTGGTCTTGCCGGAGTCGCTCTTGCCGACGATGGCGACCAGCGCCGGAGGCTTCGCGGGCGAGCCCGCGACCTGCCGGCGCGCTTCTTCGTAGGCGTCCATGGTGTTGATGTTATGGAATGGCGCCTCGCTGGGGAAGGGCACGTCGGCCACCCGCAGGCCGGAGAACGCTTCGACGATACGGTGACGGCCCGCCGCCAGGAGCGCCGTCATCGGCGCCAGACAGGCGGGCCCATAGGCCGCGAACAGGGGTTCGTGGTGCGGGCCGACCTTGGGCAGCGCGACATCGACGCGGTCCAGGGCGAACGCCGTCAGGACCGCCTGCAAGGCGTCTTCGCGCGGAAAGGCGAGATCGGCGGCCATCACGAGCACCGGGCCGTCGAGCTGCCCGAGCGCGGTGGCGATGCCGGCCAGGGGAGAGGCGCCGGGCCACTCGTCGTGCAGGATCTCCGCCGGCCCGGCGTCGCCAAGGTCGATGCGCTGCTCCGCGCCCAGCGAGACCACGACACGCGGAAAGTGGCGGTGGAGAAAGGCGAGGTTGCGCTGGAGCAGTGTCTGCCCCTCGAGCACCAGGTAGCGCTTGTCCACGCCGGCGCGGCTGCTGCTGCCGCCGGCGAGAAGCACGCCTATGTCGATCCGTCGGCGGTCGGTCGCGTCCATGGCTCTAGTGTAACCGGCGCCCGGGGCGGGGCGCCTTGGAGGCTCGGCGCCCGCCGGGTACACTGCGGGTGCGGGCGGCGCAGCCGGCCCGGCGTCCGTCCACCGCAGGGAGGTGCCGCATGCAGTCCGTTGGGAGCGAGCTCCACGTGGTCGCCGTCGTCGGCAGCCCGCGAGCGGGCGGCAACACGAGCCTCCTCGTCGACGCCGTGCTCCTGGAGCTCGGGCGGCACGGCCTGCGCTGCGACAAGATCATGCTCGGCGAGCGACGCATCGCGCCCTGTCTTGGCCACGAGGACTGCGCCGACCGTGCGGCGTGCCCGCACGGAGACGCCGCCGCCGAGGTGCTCGATCTGGTCTATGTCGCCGACTGCCTCCTCCTGGCGACCCCGGTGTACTACGAGAACGTCTCCGCGCAGATGAAGGCGTTCATCGACCGCAACGTCTTCCGGTACGCGCATGACGAGTGGCTCCCGGCCCGCGCCGTCGGCCTGATCGCCGTCACCGCCGAGACCGGGCTGGACGAGACGCTTGCGGCGCTGCGCCGCTACGTCGCCCTCTCCACGGACGGCGACGTGCCGGTCTTCACCTTGGGCGGCTACGCCGACAAGCTCGGCGCGGTGGCGGCCGATGCGCAGCTGCTGGCGGCCGCCCGGCGGCTCGGGGCCGATCTTGCCGCGGCACTCGGCCTCAGCTCGGCCTGATCACCCGGTTCTCGGTGACGATCGCCGTGACCGCAAGGTCGTGAGCCTCACAGGGTAGCTCGTCCACGAGCTGGACCTCGAAGGTGAGCGCCACCCATGGGGTCCCCGGCCGTGTCCCCGGCAGGTAGGAGTCGTAGAAGCCGCCGCCGTAGCCGCAACGCCGTCCCGCGACGTCAAAGACCGAGCCCGGCACGATCACCGCGTCGAGGGCTTCGGGAGGCACCTCGTCGAGGCCCTGCCTGGGCTCCGGGATGCCCCAGGCGCCGGGCACGAGGTCGACGTCCGGGCTCTGGATACGATAGGCGGCCAATCCCCGGGGGCCGAGTACGCGCGGCAGGCAGACCGTCTGGCCCCGCTCGAGGGCCCAGGCGATCAGTGTGGCCGTGTCCACCTCGCTGCGGAACGAAGCGAAAAGGAGCAGCGTGGAGGCTGCGGCGAGCTCCGGCAGGCCGGCGGCGCGAGTGCAGACGGCGATGCTGAGCCGGGCGCGTTCCGCGCCCGGCAGGGCATCGCGCGTCGCCAGCGCGCGCCTTCGCAGATCGCGCTTGGCTGAGCTCGCATCGTCGCCTGGCGGTGGGCCGCCACGCGCGTCGGACATCCTCGAAACCCTCCGCTGTGTGCACTGGGCTGGCTACACAATGACGCCGGAAAGCCGGCGCGCGTGTTCCTAGCGCCGTCTCCTTGGCCTATAGTACAGGAGCAGCGCGCGGGCAGATTCGCCGCTGCGCAGGTTGGGACGCAAGGCGTCGCTGCGGGCGGCGTGCCTGGCGTCGGCCGAGAGAGGATGGGCATGGGGCTTCGCTCCCAGGAAGAGGTCTCCCTGGCGACCGTGTTCGCGCGTACCTTGCGCAACGTCATCGCCCTCACCACCACCGCGGAAGCGCGTAGCTGGCCGACGCCCGGGCAGGTGCTCGAGAGCACCCCGCCGGATCTGGCCGCCCCGGCCGCTCTCTTCCGCCTGCTGCAGTTCGCGATCCTGCCGGGCATCCTCGGAGAAAGCGCCGGCCCTGCCATGTACCTGGCCAGCAAGCGCTTCAGCCGCGAGCTCGATATCCGCTCTATACAGGGGCTCAAGGCGTGGTTCCAGGAGATGCATCTGGGTGATCTGCACGTCGAACTCGACGAGGAACGCGTACTGGTCAAACTCGATCACTGCCTGAGTTGTCACCAGCTGCCGGTCAATGGTACGCCGATCTGCGATCTCGAGCGCGGTATCGTCGACGGCGTGCTCGAGAGCATCACCGGCACCGAGGTCCTCACCAAGGAGACCCTATGCTGCGGGCTCGGCGACACCGTCTGCCAGTTCGAGGGGTATAGCGGCGAACAGGTCGGCTACCTGTACCGCGAGAACGGGTTCCACCCCGACGCCCAGCGACGCCTGCTCGGGCAGCTTGCCGATCAGGCCGAGGTGGCTCTGGACAACCTGCGGCTGATCAACGAACGCAATGAACTTGAGACTCACGACGCTCTCACCGGGCTGTTCAACTTCCGCAGCCTGCGCGAGCGCTCCGCCTTCGAGCTCGCCCGCGCCGAGCGCTACGGGCGCAAGGTCGCCTTCGTGATGCTCGACCTGGACGACTTCCGCGGCGTCAACGAGACCACTGGCCGGGCGGGCGGCGACGAGGTGTTGTGCCATTGGGCGGCAGCGCTCACGGCGCAGCTGCGTAGCTGTGACCTCGTGTGCCGCTACGGCGCTGACGAGTTCCTGCTGGTCCTGCCCGAAACGGCCGAGCTCCAGGCCGACGCGACCCTGGAGCGCGTGCTCGGCGCCATGCAGGAGCTCGCCGTGGAGACGGGCGGGCACGAGTTCGCCCTCACCGCCTCGGCGGGTGTCGCCAGCTTCCCGGACGACGGGCGCACCGCGGAGGAGCTGGTCGCCAAGGCCGCGACCACCATGTACACGGCCCGGGCCGGAGGCAAGGGCCGCATCGCCTTCTACTCCGGCCCGCCCCGAGCCTGAGCGGCGCCGCGGTGGCGGCGCGCATCGATATCCTCGTCGTCGGGTCGCTGCACCGCGACCTGGAGCCGGCCGCGCGTCACTACCTCGACATCCTGCGTCCTTTGGCGACCGTCTCCGTGCGCGAGATCAAGGAAGTACCGCTGCGCGGTCGGAGCGAGGGCGAAGTGCTCCGGGAGGAGGGTCGGCGCCTGCTCGCGGCGTGGCCGCAGGCGCCGGTGGTCGCCGCGCTCGCGATCGACGGCCGCGCGCTGGACACGGCGGCGTTCGCCGCCTGGCTGCAGCGTGCCTTCGAGCGTGGTGGCGCCGGATTCGTCCTCGGCGGCTCGCTGGGGCTCGCCCCCGAGGTGCGGCAGCGCGCCGGCGAGCAGCTATCCCTGTCCGCGCTCACCTTGCCGCATCAGCTGGCTCGTGTCGTGCTGCTCGAGCAAGTGTTCCGCGCCGGGAAGATCCTGCGCGGCGAGCCGTATCACCACTGAGCGCGCACCCTTCGCGGCAGCCGCGTCCGTCGCGTGGCCCGCCCGCGCCAGCTAGAATGGGCGGCGACGCCGGCGACCCGTCGGCGCCGCCAACGAGACGATGGTGAGCGATGACTGACGACCTGTACGACCTGAACGGTCTTGCCGCATCGCTGCAGGCGGTACTCGGCGAGATCCTCGTCGAGGCGGGCGCCGACGGGGTCGCCGTGCCGGTCGTGGAGCTCGCCGCCCCGGCGCGCCCCGAACACGGCGACCTCACGACCAACGCCGCGATGATGAGCGCCAAGCGCGCCGGCCGACCGCCACGCGAGCTGGCCGAGGCTCTCGGCGAGCGCTGGCTGGCCGGTCCCGGCGCCGAGAGCTGCGCGCGGTACGAAGTCGCCGGCCCCGGGTTTCTCAATCTGTTCCTGAACGCCGCCTGGTACCGGGGCGCCCTGCGGCACATGCTGGCCGAAGGGGCCGATCACGGCCGCGGCTGCCTGCCCGCCGGGCAGCGCAAGAAGATGAACGTCGAGTTCGTGAGCGTCAATCCCACCGGGCCGCTGCACGTCGGGCACGCGCGCTACGCGTCGTACGGCGACGCCCTGTGCCGCATCTTCGCCTTCGTCGGCCACGACGTGACGCGGGAGTTCTACGTCAACGACTACGGCACGCAGATGCTCCGCTTCGGCCAGTCGCTGGCGGCGCGCTACGGTCAGCGCCTCGGCCTTCACGTGCCGGTACCGGAAGAGGGCTATCAAGGCGAGTACCTGCTCGACCTCGCCGACGAGCTCATCGCCGAGGTCGGCGAACGGTATCGCGACGCGCTCGGCGCCGCGGCGCCAGACGTCTCGGCCCTGGCGCCCGAGGTCGTGACCGAGATCAAGGTGTGGGGGCGCGACGCGATCCTGGCGCAGTTCCGCGCCACCCTCGAGCGTCTGCGCGTGCCCTTCGACGTGTGGACGCCGGAGAGCACGCTCTTCGCCGGCGAAGGCGAGCATCGCGGGTTCGCCGGCGAGGTCGGCAAGGCGCTCGCCGACCTGGACCGCGAGGACCTGCTCTACGACGAGGACGGCGCCGTCTGGCTGAAGACCACGCAGTTCGGCGACGACAAGGACCGCGTGCTCATCCGCTCGTCCGGCGAGCACACGTACTTCCTCAGCGACATCGCCTACCACCGCGACAAGCTGGATCGCGGCTTCGCCCACATGATCGACATCTGGGGCGCCGACCATCACGGCTACGTGCCGCGCATGAAGGCTGCCTTCACGGCGCTGCCGCCGCACGAGCCCGACCGGCTGGAGCTGATCATCGGGCAGCTCGTCAACCTGCTCGAGAGCGGTGAGGCCAAGCGCATGAGCAAGCGCAAGGGCGACATCGTCACCGTGGACGACCTGATCGAGGCGATCGGCGTCGACGCGGCACGCTTCCTGCTGGTGGGCCGCTCCCACGACACCACCCTTGAGCTGGACATCGATCTGGCGGGGCAGCAGTCCAATCAGAACCCGGTCTACTACGTGCAGTACGCGCACGCGCGCATCAGCAGCATCCTCGTGAACCTGGGAGAGGTAGCGCCGGGGCCGGCCGGCGAAGCCCTGCCGGCGCTCGAAGTCGATGTGTACGAAAAGTCGCTCGTGCGCGCTCTGGCGCGGTTCCCGGGAGTGCTCATCGCGGCCACCGAGACACGCTCACCGCACCGCGTGCACACCTATCTGGGCGAGCTCGCGGGGGAGTTCCACGCTTTCTACCGCAACTGCCGCGTGCTCAGCGACGATTCCGACGTGGCGGCCTACCGCGCCGGCCTCTGCATCGCCACGAGGACCACGCTGGCCTGCGGCCTGGGGCTGCTCGGGGTGAGCGCCCCCGAGGCCATGTAGCCGATCGCCATGGCGTCAGGCGCCGTACTGCCGGCGCACCCAGGCGCGGAGCTCGTCCAGTTGCTCCGGCGTGAGCTCCTTGTCCAGCTTCAGCAGCTGCGAGACGGCGACGTTGTACTGGCCGCCCAGAAAGCGGTCGACGACGCTGAACAACACCGTCTGCGCCACTTCGCGGCCCGGGATGGCCGGCGCGTACACATAGGCGATCTTGCTCTTGTCCTGCGTGAGCAGGTGCTTCTTGACCAGGTTGTTCATCACCGTCATGACCGTGGTGTAGGCGATCTGGCGGCGTTCGCGGAGCGTCTCGTAGACTTTGCGCACGGTGGTCGTGGGGTACTGCCAGACCACCGCCAGGATGTCGGCTTCCAGTGAGCCGATGCCCGTGAACGGCGCGCCCTTGATGCTGCGCAGCCACTGGGGGCGGGTCTGCTCCTCCATGTCGGTTCCTCTCTTTCGGTCGCGCCGGGGTCGGCCTCGCGAGTGCGGGACCCAGTACGTATGTAGTGCTACGTATTCCCCGTCGCCCCAAACTCACGCCCCGGTGCCGTATAGAATGTGATCGTGCGCCAATCGATCGAGGAGGTCGGATCGTGTCCGTGGACGGAGATCTGCTGCGTGACCTGTGCCTGGCCCCCGGCCCGTCGGGTTTCGAGGCGCCGGCCGTCGAGGTCGTCCGCCGGCGCCTGGCGCCGCTCGGCGCGGTCCAGGCCGACCCCTTGGGCAACGTGTGGCTCGGCGTCGGGCCCGCGGACGGTCCCGAGGTCGCGGTCGTGGCGCACGCCGACCAGATCGGCCTGATCGTCACGTACATCGACGACGATGGCTACCTCTTCGTCGACAAGATCGGCGGCGTCGCCCCGATCCTCGTCCCCGGCCGGCACTTCGTGATCCAAGGGTCCGCCGGCGTCGTGCACGCGGTGGGCGGCAAGAAGCCCACGCACCTCATTCCCGCAGACCAGCGCGATCGAGCGCCGGCGCTCGACGAGCAGTTCCTCGATATCGGCGCCGGCAGCCGCGAAGAGGCCATGGAGCGCGTCGCCGTGGGCGACCCGGTGACCTTCACGCCCGACTATCTGGAGCTGGCGCCGGGCGTCATCGCCGCGCAGGCCCTGGACGATCGCGCCGGCGTGTACTGCGTCATCCGCGCCCTGGAGCTGTACGCCGCCGATCCCGGGGCGGCGCTGCTCACCGGCATCGCCACCGTGCATGAGGAGATCACGTTCATGGGCGCCAAGGCGCAGGCCAAGCGGCTGACGCCGGCGGTGACGATCGTCATCGACGGCGACTTCTGCAGCGACACGCCGGCGGCCGACGCCAAGAAGCTGGCCGGCGAGCTCAAGCTCGGCGCCGGCCCGGTGCTCGGCCGCGGCGCCGGCAGCAATCAGCGCCTGCTCGTCCTGGCGCGCGAGGTGGCCGCCGCCGAGGGCATCCCGGTGCAGATCAAAGCGTACCCTGCGGCGTGCTCCACGGACGCCGATGAGCTCATGGCCGCCGGCTCCGGCGCCACGTTGTCGCTCAGCCTCGCGATGCGCTACATGCACTCGCCGTTCGAAGTCGCCCACGGCGACGATCTCGAGGCGGCAGCCCGGCTCGTCGCCGCCCTGGCGCGACGCGTGGGCGAAGTCTGGACGGCCGATTCGTTCGTGCCTCACGTCTGACGCGCGGCCGGACGGCGCCGCAAGGGAGGCTCGCATGAAGGTGTTCCTCGCCATCGATCTGGAGGGTATCTGCGGCGTGGTCGCGGAGCGCGACGTGGACCCTGACGGCTCCGCCGCGGTCGCCGCCAGAGTGCACATGCGCGCCGATCTCGACGCCGTGGTGGGCGGCTGCCTCGCCGCCGGCGCCTCGGAGATCGTGGTCTGCGACGCGCACGATGACGGACGTAACCTGGATGCGGCAGGCCTGCCCGCCGAGGTGACGCTGGTCAGCGGGTCACCTACGCCGTACAGCATGCTGCAAGGTCTGGGCAGCGGGTACGACGGCGCGCTGTTCGTGGGCTACCACGCGTGCGCCGGCACCGCCGCGGCAGTGCTCGAACACACCTGGAACTACAAGGTGTTCTCGGCCGCGTTCGGTGATCTGGAGGTCGGCGAGTTCGGCTTCGGCGCGCTGCTCGCGGGCCACTTCGGCGTGCCTGCGGTGTATGTCTCAGGCGACGACAAGACCGCCGTCGAGGCCAAGGCTCTCGTGCCGGGCATCACCACGACCGTGGTCAAGACGGGCATCACCCGCATGAGCGCCGAGCTGTGCCCGCCGGACGAAGCGCGGGCGCGCATGCGCGACGACGTCGAGCGCGCCCTGAG
>Ga0315283_10003267_pt1 | contig 13787 bp, 17 predicted proteins | sample YL17G09_0_MG_FD_204541 | JGI IMG/M metagenome (GOLD analysis project Ga0315283, IMG submission 204541) | Sediment microbial communities from Yellowstone Lake, YNP, Wyoming, USA - YL17G09_0 | ecosystem: Environmental > Aquatic > Freshwater > Lake > Sediment | place: USA: Wyoming | collected... | reverse complement strand
AGATGTCCAGACCGGGATTGCTGAAGAGAGCGACGTCGTATCGTCGCGAGAATCCGGCGAGAGCGGCCCCGAGCTGGAAGCAGAGGAACTGGAGCGCTCGCAGGGGCAACCGGGTGCGATCCACCGACGGGACCCAAACGCGGAAAACCCGGACGCCGTTCTCGTCCGTGCGCCTAACCCATCTGCCGCAGAAGTCCTTCAAAACGCGGCCGGAGGGGTAGTGCGGCGCCGCGGCGATGACCGTCACGTCCATCCCCCGCCGGGCGAGTGTCTCGCAGAGCATCCCAAATAGCGGCGCGCTCGGGCCGCCGTCGGGCGGATAATGAGGAGTGATCACGAGAAGTCGCATGGCCCTATTTTTCGTTCCCGGCCGACCCATCCGCCTTCTCCAGCCATTCCTCACGCCAGAAGAAGAAGCAGGCCCGGTCGCACCGTCCCGTTGTGGCGGTCCCCGAACACATCACGCCCTGGAGAAGGACGACGCCGGAGGCCTTTTTCAAACGATAGTCCCTCTCATCCATGAATCGCTCGACCCGCTTCAGGACCCTCTGTGGCGTTCCGCAGAAGCCGGCCATCTCGGCTAAAAACGTACAGCCCTTGAGCGACCGCCAGCGGTCTAGTGTCGCCTCGATCTCTTCCCTGGCGCGCACCCGGACCGTGTCGCCGGCCTCCAGGCGCTTTGGCCGCGGGGTCTCAGGAACGGCGTTCGCCGTCTCTGTTTTGTCCCGGCGGCGGTCAAGCCGCCCGATCGCCGAGCCGATAACGCCCTTGATCCTCTTCTGCGCTCTGACGCTCATCCGCCTCATAAGTGCCCATTTCAGCCGCACGCTCAAGGCCGGGCCGCCCTCTTCGTCCCCCCTCGCTGGCGGGAAGGCGCGGATGTGGAGCTGGCACGGGCCTTGTTTTCCGTTCTTGCCTTTATTCACGGGAAATTACAGTTGGATGGCTGCCTGCGCCTCTTCCGCGATATGATCAACTCTACCTCGCTTGAACAAATCGTCCTCTGTCTCGATAGGGGGCCGCAGTGGCGTCACCCGGCGCAAGCGTGGGCCCACATCCGTCGCCAGGGCAGGCTACCGCCCTTGAATACCTGCGGCCAAACACAGGATACGTCATCGGGATTGATCGGGATCAGGAAAACAAAACATGAAGTGACAACGACCGGCTAAATTGGCCTTAATTATCCATGTTTTTAAAGGCGGAGGACCTCCCTCGCTCCCATTCCTAACCTTGTCCGATCCTTCCGAATTATTATTTATAATATAAGTGTACCGGGAATGTCAAGATATTCAACTCGCTTCGCCTATGGGCGATCATCTTCTCCCCCTTGGCCGCTTCAAAAGCCGCTCCGGCCTTGAAGGCCGCGTCGCACGTCTTCCTCATTCCCGGAATGCCTGCCATACCTCCTTTTGAGATATAGAGGGCTTGAAATCCACTTGTCCCCCCTGTCCAGTTTTCGGGGAGTAGCTCAGAAAAACCAGTCGAGCCGTAGATATGTTCGAGATGAGTTGAGAAATTCCGGGATTGGCCCGTCTCCGTGGACTGGGATTGAAGTTTCCAAGCTCGGGAAGCAAGAGGACGCGGGTATCGGATATTCAAGAGGAAGCACCGCCCGAGGATGGCCCAGTCAGAATCGACGAGCATCTGCGCAATATTCTCCGGTTCGCAAATCCCACAAACCCCGTGTTCCATAATATCCAGGCAACTTGGCTGGGCATAACCGAAAAATTGCCGAACCGGAGATGTGCCAAAGCCCTTTTGAGGGCCAGGCAGGATCTGAGAAACCATACCGTTTTCGGATAGACTCGAGTCGCCGCGCCCGATTTGGCCATCCTTTTCAGAAGGAATTCCAACACTCTCCTAGGAAGTCTCCATAAGCACAAGGTAAGAATCAGGACATTCGCAAAGGAACCGGACAGATGACCCTGATTGATATAAGGTAAATCCAAGCCTTTTTCCTTCGCGACATCCGCAAGTTCGGTGCCGGGAATGATCATCAGCGGAAAGACATTCAGGATGAATGGGCGCAGCATGTGATTAAGCATGTTGGCGGTTGCGGCGATATCCTCGTTCGTCTCCGACGGATTGTCCATGATCACATCATATGAGGGGGTCATCATATGCTTGGAGAAACGGTTGATCACGCCGATGGCAGCCTCGATCGTTTCGCAGGAATCCGGCCTTCTGAAAAACCTCAGGGTCCGCGGGCTCCCCGACTGGATTCCCATTCGCACACGGAACATCCCCGCCGAAATGAGCACCTTCATTTTTTGGGGATCGACATATCTCGACATGAGGCCGTGAACGGCAAAGGGAAGGGTCACCTTTTCCCGCCATTTCTCGACAAATTCCTCCAGGACAGGAGTCCGGATGGCCATGAAGAGGTCGTCATGAAAGGTGACCGAAGACAGGTGGGGATACCGCGCACGGGCGTGAGCGACTTCACCTACGATGTAATCGACGGGAGGAAAGCGCAGTTGTCCATAGTCCTTATGGTTCTTCAGGAATTTACTGTTGCCGCAATAGATGCACCGGTTCGGGCACCCGATCGACCAGACGGTGTTATACGCCAGGCCTTCGAGGCGGACATAGTCCAAAGGTTCGAGGGGGACGAAGCCGCGTCCGGACTTATAGAGGAGTTCCCCATCGCCGAAGAGCGGATACGGACGAGATCCCAATTCTTCATTCGTCTGGAGCGGCAGCAGGGCGTTCCTGATCACGCGGCCGTTCCTGTTGAAATAGAAGTTCCCAACATGCGTGTAATCGCTTCCTTGCTTGAACAGCCCCAGAAATTCCGGGAAAGCTTTTTCGCCCTCGCCGACGCATACCGCATCGGCGTATCGGATGGCGTCTTCCGGATCGATCGTGCAGTGTATGCCTCCCCAGACGATGAAGGCCCTGGGATTTATTGTTCGGACGGCTTGGATAAGATTCCGGGTATACTCGGCATGGGTGCTCATAGAGGAGAAACAGACCATCTCCGATTTCGCCAGATGCGAAGCGATCGTATCGATTTCATTATCGATGTCATTCTGATATGTTTTTGCCCTCAGCCGATTCCAAGGGGAGGCCGCCTTGAAAGGCATGACATAAAACACTCCCAACTCAGGCTGGATCGTTCGCGCCAGCGCCGTCATTTTTCGGAATCCGATGGCGGAGAGGCTGTTTTCCGTAGAAACAAAAGCGATCTTCATAAGAGGCCTCTCTCCTAATTCAAAATTAGGATAGGAGATCTGTCTCCGACGATGTTCGCTGAAGACACGATGGCTCTCCCCCGTCCGGCGAAGGAGGGGTTATCCTTTGTTGATCTCCAGGCAACATAGTTCCTGTCCATAAGCTAACGGAAATTCTCGCTCAGGTCAATCCCTTGCGGGCCTGAACATGACTGACTTCATCCCGGGCATCCTCCCCCATGTCATTTGTAGAAGCGGAGGTACCACTCGACGAAACACTCGATGCCGCGCTCGATGGGCGTCCCCGGCCGAAAGCCAAAATCTCTTTCGAGATCCGAGGTATCGGCCCACGTTACAGGGACATCGCCGGGCTGAAGCGGAAGGAGATTCATGTCGGCCAGGCGCCCCAAGGTCTTTTCGATAGCCCGTATGAACTCCATAAGACCGACTGGCCGGCCGTTACCGATATTGTAGACACGATAGGGGGCCTTTGAGCTCGACGGGTCCGGCGCCTGCCCAGACCACCCCGGCTCCCCAGCCGGTGGCCGATCGACGACCCGCACAACGCCCTCAACGATGTCGTCGATATAGGTGAAATCGCGTCGCATCTCGCCGTGGTTATAGACATCAATGGGACGGTCCTCGAGGAGGGCTTTGGTGAAGATGAAGCAGGCCATGTCGGGCCGCCCCCACGGACCGTAGACCGTGAAGAACCGCAGCCCGGTTGTGGGCAGGCCGAAAAGGTAGCTGTAACTGTGGGCGACGAGTTCGTTGCCCTTCTTGCTGGCCGCGTAGAGGCTTATCGGATGATCCACGTTGTCGTGGGATGAAAAGGGCAGGGTTTCATTGAGCCCGTAGACGCTCGAGCTCGAGGCATAAACGAAGTGTCCGACTCCGTTGAGCCGCGAAGCCTCGATGGCATTGGCGAATCCGACAAAATTCGATTCGACGTAGGCCCCGGGGTTGATCAGGCTATAGCGCACGCCAGCCTGGGCGGCCAAGTGGCATACCGCGTCGAACTTTTCTCTTTCAAAAAGCCGCATGAGGCTGTTGCGGTCAGTAAGGTCGAGCTTGACGAATCGATATCCGGGACGGGTCAGACTCTGCACGAGCCCGCCCTCGACAACCCGGGAGGAGCCAATTCCCGATTCGGCCAGCCGGCTGTACTTGAGGCGGACGTCGTAGTAATCATTGACGTTGTCAAGCCCAACGACCTCGTCCCCTCGGTCGAGCAGACGCAGGGCAAGATGAAACCCGATGAATCCGGCCGCGCCCGTAACGAGGGTTTTCATGGTTGCTCTCCTCCTCCCCTTGGTCTCTTTGCTCGGACAGACAGGTGCCGGCAAGAAGGCCTACTTAGCCTGTACCGATAATAGATATTGAATTCATCAAATTACCTTCTGTTCCCGGACATTCCAATATCTTGGAAACTCATTATAAACCAAGGAAGGCCATCTTGACTACTTCATGAGTCTCCGTGGTTTGACACCGCTCGGAATCCATCCTTACTCCTATCCCATCCCGGATCGGAATTTTTCGAATAAAACAGAATATTTTCTTTCTCGCCCCGGGCCCGACGCACGTCCGTCAGCCGAGCAGAGCTTCGAGCTTGGATCTTGAAGACCATCCCGCCGCGAACCGACGCGCTACTTTCGGCAGCCCGGAGGAAAATCCCCCTATTTTTTCGATCCCGGATGGAACCGGATACATCTGACAGAAAAAGCAGAGGTTAAAATGAGGACAGCGGGCTTCTTTCGAGGCGATTCGCCGCGCCGCTTGCCCGGCTTGAGGACGATGCGGTCGGGGATGGCGACCTTGCCGATATCGTGGAGCGGGCTGGCGTAGAAGATATTCTCGACGAATTTCGCGTCGACCTGCCGGCACAACCGGGAGCGCTGGGGCAGGCCCTCGGCCAGCTTCTTGCAGAAGGCCTGGACGCGCTCGAGATGCATGCCCGAGTCGTCGTCACGGGATTCGGCCAGCTTGACCAGGGCGAATATCATGGCCATCTGCGTGTCCGAGATCTTCTTGGCCCGGGCCTGGACTTCGCCGAACTGGAACGGCTTGGTGATGTAGTCCACGCCGCCAATCGAGAAGGCCTTGACCTTGTCCAGGACTTCGTTGAGGGCGCTGATGAAGATGACGGGGATGTCCTTCAGCTTAGCGTCGGCTTTCAGGCTATGGCAGACTTCGAAGCCGCTCATCTCCGGCATGTTGAAGTCGAGCAGGATCAGGTCGGGGGGGTCGCTCAGCGCGGCCTGGAGCGCCAGCCTGCCGCTCGGAACGGGCTGCGTCGTTGCGCATCTTGTCTCTCTCGGGCCCTGGTCCAGAGAGGACCGACCTGTCATCCGCCTTCTGCCGGCCTTGAAGTTTAATGTTTTATCGTGCGCCGGAGGCTGATCCCGTTCAACCCCCTCAGTAGATAGATTTAGGGGTAAGCTGGCCGGGTCCCGGGGTGATGTCGAGGGGGGCGCGGCCGGGAACGGTCAACCATCTGAGAAAAAGAACGGGCAAGACGCGTCTATCCTGAAGTGGGGCCGTTGGGTCCTGAAGAAACCCATTGACATGATATCACCTTGCTGATATATATATGGCGAGGTGACCAGGATGGCACGTATGACGAGGACGATCATATCGATACCGGAGGAGGAGAAGCGGTGGCTCGAGAACTACGGCCGGCGACATCGGATCTCGAGCGCCGAAGTCGTCCGCCGGGCGATCAGGGAATACCGCCAGGTGAAAGCGGATAAGAGCCTCGCCGGCGTTCTCAGGGAAACGGCCGGGACGTGGACCTCGGTCAAGGGGGACAGCCGGGACCATGTCGAGGCCCTTCGTCGGGAATGGGAGCGCCAGACGTGAAGCCGACCTATCTCCTGGATTCCGTTATTCTCATCGACCATCTCCGCGGAGTCGAGCCGGCAACGAAGTGGCTGAAAAAGCTCGGCGAGGGCGAGGCCGTCCTCTCGGCGATCACGCGCGCCGAGGTGCTCTGCGGAGGGACGGAAAAGGAGGAGCTCGCCGCATTAGAGTTATGCGACGCGATCGAGTGCCTCCCCCTGACCAGAGATGACGCGACGAGCGCTGCGGAGTTGAGACGGACATACGGTTGGAAGCTGCCGGACGCGTTCCAGGCGGCCGTGGCGTTGAGGTACGGTCTGAGACTGGTCACACGGAACGCCCGGGATTTCGATGAGAAGAAACACGCTTTCGTGCTCATCCCCTACCGGCTCGGATAGGGCTGCAGTTGATCCCGAGAACGCGATCCTGACGGGGGACGACGAAATCAACCTCGCGCTTTCCCCTACTGTATTAGCATTCCGTCCCGGCGCGGGCCCTTGATCGTTATGGCCCTGCTTAGAAGTCAACTAATCTTATACAGTGGCCTTTCATAAGGGCCAAACGGCGAGTGAATTGAAGGACGGCGCAGACGGCAGGCTGAATGAGATGGCCCGTATGGGGTCAGGGCTGACACGAACGCGGCAGGCATGTAATATGAATATTGAATATTCAATCAGCAAGATTGGCCGAATTGATGGGCCGAGAGCCCGTTCCGCCCGAGGCCTTGGGCCGGTTCATCCGGCTCTGTGCCGGCCGGAGCGGGCAGCTGCTCAACCTTTCGGGACTGGCCTCCGACTGCGGCATTTCCCACACGACCGCCCGGCGCTGGCTCTCCGTACTTGAGGCAAGCTTCATCGTCGCCTTGTTGCGGCCTCACCACAAGAATTACAAAAGAATAGATTGCATTTTCTTAACACATATGTTAAGTTAACTACATGAGATGGGATGAGCTTCTGCGGGAATTCTCGGACCGGCCGCTTATCCATTCCTCCATGCTCCGGATTTTCGACGATGCCCCGGTCCACATCGAGGTCCAGCTTTCGCGCTGGTCTCGGGCCGGCAAACTCTGCCGGATCCGCCGGGGCTGGTACCTTATCGAGGAGCCCTACCGGGCCCGTGACGTCTCCGAGGCCGTGATCGCGAACACGGTCGTCCAGCCCTCTTACCTCTCGCTCGAGTGGGCGCTTGGATTCTATGGACTGATCCCGGAGGCGGTCTTCAACCCGACATCGATCACGACCGCCCGCGGCATCGAATTCACGGCCCAGGACAGGGGCTATTTCTACCACCATGTCCAACCGGCTTTTTTTGCGGGATATGAGAAAGTCGAGCGCGGCGGCGACGTCTTTATAATCGCGGGGCCGGAGAAAGCCCTGCTCGATAAAATGTACATCGCCATGCGCATCGGCAAGTTTTCGACCGACTGGCTCAAAGGTCTGCGCCTCCAGAATCTGAATATTCTGGACGAGGACAAGCTCAGGGGCTGGGCGGCTCTCGTGAGCAAGCCGGGTTTTGCGGCAGCCGTGGACGCGGCGGCTGCCTACATCCGGGAGAACAGGGAGGGATAAAGATGAAAGACATCGCTCTCCAGGTCGCCCGTGAACGTCCCTCTCTCGGGCTCCACGCCCTGAGGGAGTATATCCAGAATTACGTCCTCTGGCTCATGCAAAGGGAAGGCCTCAACACGCGGCTCTTCTTCATGGGGGGCACCGCTCTCCGGTTTCTTTGGCGTATCGGCCGGTATTCGGAGGATTTGGATTTCTCCGCTGGCCCGCTCTGGGAGCCCGAGGAGTTCCCAGGCGCCATGCGGAAAATCGAAAGCGGCCTGACCGCGGCCGGCTACGGTGTCTATCTGCACCTCAGGAAGGAAAAGACCGTCCAACGGGCCGTTTTCAGGTTCGCGGAGCTTTTAGCGGAGCTGGGGCTCGTCGGGCGGAGGGAACAGAAATTATCCATCGCCCTCGAGATCGACACCAAACCGCCCGGCGGAGCGACCGGCGCGAAAACACTCGTCAACGTGCACATCCCGGTCCTCATTCAGCACCACGACCTCCCTTCGCTCCTGGCGGGGAAAGCGGCGGCCATTCTGACGCGCGAATATATCAAGGGACGGGATTATTTCGACCTCTTCTGGTTTCTGTCCAAGTGGCCGGAGCTCGAGCCCAATCCCCTGATGTTCAGAAACGCCCTGGCCCAAGAGCGGAACGCGGTCCGGGAGGGTACCGGGAAAGGTGCGCCGGGGGGGAGCGGGGCGGTTGATGGGGCAAACGAGAGCCGGATTGGTCAGGAGATGAATTGGCGGGCCATGCTGAGCCGGGCTGTCAGCGAGGCCCGATGGAACGTCATCGAAACGGATGTTCGGGCGTTTATCGAAGACCCGGACAGCCTTTTGGCCTTCACCCAGGAAAACCTCCTCCGGCTGCTCGAATAGCGAGGTGTCGGGCGCCGCCTGTCAAGAGGCCGCGTTGACGTCGTTGACGAGCAGGCGCAGGGTGCCGACGTTCTTGCGGTTGAAGGCGAGCGCGAGGCGCGGCATGTCGGGATACTCGCCGTCCTCGCCCTCGACCGGGCCGGGGTGCTGTTCGATGCGGCCTTCCGTGAGGATCGAGGCGTAGGTGTCGTTGAGCTTCTCGAGCGCGGCGGGGGGGATGGGCGAGGAGAGCCGCAGGACGAGGAGCGGGCCGACGTAGCGCATCGAGTGGTAACGGCGGTAGAAGCCGGTGATCTCGGCGACGGCTTCGTCGACGTCGTCGGTCAGCTTGAACAAGTTCATGTCCTCTTCGTTGATCATCCCGTTGTGGAGGAGCTCGGCCTTGAGGTAGGTCCGCCAGTGCTGCCAGTAGGTGCCGCCGGGGGCGTCGACCATGACGAGAGGCATGAGGTTGGTCTTACCCGTCTGGATCATGGTCATGGACTCGAAGCCCTCGTCCTGGGTGCCGAAGCCGCCGGGGAAGAGGGCGATGGCCGAGGCCTCCTTGAGGAAGAGGATCTTGCGGGTGAAGAAATATTTGAAGTTGATGAGCTTGGAGTCTTCGGCGATGGTGACGTTCGTTGTTTGCTCGTGGGGCAGGCGGATGGCGACGCCGAAACTGGCGGCGCGTCCGGCGCCTCGCTGACCGGCCCCCATGATGCCGTCGCCAGCTCCGGTGATGACCATCCAGCGGAGCTCGCGCATGCGGCGGGCGAAGGCATCGGCCTGGATGTAATCGGGGTGGTCGGCGGCCGTGCGGCTCGAGCCGAAGATGCTGACCTTGCGGACGTCGTGGTAGGGGGCGAAGACCTTGAAGGCGTAGCGCAGCTCCTTGAAGGACGTGGTCAGCATCTTGAGCTCACCGCGGCCGGCGCCGTCGCGGGCGAGACGGGTGATGGCGACCATCAGGTCGGCCAGGACGTCGCGGTCGGGACAGTCGGCGAAGCGGTCGAGGAAGTCGGCGATGGCGGCGTCGCGCGAAGCGACCCAGGAGGAGGGGGTGGGCGCGGAGGAAACGGACGGTGCGGCGGTGGAATCGGCGGCGGACCTCTCCCCTGTCGGGGCGGGAAGTGGGGGTTTGGATGTCTTTGGCATGTGGATCTTTAATCTATTCTAGCACGTCCTGGGTCCAGAGGGTACGCGCAAATTCGGGGACACAATACCCTGTCCCCGCTTTGGGCCAATCTAAAAGACCTTGAGGGACGAGACCTGGGCTATCCGATTGAAATCGGAATCGTTATGGAGGAGATGAAGCCCGTGCTCGATGGCCGTCTGAGCGATCAGGCAATCCATCGAGCTCCGGACGGACATGCCCTTTTTGCGCAGATCGAAGAATATCTTCGCGGCCCCGGCGTAGGATTCGAGGCCCCCTTCCAGGCCGTAAACCGTCTGGCTTCCGAGATACTCACGGAGTGTCGAGAAATCCTTCTCGGTCGCAGCGCCCTGAAGGACTTCGAGGATCGTGATGGGGCTGATGCCGAAGGGGATGCCGCGGTCCAGGACCTCGATAAAACGGCTCACGGGAGAATTCTCTCGTCCTTCCAAAAAATCGATCAGGACGGAGGAATCGACGAGGATCACCGCGCCCTCAGCTTCTTGTAGTCGTAGCCTTCCGCAAGCTGGATTTTGCCCCTGAGTTCGCGAAGGTCTTTTTTCTTGAGAACACGGACGTATTCCTCGAGGGCCTTGTGGACGACGTCCTTCTTCGTTTTCAGTTTCGAGAGAGCCAGGGCTTCCTCCACGAGACCGTCGTCGATCACGATGTTCGTCCTCATTAGATACACCTCATAATGTGTATTATAAGGTGTATTGCGGGGCTTGTCAATCCCAGCCTTCATAAGAGAGGACGCCGCACGACGACACGAATTCTCAGCGCGAAATAAGCTAAAGGCCGCTGTAGTTAGCATCAAAATCCGGAAGGGGGGCCGTCACTCCAGCCAATTCTCGACGGCGAGGCCGGGGATGTCCGAGAAATGCCGGATGTTCCCGGTGACGATCGTCAAGCCGTGCTGGAGTGCGATCGCGGCGATGCGAAGGTCGGGTTCGCTCCGCGGGAGGCCGCGCTTTTCGTGCGAGGCTTTCAGCCGGCCGAAGACCCGGGCGCTTTCGAGGTCGAAAGGGAGCACGGTCAGGCGGGACAGGACGAACTCCTCGAAGGCCCGGATAAGCTCATCGCGGCGGCCGGTCCGGCAGGCCCCATAAAAGATCTCGGCGGCATTGATCGAAGTCGTGAATTGAAGCGCCCGGGGGATCCTCGCCAAGTGCTCGATCAGGGCTTTCGGCGGGGCCGCCTTCACGGCCCGGCTCATGACGTCGGTATCGAAAAGGTACATCAGAGGAGGACTTCCCGGTCTTTGGCCTTCACCCGTGCGACATAGACGGCTTCGATCAACTCGTCGATGTCGGCATCGAAGTCGGCGAGAGCTCCGGCGGCGGCCGCCAGGCCTTCCTGCTTCGAAGTCTCCCTTTCCGCCCATTCGGCGTAGGGCACGATGGCCGCGACCAGCGTTCGCTTGCGGGTGATCAAGACCGCCTTCTTCCGATGGATAAGACGCGCGATTATCTCCGAAAATCTCGCTTTCGCCCGGGTAATGGGGACGATTTCCATGAATTTACCCTCCGCATCCAACATGGTCTAATAGACTATACTTGTCAAGAGGGCTGGGGTCGCACCACAACAAATTTTTCCGGTTTTCGTGGCCTTAGACCGGAAGGACGCGAAGCCCCGATTTGGCCGCGGCGGCGAGCTGGCGCCGGTCGGAGGAAACGAAAAGGTCGGCCTGCCAATCGAGGGCACAGGCCACGTGCAGGGCGTCCATGGTGCGAAGAGGATGGCGTTCGAGGAGGTCGATGGCCCCGTGGACGACGGGGATCGTGATGGCGCAAACCGACATGTCCTCGATGTCTTCGAAGAGGGCCTTTTTAGCGGTGTCGTATTGGGCGGCCGAAATCGAGCTCTGCCTGCGAAGGCGCGAAAGGGCTGAGGTAATTTCCGGCGGACAGATGAGGCTGACGGCGGCCTCGGTTGCTTCGGCGAGGAGGGCCTCGACCTTGTCGCTCCCCTGCTCCTTGATGTACCTCTTGGCGAGACCGGAAGAATCGAAAAATGTCCTCATGAGCGCGAGCTTCTTCTCTCCCGGAGGATCTCCCTGCTCAGGGAGCCGCGACGGGATCCGAGCACGAGCGCCGGGCCCGGCCGCTTCCAGGAAAGCGTTGCGCGGGGCGCCCAAAGAGGCACGATCTCGGCAATCGGTTTGCCGTGGCGCAGGATACGGACTGTTTCTCCTCGCTCGACCGAATTGAAGAGCGCGGCGGCGTTGCGGCGGAACTCCGTGAACGTCACTTGTTTCATGCTGCACTCCCTATTATGTACATTATTGTACATTCTACGCCTCCGCGAGTCAAGCGACGGGATGTTTGTAATAACGTCATAGGGGAAGACGCCATGGAGCCCGCGATTTTTTCAGACGATGGCGTCGATTTCGCGGATCTTCCTGGCCAGGCGGACGGCGGAGATGGGGAAGGCGGCCTTGATCTCGGGGGCGAAGAGGGCCAGCTTGAATTCCTCGATCATCCAGCGGAGTTCCTCGACGGCGAGGCGCTTCTCCGAATTCGGGGACGCAATACCCTGTCCCTGTTTTAAAGACGCGGCCGCCGGACCCGGCCGGGAATTCGGAATTGGGTATTGTGTCCCCGATTTAAGCGCCGCATCTAGGCGCATGAGCTCGAAAACATACGGCTCGACTTGAGCCGCCTTGGCCTTGTCCTTTTCGGGGCCAATCCTGCCTCGCTCGAGCCGGATCTTGAGCCCCTCGATATAGCGGGGAATGCGCAAGAGCCGGGCAACGGTGTAGATCTGGAGGAAGTTCTTGGGGACGAGGCGGTCGAGGTCGGCGTTGATCGCATCGAGGTATTCGGGGACGACGCGCTCCTTGAGCTTGCTGAGCTCGTAGAGGCTGAGCGTTTTTCCCCCGGTTTTCGCGGCGCTCGTACCGGTCGCCCCGCTCTTACCGGCCCCTCCCCCGCTCCCCTTCCCGAGCTCGGCGCGGAGGGAGGCATTCAGGGAAAATACTTTAAGCGTGGTCTGGGTCAGGGTATGCCCTTTTTCGAAAAGGGTTCGTCCGACCTCGGCTTCGTAGGCCGTGTATTCGGCTTGGGTGCGGATGTCGCGCTCGAAGACGTCGCGGGCCAGGGCTTCCTCGATGGCCTTCTCCACGGACTCGCGCCCGCCGAAATAGAGCGCCGCGCGATCGAACTCGGCCGGGATCTTGTGATAGCGCCGGACGAAGGCCAGATCCTTAGCGAATTTCCGCAGCAGGAGCCAGCGGACGCCTGCGGCCTGCGCGGGGGCGGCCTCGGCGCGTGTCGCAAAGAGGCGGATGCCGAGTGTCTCTTGACTTTCGACCGGCCGGGCGGGCGCATCCAAGATGGGGTCAAACCTACCTTTTGCTGCAAAAGGTAGGTTTGACCCCATCTTGACGAGGGCCGGGTAGGCCGTGAGCGACGTTCCGACGGGGACGCGCTCGGGCAGGTCGCCGAAGGTCCAGGCGGTGAGGCCAGACTTTTCCCAGGCGCGCACCGCCTCGCGCCAGGCCGGGGATTCGACCTTGGACGGGGCCTGGTCGGCGGCGCCGATCTTCTTGCGCAAGAGCTCGACATCGCGGCCGGCGTCGATAACGCGTCCCGTGGCCGGGTCGGTCACGGCCACGCGCATGCGCAGGTATCTCGGTACGTCGGCCAGGGCCCACTCGCGCGGCGGGATATCGGCCCCGAAACGGCGCTTGACGAACTCGGCCACGGCCTTGAACAGCGGCACCTCCTCGGGGGCCTGGGGCATCTCCCGGGTGATCGTCTCGGCTTTCTCGCCCACCGGGACGAGGAGCTTCCGGTAGCGCTTGGGCAGGCCCTTGATGAGCGCAGCGATCTTGTCCATGTACTGACCTGGGACCCCCCACTCGAGGCGGTCCGCAGGGATGGCGCTGAGCAACTCTGGCGGGACGGTAAGTGTAACCCCATCGTCCTCTTCCCCCGGCGCGAACTTGTAGACGGCACGGAAGGGGCGGCCGGCCACCTCGACGCAGTCGGGGAAAGCGGATACCGTGGCGCCCTCGGGGCGGTAGTTGAGGAGCGCGTCCTCTTCGAGGCGCAGGAAGGCGTCGTCCCCGCCGCGGTCCTTGAAAAGCTTGCGCAGGGTGCGGAGATCGTGGATGCCGGGGAGGCGGGCCGAGTAGAACTTGGCGATCACGGCCTCGGCGACGAGGATGTCCCGGCGCCGGAGCTTCTCCTCCATGGCCTCGACCTTGCGC
>Ga0315283_10003266_pt1 | contig 13787 bp, 12 predicted proteins | sample YL17G09_0_MG_FD_204541 | JGI IMG/M metagenome (GOLD analysis project Ga0315283, IMG submission 204541) | Sediment microbial communities from Yellowstone Lake, YNP, Wyoming, USA - YL17G09_0 | ecosystem: Environmental > Aquatic > Freshwater > Lake > Sediment | place: USA: Wyoming | collected... | reverse complement strand
CTGACGGCCTGGAGATACTGCGCGGGAGTTCTGCGGTGAGACGTCCAGCAGCCGCCCGGGAGGGGTGAGTGCGAATCGCGCTCTACGGCAACATCTGCAACAACTTCTTCGCGATCGCCCGCGCGGTTCGCAGCACGTCGGACATCGACGCGCACCTGTTCATCGACGAAGACGCGGACTGGACGCAGTTGCCGGAAAGCGAGGCGCCGGAGCTGCGGGCAGGCTATCCTCCCTGGATTCACAAAGGCCCGTACGGGTCCGCCCTCTCACGCCTCTGGCCAGGCGCGTCACCGCTCGTGCGCGAGTTGGCCGGGTTCGATGTGCTCCTTGCCAGCGCCGCCGGGATCCGGCTCGCTCCGTTCGTGCCGTGCCCCGTGATCTTCTACGTCACGGGCTGGGACCTGACGGTCGCCCCCTTTCCGATCCGTTTCCAGCAGCGCTACCAGCGGCCGGCGGAGAAGGCCGCGGCCCTTCTCGGCGGGATCTGGCAGCGGCGGGGCATCTCGGCGGCCACGCGGATCTGGTCGCAGCCGTTCGCGCCGTTCGAGCAGGCGGCGGCCCGCCTGGGCATCAGGCGGGACCGCCTGGAGGCGAAGTACTTCCCGCTGATGGTAGACACCGACTTGTTCCGGCCTGTACCGAATCCGCCCGCGACGGACGACCCGCTCATCCGCCGCATCGTGAACAACCACGACTTCGTCGTCTTTCATCCCTCGCGGATGATGCTCAGCCAGTCCCGCGGATTCGTCGAGACGGGAACGTGGAAGGGCAACGACCGTCTGTTCGAGGGGTTCGCCATGTTCCTCCGGGAACATCCGGACGTCCGCCCGGTCCTCGTCCTGGTGGAGCGTGCCGGATCGTCGGACACGCCGCGCGCCAAGGAGCTGATTAGCCGGCTCGGCATCGCGGACCACGTACTCTGGCTGGGTGGATCCCGTTCGCGCGGGTTCGACCGTGTCGATCTCGTGGCGCTCTACGCGGCGGCCGACGTGGTGGCCGACGAGTTCGGCGTGGGGTGGTTCGGCAGCGTCGTGATCGAGGCAACGGCCATGGGCAAGCCGGTGATGTGCCACGTCGACCAGGACGTGATGAAGCAGTTGTACCCGTGGCATCCCATCCTCTCGCTCCGGACGCCCGAGCAGATCGCCGCCTCCCTGACCGACCTCTGGCGGCACCCCGAACAACGGAAGCGCCTCGGCGACCTTGGCCGGCGGTGGGCCCTCGAGTTTCACTCGATCGATCGGGCCTGCGCCAGCTACGTCCAGTCCATCCGCGAGCTCGCGGAGACGCTCGGCACTGGCGGCTGAGCCGCGGCACGCGCGTCGCCCGGGCGTCCGCGCCGGGCCGTCCTAGAGGTTGAGCAGCACCATGATTGCAGTTACGCTACCACGATGATCGGGGACCTTCCTTCGACCTCACCGGACGCCGTGCCGCTGGGCACAGAGGCGGGCGGCGCTTCCGTGGAAGTGTCGGTCGTGATGCCCTGCTTGAATGAAGCCGACACCCTCGCCGTCTGCGTGGAGAAGGCGTGGCAGGGGCTGCGAGAGATCGGCGCGCACGGCGAGGTGATCGTGGCGGACAACGGCAGCACGGATGCCTCCCGGGAGATTGCCGGCAGAACCGGCGCGAGGGTGGTCGAGGTCTCGGCCAAGGGGTACGGCAGCGCTCTGATGGCGGGGATTGCCGCCGCCCGCGGGAAGTTCATCATCATGGGAGATGCCGACGACTCCTATGACTTCCTCGAGATCCCGAAGTTCGTCCGCAGGCTCCGGGAAGGTGCGGAGCTGGTTCAGGGATGCCGGCTCCCTTCCGGCGGCGGGACCGTCACGCCCGGAGCGATGCCGTTGCTGCACCGCTGGATCGGGAACCCGATGCTCACGATGATCGCGCGCTGGTGGTTCCGCGTGCCCGTCCACGACATCTACTGCGGATTGCGCGGCTTCACCAAGGACCTCTACGTCCGCCTCGGTCAGCGCTGTACCGGCATGGAGTTCGCCACCGAGAACGTCATCAAGAGCAGCCTGTATCGCGCGAGGATCGCGGAGGTCCCGATCACGCTGCACCCGGACGGGCGCAAGGCTCACGCCCCGCACCTGCGCACCTTCCGCGACGGGTGGCGGACGCTGCGCTTCTTCATCTTGTACACGCCACGCTGGCTGTTCCTCATTCCCGGGGGACTGCTGCTGTTGCTGGGCGCGCTGGGGTTCGCGCTGGGCATGCCGGGCGGATCAGAGGCCGGGGACACCGGGGGTGTCCGTGCGACGATCCTGGCAGCCTTCGCCATCGTGTGCGGCTACCAGTCGGTCCTCCTCGCGGTATTCACGAAGACCTTTGCGATTGCCGAGGGCCTCCTGCCGGAAGACCCCAAGATGATGGCGTTCTACCGCCTGGTCGACCTGGAAAAGGGGCTGGTGTTCGGCCTGGGCGTACTGCTCGCCGGCGCCGGCGTGCTCGGCGTGACCATGAACGGATCGTGGCTCTCGGGCACCGATCCACAGACCGGCGGGCAATCCCTCCGGTGGATCATCCTCGGCGCGACGGTAGCGGCCGTGGGATTCCAGACGGTGCTGTCGAGTTTCTTCGTGAGCATCCTGGGGATGCACCGTCGATGAGTGTGGCGGACCGCGTCCATGAGTCGTACGTCCATTCACGTCGGGTCCGCGTCCTCAGCGAACTGGTGGCCGCCCAGCTTCCCAGAGAGGCGATCTTCCTGGATGTCGGCTGCGGCGATGGACTGCTCGCGCGAGCGATCATGGACCGGCGCCCGGACGTCTCGGTCCGCGGGATCGACGTGCTGGTCCGGCGCGACACACATGTGCCGGTGACCGAGTATGACGGCACACGCATCCCGTTCCAGGACGGGAGCGTTGACGCCGTGCTCCTGGTGGATGTCCTCCACCACACCCACGATCCGATGGCGCTGCTGGCCGAGGCGAAGCGCGTCGCCCGCCGGACGGTCATCATCAAGGATCACCTGCTGAACGGGATGGCGGCTGGGCCGACGCTGCGCTTCATGGATCGCGTGGGCAACGCCCGGCACCATGTAGCGCTGCCGCACAACTACTGGCCGCGAGCCAGGTGGAAGGACGCGATCGCCGCGCTGCGCATGCGGGTAGAGCTCTGGGAGGAACAGCTCGGCCTCTATCCGCCGCCGGCGGACTGGTGTTTCGGCCGATCGCTGCATTTCGTAGCGCGCCTGGACGTGAGGCCCACGACGGCAGAAGTCCCCGAGCCCGACGCCTGGGAATCGGCGTACGCACGCTTCGAGACACCCAATGAGGAAACCGGGAAATTCCGGCGGCGGCTCGAGCGGGTCGGCGCTCGCGGCTGGGCGCGCAACACGACGATCGTCGAGCTCTTCTGCGGGCGCGGGAACGGCATGCGCGCGCTGCAGCAGCTGGGGTTCACGGATGTCACCGGTATCGACCTGTCCGCGTCGCTGCTGAGCCTGTACTGCGGGCCCGCGTCCACGTGCGTCGCCGACTGCCGGCAGCTTCCCCTGGCCGACGGCTGCAAACAGGTGGCGATCGTCCAGGGCGGGCTGCATCACCTCGTGCAACTGCCGCGGGATCTGGACAGCACCCTCCACGAGATTCACCGCGTCCTGGAACCGGACGGGAGGCTCGTCATGGTCGAGCCGTGGCTGACGCCGTTCCTCTCGTTCGTCCACGCCGTCGCGGGGACCGCGGCGGCCCGCCGCCTGTCCGCCAAGATCGACGCCCTGGCGGCGATGATCGACCACGAGCGCGTCACCTACGAGCAGTGGCTGGCGGTACCGGACCTTGTCCTGGCGACCGTGGCCCGGTACTTCGAGACCGAACAATGCCGCACGGCGTGGGGCAAGCTGGTCCTGGTCGGTCGAAGGCGCCAGGCGCCGGAGGCCTGACGCCCGTCGGAGTTGGTGAGTGACACATCGCACGGCCATGGTGGCGGGACACCGCACCACGACGTGCTGCGCGGCCCCCTGACCGATTCACGAAGGCGAGACCCCGATGACCACGACGCGCGACACGCTGGCGAGCCTGTATTCGCAGTCCCGATTGACGCAGTCCTACGCGCGTCTCAAAATGCGGATCATCCCGTTCGAGGAGTTCTCCGAGTTCCTGCCCCACGAGGGGCACATCCTGGACATCGGGTGCGGGTACGGCTACACGAGCAACTACCTGGCCCTGGACTCCGACAGCCGGCAGGTCCTCGGCAGTGACATCGACGGGAAGCGGGTCGCGGCCGCTCAGCGGACGACCGGAGGGCGGGCCAACATCCGGTTCATCGAGACGGACGCGAGACAACTGGACCTGCATCACCTGGACGGCATCGTCATGGTCGACGTGCTGCACCACATTCCGCCCCCGGAACATCGCGCCGTGCTGGATGACGTCTTCGCGAAGTTGAAGCCTGGCGGCACGTTTGTCATGAGGGAAACGGACAAGAAGCCCGACCTGCGGTACTACCTCTTCAACTACGCGCTGGAAGTGCTCCTCTACCCGTTCTCGGAACGAACGAACTTCTATCGCTCCGAGGATCTCCAGCGTCTCCTGCGGGACGTCGGCTTCGTGATCGAGCACGTTATTCCGCCGCCCAAGTACTTCATGTACACGACGGTGATGTTCGTGTGCAGAAAGCCGGCCGCCCGGTAGCCCCGACATGCCTCGCCGTACGTTGCTGAACCAGGCCCAGGCGGTGGCGGAACACAGCCCCGCGTGGCGGAGGCCGCTGGTCCTCGTCTTTGTTCTCGCCCTCGGGATCAGGCTGGCCTACGTCCTCTTCTATCCCCAGCAGGTGGTCTTCTCTGACCCCTGGAGCTATGACGTCCTGGGATGGAGTCTCGCTCAGGGGTTCGGCTACCGCCTGCCGGGTGGAGCACCCGATGTCTACTGGGCGCCGGGCTATCCGGCGCTCCTCGGGGCCATCTACGCGGTCTGCGGCCACAGCTACGTATGGATCCGCGTGGTCCAGGCGCTGCTGAGCGCCCTCCTGGTCCTCCTCGTGGGGGCGATGGCCACGAGGGTCTTCGACAAGAGGACGGCGTTCATCGCGGCCATGCTGTGCGCCTGCTATCCCGGCTTCATTGGCTACTCAGGCGTGCTCCTGACGGAGACGCTCTTTACGACCCAGTTGGCGGTGATCGTCCTCTGGTTGCTGGCCGTGCACAAGGACTCGTCCTTCAGGAGCCTGGCAGGGCTCGGCTGCGTGGTGGGTCTGACCTCCCTGGGCCGGGCCGAGGCGGTGCTCCTCCCCCTGTTCGTGCTCGTGACACTCAGGCTGCTCTTCAGGGACAGGACGACAACAACGGCGCGGCAGTTGATGGTCATCTACGCCGCGGTCGTCATCGTCGTCGTGCCGTGGTCCGTCAGGAACTACGCGGTCACGGGCGAAATCATTCCCCTGACGGTGCACGACGGAGACAACATCTGGATTGCGTCGTACAAGGGGGAATGGCTCGAGTTCCACACCGACAGGGAGCCCTACCGGTCGCTTGTCGCGGGCCTTTCCCAGTTGGAACGATCCCGGGTCCTCAAGCGAGAAGGGATCCGGAACATCGTGAACGATCCCGCGGGTTACCTGTGGCTGTGCGTGAAGAGGTTTCCGAGGTTCTGGATCGGAGGCCACAGCAACATGTTCGTGGGAATGGAGCAGAGCCTCAGCTACTACGTCGAACGACAGCAGTACGGCGTGGTCGTCCTCAAGCTCGGGATGCTGGGAGCCAACCTGCTGCTGGTCGTGCTGGGAGCGTGCGGGGCCTATCTCGCCTTCACCCGCAGGAAGGGCCCGACACGATCCATGGTCGTCATTGGCGCGCCGGTCGTGTATGTCACGGCCATCCACTGCGTGTTCTTTGCCGCCCCCCGGTACCAGATTCCCATCATGCCCTATGTCCTGCTGTTCGCCGCCGTGGCTCTGGACCATGTTGTGCGGGCTCGACTCGACGCGCGACGTCAGGTGACGGCCGTCGCCAGCTAGACCGTCTCCGCCCCCCGGGGGCGTGAGCCTCGACTTCACCACATCCCGATCCAGAGGAAGGTTGACCGTGGAAACCGAAGCCAGACGTGATCTGCAAGCGCTCGAAGCGATTGCCGAGAACGAACGGATTACCCAACGGCGTCTCTCCACCAGGTTGGGGATCGCCCTGGGATTGACCAACCTGTACCTGAAGCGACTGGCCCGGAAGGGATACATCAAGTGCGTCAACATCCAGTCGAACCGGATCCGCTATCTCATCACGCCGCGGGGCATCTCGGAGAAAACGCGCCTCACGTACGAGTTCCTGGACTACTCGCTGCATCTGTACCGCGGCGTGCGCCAGCAGGTGAAGAGCGTGCTGGAGCCGCTGGCCGCCGCGGGAGGCCACACGCGCGTCGCCCTCTACGGCACGGGGGAAGCCGCGGAACTGGCGTATCTCACGCTCATGGAACTCGGACTCGAAGTCGCCGCGGTCTACGATCGGACCGCCGGAGGGTCCTTCCTGGGCCGGCCGGTGCTGGACATCCGCGACGCCGATCCCGCCTCGTTTAACGTCCTGCTGGTGGCGTCGCTCAACGATCCGGCCGACATCGTCGACACGCTGCTGGCTCTGGGTGTGTCCCGGGAGCGCCTCGTGATGCTCAGGGAAAGCGGCGTCGCGGTCCGCCTGCCGAACGCGTGACGCACCGATCATCGACGTTGTCAGGATACTCACCATGAAGAACAGACTGCTTGACCTGCTTGTGTGCCCGGCCTGCGGCCAACCACTCTCGGTGGAGGAGTACAGCCGGGCACACGACGAGATTGTCGAAGGTCTCCTGTCGTGTCCGTGCGGCCAGCGATACCCCATCGTCGACGCGGTCCCGCGCGTGTTCGCGGACGCGTTCGCGCAGTTTCCGGCGTTTGCCCGGGCGCATGCCGATCGGCTGCCCCCGGGGACGGAAGCCGCCGCCGAGGTACCCGACGCGATCCGCGAGACGCGGGCGAGCTTCGGCTACCAGTGGACGGAGTTCGCCGCCATGGTGATCGACTTCCGGCAGAATTTCCTCGACTACATCCACCCGGTCGAGCCGCCGTTCTTCCCGGGCAAGCTCGGTCTGGATGTCGGGTGCGGTTTCGGGCGCCACATCTACAATGCCGCGCAGTTTGGCGCCGAGATGGTGGGCCTCGACTTGAGCGCCGCGATCGATTCGACCCGCCGGAACACGAAGAACCTGCCGAACGTGCACCTGGTGCAGGCGGACATCTACCGAGCGCCATTCAGGCCCGGCACGTTCGACTTCGCGTACAGCATCGGCGTGCTCCATCACCTGCCCGACCCGGAAGGCGGGTTCCGCAGCGTCGTGTCGCTCGTGCGGCCGAAAGGATCCGTGTTCGTCTGGGTCTACAGCAAGAGCCGGCGCATCATAAACGCCCTCCTCGAGGCCGCCCGGGCGGTGACGACCCGTCTGCCGGCGCCGGTCCAAAAAGCGGTCTCGTGGGCGGCGGCCGTCGTCGATTGGGGCCTGTTCGTGCTGCCGTATCGCACGCTGGCACGTGTCCCCGGTGTCGGGACCCTCGTGCGACGTCTGCCCCTGCCTCGCCTCCAGCTGTACGCGGCGTATCCGTTCCAGGTGGTGTGGGCGGACTGGTTCGACCGCCTCGCGGCGCCCATCCGCTTCTACTACAACGACGAAGACCTCGCTGGCTGGCTGTCACGCAGCCAACTCGGACACACGACCATATCGCCCACCGGCCTGTTCGGCTGGCGCGCGTATGGCGAACGGGGCTGATTGCGCAGCACGCCAGACGCCCTGGCCGCGGCGCTGGCACGGGACGACGCGCGGTCGAATTCGAGCATGACTATGGATCTGAACGACAAGATCATCCTGGTGACAGGCGGAACCGGTTCCTTCGGACGGCTGTTCACCCAGACCGTTCTCGGCCGCTTCACGCCCCGCAAGCTCATCATCTTCAGCCGCGACGAGCTGAAGCAATCGGAGATGCTCCGGCAGTACTCGGGGGCCAACGTCCGGTACTTCATCGGCGACGTGCGCGATCTCGACCGGCTCCGGCGCGCGATGCGCGGCGTCGACGTGGTGGTGCACGCGGCCGCGATGAAACAGGTCCCCGCGTGCGAGTACAACCCCTTCGAGGCGGTCAAGACCAATGTGATCGGCGCGGCGAACGTCATCGAGGCCGCCATCGACCACGGCGTGCAGCGCGTGCTGGCCATCAGCACGGACAAGGCCGTGAACCCGCTCAACCTGTACGGCGCGACCAAGCTCTGCGCCGAGAAGCTCTTCGTGCAGGGCAACACCTATTCCGGCGTAGGCGGGACGACGTTCAGCTGCGCCCGCTACGGCAACGTGGTCGGGAGCCGCGGCAGCGTGATCCCGCTGTTCCTCGAACAGATGAAGAGCGGCTCCATTACCGTGACGGACGGCCGGATGACACGCTTCTGGATCACGCTCCAGCAGGGCGTCGACTTCGTCATCCGGTGCCTCGGCCTGATGGAGGGCGGCGAGATCTTCGTGCCGAAGATCCCCAGCATGCGGGTGCTCGAGCTTGCAGGCGCGATCGCGCCGGACGCGGCCATCCAGTACACCGGCATCCGCCCGGGGGAGAAACTCCACGAAGTACTCGTCTCCGAGGACGAGGCGCATCACACCGCGGAGTACGACGGCTACTACATGATCAGGCCGCTCCATCCCTGGTGGCGGGCGGCCAACTGGGCGGACGGCACGCCGGTGGCCGACGGCTTCCGGTTCAGCAGCGACACGAACAGCCGCTGGCTGACGGTGGACGATCTGCGGGCGCTGGTCCCATGAACACGAACGCGCCGGAGGCGGACCGGCTCGCCATCGACGGCGGCCGCCCGGTCCGCGAGACCCTGCTGCCGTACGGCCGCCAGTCGCTGACCGACGCCGATGTCGCTGCCGTCGTAGACGTGCTGCGATCCGACTGGATCACGACCGGGCCGAAGATCGCCGAGTTCGAGGAGCAGGTGGCCGCGAAGGTGGGTGCGTCCCACGCCGTGGCGTTCAGCTCCGGGACTGCGGCGCTGCACGGCGCGGCATCCGCCGCGGGCCTGGAGCCGGGGGGCGAGGCCATTACGAGTCCGCTGACGTTTTGCGCGACGGCGAACTGCGTGCTCTATCAGGGCGCGACGCCGGTCTTCGCCGACGTGAGGGACGACACGCTGACGCTCGACCCGGACGAGGTTCGCCGGCGCATCACGCCGCGCACCAGGGCCCTGCTGCCGGTCGACTACGCAGGGCACCCCGCCGACCTCGACGCGATGATGGCGCTCGCGGATCAGCATGGGCTCGTCGTGATCGAGGACGCCGCCCACGCGCTCGGGGCCGTGCTGCGCGGCCGGAAGGTCGGCTCGATCGCGCACATGACGGTCCTCAGCTTCCACCCGGTCAAGCACCTCACGACCGGAGAAGGCGGCCTGGTCACCACCAACGACAGCGAACTGGCGCGGCGCCTCCGGGCTTTCAGGAGCCACGGCATCGAGAGCGATCCCCGAACCAGGCAGGCCCACGGGCAATGGTTCTACGAGATGACGACGCTCGGGTACAACTACCGCCTGACCGACGTCGGCTGTGCCCTCGGGCTGTCCCAGCTTCCGCGCCTGGGCGCGAATCTGGCCCGGCGCCGGGCGATCGCCGCGCGATACGCCTCCGAACTGGCGGGCATCCCGGGCGTGCGGCTCCCGACGGTCGCCGCTGACGTGGAGCATGCGTGGCACCTGTATCCGATCCGGATCCTGCCGCCGGCCGACCGCGGCGGAGCGTTCCGCGCGTTGCGCGCCGAGGGCCTCGGCGTCAACGTGCACTACGTGCCGGTGCACCTGCACCCGTACTACCGTGACCGGTTCGGATATCGCGGCGGAGAGTTCCCTGTCGCCGAGCGCGCGTACGCGCAGCTCATCAGCCTGCCGATGTTCCACGGAATGACCGACCAGGACGCCACCGACGTCGTCGCCGCGGTCCGGAAAGTGGCGCGAGGGATCTGACGCCATGTGCGGGATCGTGGGCAAAATTGATTTCACCGGGGCGCCGGTCGGCGAGCCGATTGTCGCGGCGATGATGCGGCGCGTCGCCCATCGCGGGCCAGACGCGCACGCGAACTGGATCGGCCGGGACGCAGGCGTGTCAGTGGGGTTGGGCCACCGGCGGCTCTCGGTGATCGACCTGTCGGCGGCCGCGGCCCAGCCGATGGTGAACACCGGATGCCACGAGGCCGGGCACGCGTCGAAGCTCGTGATCGTGTTCAACGGCGAGATCTACAACTACCCCGAGTTGCGGACGTCGCTCGAGCAGGCCGGACACCAACTGCGCACGCACTCCGACACGGAAGCGATTCTGCACCTGTACGAAGACCTCGGCCCAGGCTGCGTGTCGCGCCTGCGCGGCATGTTCGCCTTCGCCATCTGGGACGCAGCCAACCGCCGGGTGTTCTGCGCCCGCGACCGGGTCGGCAAGAAGCCCTTCTACTACCGGTTCGACCAGGGACGGTTCTGGTTCGCCTCCGAAGGTCCCGCGATTCTCGTGGACCCGGACGTGCCGGCGGACGTCGATGATGAGGCAGTGCTCCGGTACCTGAACCTGGGATACGTCCCCGGGGACCGGTCGGCCTTCCGGGCGCTGAGCCGCATTCCGCCCGCGCACACCCTGACCGTCACGCAGGATGGCGCGCACCTCGAGCGGTACTGGGAACTGTCGTACCAGCCGAAGACCGACATCGGCGACCGGGAGGCCGAGGAACGCCTGGCCTGGCACCTGCGCGAGAGCGTGCGGATGCGCCTGCTCTCGGACGTCCCGCTGGGCGTGTTCCTCAGCGGCGGCATCGATTCATCGCTGATTACCATGCTGACCTGTGCGGAGGCGCCAGACCAGGTCAGCACGTTCTCGATCGGTTTCGAGGATGCGCAGTTCGACGAACGGCCCGAAGCGCGCCGGCTGGCGGCGCAGTTCGGCACCAACCATCACGAACTGGTCGTGAAGCCGGACGTGCTGGGCCTGGTGCCGCGTCTGGCCTGGCACTACGGCGAGCCGTACGCGGATTCGTCAGCGATCCCGACGTACTATCTGGCGCGGCTGGCGAAGCCGCACATCACCGTCGCGCTCAACGGAGACGGCGGAGACGAGAGCTTCGCGGGCTACAAGCGATACCGCGGGAATCAACTCGCGGATTCGCTGCAGCGCCTCCCGCGCGTCATCCGCCGCGGCGTCGGCGTGGCGGCCGGCTGGCTGCCGGGCGGGCAGTCGTCGCGGTCCCGGCTCAGCGACGTCAGGCGGTTCTTCGATGCGGCCGCCTTGCCGGCGGCGACCCGTTACGCCCGGTGGTTCGGGTTCATGGGAGGCGACCTGTCGTTGCTGGACCCCGCCTTCGCGGAACGCGTGGCCGGGACGGACCCGATCGAACCGCTGTCGAGCCTGTTCGGTGCGTCCTCCAGCCTGAACCCGGCCGAGCAGTGCATGAACGCCGACGTGCACAGCTATCTTCCGGACGATCTGCTGGTGAAGGTCGACATCGCGGCCATGGCGAACGGGCTGGAAGCGCGGTCGCCGCTCCTCGATCACGTCGTGATGGAGTTTGCGGCCAGCCTCCCGATCCACCTGAAGCTGCGGGGCAACACGTCGAAGTACCTGTTGAAGCGGCTCTTGAAAGGCACGGTCCCGCCCGGGACGCTCTCGCGCCGGAAGACCGGGTTCGGCGTGCCCCTCGAACACTGGCTGCGGCACGAACTGCGCGATTTCGTGCGCGACCTGCTGCTGAGCGATCGCGCCCGGCAGCGGCACATCGTGAACCACGACGCGGTCTGCCGGATGGTGGACGAACACCAGGCGGGCCAGAAGCGCCACCATTCGAGGCTGTGGTCGCTGATGATGCTCGAACTGTGGTTCCGGCTGTTCGTCGACCGGGCGCACGATCGGACGGCGTTCGCGGAGTTCACAGGGGCATGACCGCTTCTGCCCGGCCGGCCGGGTACCGCAAGCACTTCGTGAAGGGGGTGCTGCTCGCGGGTCTCGTGAGCATCGTGGCCGTCGCCAACCTGCCCGTGACGACGAGGCAGGGGATCAACTACGAGGTCTCGACGCATCGGCTGCCGCTCTACGTCAAGGGCATCGAATTTCTCGACCGCCACGTGCAGTACCGTCAAATCGCCGGCGAGGTGACCAGCGGGCTCGCCACCGACGAGGCGCGGGTGCGTGCCGTCTACGACTGGACCGTGCGCAACCTCCGCCCGACACCGGACGACTGGCTGGTTGTCGACGATCACATCCTCAACATCATCATTCGACGGCATGGCACGAGGGACCAGTTCGCCGACGTGTTCGCGACCATCGCGACCTACGGCGGTGTGCCGGCGTTCTGGCAGAAGACACGAGCCAGGGGCACGAGCGACGGCGTCATCCTGTCCTTCGCATGCGTGGACGGCCGGTGGGTCGTCCTGGACGTGGCGAACCACTTCGTCTTCAGGAACGACGTCGGCAAGCTGGCAACGGCGGAGGAACTGGCGGCCCACCCGGGACTCCTGCCGGCGGCGGCCAGGGCCCTGAAGGTCGGCGCGACACGGTACGCGGACGTCTTCGTCGGTCTCCGAACGCCATCGATCCCGAACCCGCTCCGCGCGGAACTGCAGATGCCGGGGCTGCGGCTGTGGCACGAGACGCTTCGAGCGGTCGGCCTCAGGCACGACCGTGGGCCCGAGCTGTGATGTCGGCGCTCATCGTCATTCCGGCGCGTGGCGGTTCGAAGGGGATCCCCAGGAAGAACCTCAGGCTGCTCGCGGGCCGCCCGCTGATGGCCTATGCCGTCACCGCGGCGCTCCATGCCCGCTGCGGCGCGAAGGTGGTCGTGAGCACGGACGATCCCGAAATCGCGGAGTGCGCCCGAGGCCTCGGGGCCGACGTCCTGTGGCGCCCCGCCCATCTGAGCCTCGACGAGGTGCCGCTCGACCCGGTCATCGTCGATGCGGCCGAGCGCGTCGAGGGGGACTACGACACCGTCATCAGCGTGCAAGCGACATCGCCGCTTGTCACGCCAGGTGACATCGATGCGGCGTACGACCGCTTTCACGAGGGCAACGCCGGCGTCGTGTTCACCGTGACGGATGACACGCACATCACGTGGGGGATCGACGGTGGCCTGCCGGTGCCGCTCTACAGCGCCAGGGTGAACCGGCAGAGCCTCCCCCGGCGGATGCGCGAGACGGGAGCCGTCGTCTGCACGGCCCGCGACACGTTGCTCTCCAGCCGCACGCGCTTCGTCGAGCCCTACTCCGTCATCGAAGTCGAGCCCGCGCGCGCCATCGACATCGACGACCACGTGCAGTGGGCGATGGCCGAAGCCGTGATGGCCATCCGCCACGTCACCATCGTGGCGCGGGGCGTGAACCGGGTGTCGCGTCAATTGACGCTTGCCTCCGGCCTGACGAAGCACCGGATTCGACTGGTCCTTTCGTCCGACGACACAGAAGGGCTCGTCTACGCACGCGAACGCCATTTCGCCATCGTCGAGGTCGACCGTGTGACCGCGACGCACATCCTTCCGCACGCCGGAGACGTCGTCGTGCTCGACCTGGGCGAAGAGCCCGCCGATCTCGCGGCCGACCTCACGTCCGCCGGCTGCACGGTGGTTCACGTATGCGAACACCGTCCCGTACACGCCGACGGTTCGATCGCTGCACCTCCGGCGGGCGCCGGCCCTGCGGAGATTCTGGGCCTGCTGTCCAGGTTGATCCCCCTCATCGAATCCTCCGTGCCGAGAGCGACAGATGGCCACTGAACTGGCGTCGGACATCGCCCGCTACTTCGACCGGCTGTGGCCGC
>Ga0315283_10003265_pt1 | contig 13789 bp, 10 predicted proteins | sample YL17G09_0_MG_FD_204541 | JGI IMG/M metagenome (GOLD analysis project Ga0315283, IMG submission 204541) | Sediment microbial communities from Yellowstone Lake, YNP, Wyoming, USA - YL17G09_0 | ecosystem: Environmental > Aquatic > Freshwater > Lake > Sediment | place: USA: Wyoming | collected... | reverse complement strand
AGGGTCTCGTCCAGGACTGGCATCATCCCCAACTGGGACTGAGCCCTTCGGGGTGTCAGGGGAACCGACAGAACTCCCAGAGCTGCAATCAACCAGACGACCCAAGAGATCCGGGCGGACCTTATCTTGACGTGGAGCAGGGGATTACTCAAGTTCTTCATTTCCATTTCTCCGCATGGTGTAGTAAGTTTAAATCTAGGGTCATCAGGATGCTCGGGCGCTTGTACCCCAGGTCCTTGCGCGGGGCCGGGGTGACCTGGGAGAAGCCCATCTGGCGGAAAAGCTGGTTGGCCGCGGCCAGCTTGGGGTTGGTGTGGAGCCGGAGGGTCCGGGCGCTCAGGGCGCGGGCCCGCTCGATGGCGGCCTGGACCAGCTTCCTGCCGGCCTGCCTGCCCCGGGCCTTCTCGGTGACGGCAAGCTTAGTTAACATTGCAGTTCCCTCCTCCTGGGGGACGACAGCCACGGTACCGACGATCTCGCCGTCCAATCGGGCGAACAGGATCTTCCCCCCGCGCTTGAGGACCTGGCCCTGGGGGTCCGAGAGGACCCGCTCGTCCACGGGCTCGACCTCGAAGTGTTTCTCCAGCCACTCTAGGTTGAGCCTCCGGAAGGCCGCCTTGTACCGGGGCTCGTAGTCCAGGATCTCCACGGCCTCCTGCTGGCGGTTGGTGAAGAGCCCCCGGACGCGCCGGGACATCTCCTTCTCATCCAGGGCGCTCTCCACCCGGTCCAGGTCCCCGAGCAGGTTGGGGGCGTGGGTGTCCAGGAGGTCGCGGGCGGCTTCCTCGATATCCTGCCAGACCGGGAGGAGGCGGGCGATCAGCTCTTTGCCCTGCGGGGAGAGGGAGAGGAGACGCCGGCGGTCATCCTCCCGGTCCCGGAGGGAGACCAGGAGCCCGGCCTTCTCCAGGTCCCCGGAAATCTGGTTCACGGCAGGATGGGTCACCCCGAGCTCCCGGGCGATCTCGGTGATCCCGATCGGGGCCTTCTGCCAGAGCAGGTAGAAGGTCGCAAACCAGCGGGGCTGAAAGGGGAGCCCCTCCTTCCGGTAGATGAGCTCGGCGTCCTTCATCAGACGGTCGCTGAGGCGCTTCAGGCGGCTGGCGATGGCCAGCGGGCCGAGGCTTTGGATGATGTCCATGGGGTCCTCCTTGGGTTGGACGTCCGAGTTGTTCCGTAAGTTAATACGTAATAACTTACATAAAAGATTCAAAAAGAAGCCTTCGGGTTGCCTGGGTTTATGGACGAAGGCTTGGTTTTTTAGCCCTGAGGCCATAAAAATAATAACAAATATGGCTTTCTCTGTCAATAGTGAACATTATTTTCCTTGTTGAACAGGGCTAGGTGGAGTGGAATACTACCCGGTTTTCGCCAGGCGTTTCAAGTTGTCCATCAACTTGGGGGGCTTCTTCCCCTTACCCGGTAGGAGTGCCGGAGGGGTGGGGAAGAGGGCGTGTGTATAGGTATTTGGTACGGATTTGGTGTGGGTTTGATATTGGTTTGGTTCGGGTTTAATAATGTGATTTTGGGGCTTTTAGTGGGGTTTTAGGGGTGGGGGGTGGTTTTATCCCTTGTCCCTCCATTATATAGCACAGAATCGGGCTTTTTGCCGCTCCTTTGGGGGATTTATTTTTAATTTTTTCCAAAAGGGGTTGGGGCTTGACTACGGGCTTCCCTTTCAGGTAGAATTAGGCGTTAAATTCACCCCATGAAATCTTCCCTATCGATCCCCCACAGGAGGTATCCCATGTTGCGCAGGTCGGCGGCCCTGTTGGCCGGACTTCTCGTCCTCTTCGCCTGGCACGGCACGTTCGTCTGCGAGGAGGAGAAGGTCCCGGTCTTCAACCTGAACTCCAGCAAGGTCTACAAGCCCGGGGACGAGGTCAAGATTCATCTCGAATCCCGGAATCTGGACTACGTGGACTTCCGGGTCTACAAGGTGGACGACCCGGCCGGCCTGCTCCTGGCCCAGGAAGACCCCCATTACATCAAGGACCCCAGCCTGCTCAAGGCCAAGACCGCGGGGGAGAAGTTCAAAGGCAACTGGGCGGACTTCGAGCAGAAGGTCAAAAACAACTTCAAGAAGCGGATGAGCCTGGAGGCCCGGACGAAGATCCGCAAGACCCTGCACCTCGAGGCCAAGCCGGGGGTGAAGACCGCCCCGGCCTCGGCCAGGATATCGCTCCTGAATGACCAGAAACTGGCGCTCACGCCCTGGCGGGAGACGGTCAAACCCAAGGAACAGGACTACTGGTGGACCTACCAGGACGTGGCCATCCCGGTCAAGGACGCGGGAGCCTACCTCGTGGAGGGCGTCCACGGGGACAAGAAGGCCTACGTGCTGGTCGTGGTCACGCCGAACGGGTTCATCGTGACCCGGTCCCCGAACGAGGTCCTGATCTACGCCTGCGACCGGATGAGCGGGGAGCCCCTGGCGGACGCCCGGATCCGGTTCCTGCGCGACAAGAAGGTCGTGAAAGAGGGCAAGACCGACAAGGACGGCCTTTACCGCGTGCCCTTCACCCTGGCGGAAGAGGACATGGAGCGGAACATGGTCGTGACCTGCGAGAAGGGCAGCGACTTCACCCTTTCCGAGTCCTATTATTACGGCTCGTCCTGGGACAAATACACCGTATATATCTACACCGAGAGGCCGGTGTACCGCCCGAACCAGACCGTGTACTTCAAGGGCATCGTCCGGGAGCGGGACGCCGGCGGGCAATATGCCACGCTCTCCGGGCGCGACGTGGAGGTCAAGATCAACGACCCCAAGTACAACAAGGTCTACACCAAGACCCTCAAGACCAACGGCTACGGGAGCTTCACGGACTCCCTCAAGCTCACCGAGGAGCCGCCACTGGGCAGCTACTACATCGAAGCCTCGGTGGAGGGCAAGACCTACTCCGGGGACTTCCGGGTGGAGGAGTACAAGAAGCCGGAATACGAGGTCAAAGTGGACTACCCAAAGGAGTCCTTCCTGCAGGGGGAGACGGTCACGGCCACGGTGGCGGCCAACTACTACTTCGGGTCCCCGGTGAACGGGGCCGAGGTGAGCTACTACGTGTACCGCTCGCGGTACTGGCTCCCCTGGTGGTACTGGTACGGGGAGGAGTATGGCTGGTTCTACGAGGAGGACTCCGGGGAAGAGGGGGAGGATTACGGGGGCTACGGGAACGAACTCATAACCGAGGGGGAGGGCAAGCTCTCCGCGGACGGCAAGCTCACGGTGAAGTTCAAGACCGAGAAGCTGGACTTCGACGCGGTGTACAAGGTCGAGGCCCGGGTCACGGACAAGTCCCGGCGGGAGATTTCCGGGGCCAGGAGCGTCAAGGTCACGCGGGGGGCGTTCTTCCTCTCGCTGACCAAGGACAAGTGGGTCTACAAACCCGGGGAGGAGGTCCGGGTCACGGTTCGGGCCCAGGACTTCGCCAACCAGGCGGTCAATGCCACGGCCAAGATGTCCGTGGAGATGGAGGGCTACGAGAAGGGCCAGTCCAGCTACTCCGAGGTCATGACCGGGAGCGTGAACGTGACCCAGGGCCAGGGGGCCTACACCTTCAAGCCCGGCAAGGATGGGTACTACCGGATCACGGCCACGGCCAAGGACGCCAAGGGCAACGAGCTGGAGGCCCAGAACTGGGTCTGGGTGACCTCCGGCACGGGCTGGTGGTACGAGGGCTATTCCCGGGGCGGGGTGCAGATTATCCCGGACAAGCAGAGCTACAAGCCGGGGGAGACGGCGCACATCTTTGTGATACTGCCCGTCCAGGAGGGCCGGGCCCTGCTCACGATGGAGGGGGAGAAGCTGTATTCCGCCGAGGTGCGGGCCTTCAAGGGCGGCTCGTTCCTGGTGGACGTGCCGATCAAGGGGGACTACACCCCCAACGTCTACGCCTCGGTCAGCATGGTCTCCAAGGACCAGCACTACTCCAAGGAGAAGGCGATCATCGTCCCGCCCAAAGACAAGCTCCTGACCGTGAAGGTGGAGAGCGACAAGCCCATCTATAAGCCGAGGGAGGAGGCCACCTACACGATCACGACCACGGACGGGAACGGCAAGCCGATCTCGGCCGAGGTCTCTTTAGGCGTGGTGGACGAGGCGGTGTACGCCATCGTCCCGGAGCGGACCCCGGAGATCGGCAAGGCGTTCTACTCCCGGCGCTTCAACAAGGTCTCTTCCAACGCCTCGTTCACGTTCTACTTCTACGGCTACTCCCGCAAGACCCGGATGGAGGAGGCCAACGCCCGGAAGAAACCCTGGACCTACGCCGATTTCAAGGAGGCCAAGACGGAGTTCGTGGAGGCCAAGACGAGGAGGGACTTCCGGGACCTCACGTTCTGGAGGGCGGACCTGGTGACCGACGGGAGCGGGAAGGCCAGGATAAAGTTCAAGTTCCCGGACAACCTGACCTCTTGGAGGGCCACGGCCCGGGCCGTCACCCACGACACCAAGGTCGGGCAAGTGACCCAGAAGGCGATCGTGCGCAAGGACCTGATCGTGCGCATGGAGGCCCCGCGGTTCTTCACCCAGGAAGACGAGATGACCATCGCCACGGTGGTGCACAACTACCTGGCCACGGACAAGACCGCGCGCGTCCTGTTCGGGGCCGAGGGCCTGGAGGTCCTGAGCGACACGCTCTCCGAGATCAGCGTCCCGCGAAACGCGGACGTGCGGGTGGACTTCCGGGTCAAGGCCAGCGAGCCGGGGCAGGCCGTGATGGAGGCCAAGGCCCTGACCAACGAGGAGTCGGATGCCATGGAGCTCACCGTGCCGGTCCTGGCGCACGGGATCAAGCGGTACATCACCAAGGCGGGGGAGACGAACCAGGCCCAGGCCAATTTAAGCGAGACGCTTGCCCTGCCGGACTCGGCCGAGGAGGAGGCCAACGTGCTCAAGATAGACGTCTCTCCCTCCCTGGGGGGGACGCTCCTCGAGGCCCTGGACTACCTCGCGGAGTACCCCTACGGGTGCGTGGAGCAGACCATGTCCTGCTTCCTGCCGGACGTGGTCGTTTCCCGCACGCTCAAAGATCTGAACCTGGCCAACGCCGAGCTGGAGAAGAAGGTCCCGGACATGGTCAAGAAAGGCCTGGCCCGGCTGTACAACTTCCAGCACGAGGACGGGGGCTGGGGCTGGTGGGAGCACGACGAGACTCACCCTTTTATGACGGCCTATGTTATCTACGGTTTGACCCAGGCCAAAGCTTGCGGGTACGAGGTCTCGGAGGATGCCTATTCCCGGGGGGTCTCGGCCCTGCGGGAGCAGCTGGATCAGGTGGGCAAGGATATCACCGGGTTCGGGGGCTGGAGCGAGCAGCGGGGCATGGGGGATGCGACCAAGGCCTACATGCTCTACGTCCTCTCCCTGGCGGATACCACGGACAGGGAGATGGTCAACGAGCTTTACGCCCACCGCGATTCGCTGAATGATAATTCCAAAGCGCTCCTGGCCCTGACCCTGGACAAGATGGGCAAGAAGGGAGAGGCCAGGCAGGTCGTTTCGGAGCTGGAGAAGGACGCCAAGGTGAGCGAGACCGCCGCGAACTGGGGCGGCAAGTCCTGGCATTACTCCTGGGAGGACGACCAGATCCAGACCACGGCCCAGGTCGTTCGCGCCCTGGCCCAGATCTCGCCCCAGAGCGGGGTCATCGAGAAGGCCATCCGCTGGCTGATCCTGCGCAGGCAGGGGAGCGCCTGGAACTCCACCCAGGACACTGCGATGATCATCTACTCCCTCCTGGAGTACATGAAGGCCACCAAGGAGCTGGAGCCGGATTACACCCTCGCGGTCACGGTGAACGGGAAGGAAGTCCTGAAGAAGAATGTCGGTAAGAAGGATATCGCCAACAAGATTCCCACCGTGGTGGTCAAGGGGGACGACCTGAAGACGGGCGAGAATAGCGTGACCCTCACCAAGTCCGGCAAGGGCAAGCTCTACTACACCCTGTCCCTGGCCTACGTGGAGCACAAGGAGGGCATTCCGGCCGAGGAGCACGGGATCACCGTGGACCGGGCCTTTGCCAAGCTCCTGCCGGTGCAGGACGCGCAGGGGCGGTGGGTGTATGCCACCCAGCCCATCTCCGGGCCGGTGAGGAGCGGGCAGGAAATCCTGGTGCGGGTCAAGCTCAAGGCCGACCAGGCTTACGACTACTTGATGGTGGAGGACCCCCTGCCCTCTGGCTGCGAGGTAATCAAGGAGGACTGGCGTTACAACCTGCTGGGCCGGGAGTACCGCGAATGGTACGACTACGAGTGGAACTACTGGTTCACGTCCAAGGAGATAAGGGACACCAGGATGGTCTTCTTCGTGACCCACTACGACTTCGCTGACAAGGAGTCCCGGACCGCCGAGTTCACCTATGTGCTCCGGGCCCAGATGCCCGGGACCTTCCACGTGATGCCGACCCAGGCCAAGCTGATGTACTTCCCGGAGGTCAGCGGAAGCTCGGAGGAATATGTGCTCAGCGTAGAGGAGGGGACGCCGTAAACGATAGAGGGCAGAAGTTAGATTTTTGAGAAAGGCAACCTAGAGGGGCTCCGTGAGGGGCCCCTTCCCTTCTTGACTCCGGGGGCTTAAAAGGTCTATACTTTTAAATCTATCTCTCAATAATTCCTATCAACGAAGGAGAAGAAGGAACGATGCTGCGCAACAAGGTGGTCCTCGTCCGAGGGGAGGGGATGGGGCAGGGGAACGACGAACTAGGGAAACTTCTCCTGGCGAACTTCCTGAGGATGATTTCCGAAGATAAAGTTAAATCGCCGATAGCGATCTTCCTCCTGAACCACGGGGTTAAGATTGTCTGCCAGGGGTCTCCGATGCTGGCCCACCTGACCAAACTGGTCGAGAACGGCACAAAACTCCTGATATGCAAAACCTGCCTGGAGTTTCTGGACCTCGTGGACCAGGTGGCGGTCGGCAAAGTCGGGGGGATGAACGACTTTATCGAGTATGCCACCGCCTACGAGGTGGTCACGGTTTGAGCCGTGCGGCGTTTAATCCTATTTGATATCGACGGCACGCTGCTCGTTACCGGCGGAGCGGCCAAACGGGCCTTCATCAGGGCGGTCCGAGATACCTACCGGACCATCGGACGGCTGGAGACCTTTCCCTTCGACGGCAAGACCGACCCCCAGATCATCCGGATTGTGATGCATGAGGCTGGCGTGTCTGAGAAAACCATCGAAGCGAAGCTTCGGGACTGCCTCAGTCTGTATGTGAAATACAATGAGGAGGAGCTGCCGAAGGCCACGAAGGCCATGCTCTATCCCGGAGTCAGGGATGTTCTGGACCTGTTCTCGCGGGACGAACGGGTCACTTTGGGCGTGCTGACCGGGAACGTGGAAGAGGGTGCGAAACAGAAGCTGGCGATGTTCGACCTCAAGGGCTACTTCGCCTTCGGGGCCTACGGCTCGGACAGCGCGGACCGGGTGGAACTGGCCCGGCTGGGACTTCAAAGGGCCAAGGAGATCACAGGCCAGCCGTTCAAGCCTGAGGAAACCTTTATCATCGGGGACACGGAGTTCGACATCGCCTGCGCCCATGCCGTCGGAGCCAATGCCGTGGCCGTGGCCACGGGTAATTACGGGGTGGATAGACTCCGGTCCTATGGGCCGGAGCTGGTGTTTCGGGATTACTCCGACCCCCAAGGGGTCTACGAACTGATTATGGGTTTCCGCCAGCCAGCGGACAGGGCGGGGGTCAGGGAGAAGGCATGAGGAGGCTTTCTTCGCAAGCTGCCCTGCCCTGGCTCCTGGAAAAGGAGAATCCCTCGGTCCGCTACTTCGCCCTGAAGGACCTCTTTGGGAAGCAGGAGGATGATCCGGACGTCCGGGAGGCGAAGCAGGCGATCATGGAGAGCGGGCCGGTCCTGAAAATCCTCTCCCTGCAGAAACCGGAGGGCTGGTGGACCGACCCCGAGGGGATGTTTACCCCCATTTACCGGGGCTCTGCCTGGCAGCTCGCTTTTCTCGCCGAACTGGGGGCGGACCCTGAGCATCCGAAGGTTAAAAAGGGCGTGGATTACGTCCTCGATAAAATCATGAAAAGGAAAGGCGCTGGGATTGCGGCAAAACGGTCAGCCTTCATAAACGTGAACTGCTACTTGGGTGTGGCCTTGGAGGCTTTCATCCGGCTTGGGCGCCTGAACGACGAGCGGGTTCAGGCCGGGATCGCCTATGCCTGCGAGCTCGTCACCCAGGGGAAACTGAAGTGCAGGTACCACCAGAACCTGTCCTGCCCCTGGGGCGGAGAGAAGGAACTCCGGGCTTTGGCCAGAATCCCCGAGGAGAAGCGGACCTCGGAGGGAGAGGCGGCGATGGGGAAGATCGCGGAGTTCCTACTGAAGTACGACCTGGTCCGGGCGGCCTATCCGAGAAAGAAAAGAGTCAGCGGGCACTGGTTCCAGTTCGCCTTCCCCCGGACCTATAATGCCGACATTCTGGAGGTCCTGGATACCCTGGCCCTGGCGGGATACGGCCGGGAGAAGAAGCTGGGCCCGGCCATCGAGTTCATGCTCTTCAAGCAGGAGAAGGACGGGCGCTGGAAGATGGAAACGAGCTACAACGGCAAGATGCTGGCCGACATCGAGGAGAAGGGCAAGCCCTCCAAGTGGATCACCTTGAGAGCCTTGCGGGTATTAAAAGCCAGGTACGGTTAGACAGTAAAAACCGTCAGGTCGGTCTTTTGGTTACGCGGTTCATGTCTAACAACCAACAACAAACAACTGATCGGTTGAGATGTCAGGAATGATTGTGGAGTCCGAGGTCCAGGTCCGGTACGCGGAGACGGACCAGATGGGCGTGGCCTACCACGCGGCCTTTTTCCCCTGGCTGGAGGTGGGGCGGATGTCGCTCCTGCACCGCCGGGGGAAGACATACGGCCAGATGGAGGCCGAGGGGGTCTGTCTGCCGGTGGTGGAGGCGCACATGGAATACTTGAAGCCGGCCCGCTTCGAAGAGGTGCTGGTGATCAGGACCCACGTGGCGGAGGTCCGCCAGGCGTCGGTGAAGTTCGCCTACGAGGTTTGCCGGAAGGGGGAAGAGGCGGTCCTGGTCCGGGGGCATACGGTACACGTGACCACCAACCGGGAGGGGAAGACGATCCGGATGCCGGAGCACGTCCGGAAAATGCTGGCTCACCAAGCTGAGGATTGAGGAAAATGGTCATCATCTGTCGACAATGCGGGACCGAGAACCCGGACGGAAGCCAGTTCTGCGGCAAGTGCTGGGCGCAGTTGGGTCCCGGAGGAGGGGGGCCCGCCGAGTTCGACATCAAGTTGGTGAGCGCCGGGGCGGCTCCGCAGGCGGTGGTAGCCGCACTGGCCGGCGTGGCCGGCCTGCTCTCGGACCCGGAGCACCTGGTCTCGCTGGCTCCCTGCGTCATCCTGAGGTCGGCATCGGGCCAGGCCGCGCAGGACCTCGTGGCGAAATTGGAGGCGGCCGGGGCGCAGGTGGAACTGGTTCCGAAGTATACCCTCGCGGCTCAGGCCAAGGAGGCTCCTCAGCAGGAAGTCCAAGCCCCACAGGCTGCACCTCAAGGGTCGGGTAGTCAGATGGACTATGGCAAGGCCTTCAGCTTCTTTTTCGAGGATAAGGACTGGCTCAAGAAGATGCTCCTCGGGGGGGTGTTCAATCTGCTGGCCCTTGTGATCGTTGGGGCAATCATCAATATGGGCTATTCCATCCGGGTGATGCGCAACGTGCGGGACGGCTTAGAGGAGGTGCTGCCGGACTGGGAGAATATCGGGGGGTTCCTCTCCGACGGGATTGCGCCCTGGGGGATCACGATCATCTATTCCCTGCCTTCCCTGATCCCGAGCCTGGTGGCCAACGTGCTCTCGACCTTCAGCGAGGTCATCAAGAAGGACGCGGGCACGGCGTTCAGCGCGCTCTCGCTCTGTTGTTCCTGCTTTTCTTTTCTGGGGTACGCCTTTCTCATCCTGGCCCCGGCGGCCCTGGTGAACTATGCCCGGACCGAGAGCTTCGGGGCGGCATTCCGGTTCGGGGAGCTGTTCCGGATCATCCGGAAGTTCCCGGGGCCGTATGTCCTGACCCTCTTGGTGTCCATGGCCCTGCACATCCTGGGCGGGTTCGGGGTCATCGCCTGCTGCATCGGGGCCATGGCGACTTATTTCTGGTCCACCTGCGCGTCCTATCACCTATACGGCCAGCTCTGCCGGTTGGTGGGAGAGGAGATTTGAGTCCCTTCGCCCGGGGAATGGAACGGTTCGGGGAACGCCTGGCAGGGTTCGTGACAAGACGCTGGCTGGCCCTGGCAAACGGGGCGCTCCTCCTGATAACGGGCGCTGCGTTCCTGGCGCCTTACCTCCGGCATACGGGCCATCCCCTGCTTTCGCTCGTCCTCTACAGGGCCTTCCGACTGCTCTGTCACCAGAAGCCGGAGCGCTGTTTTTTCATCTTCGGTCACCAGATGGCGGTGTGCTCCCGGTGCTTCGCGGTCTACTTCTCGTTCCTCACCGTTGGCCTGGCCTTCGGGGTTTGGAGGAGCTTGACCAAGAGGCGCTGGGAGGAGATCCCGCTCTGGTCGCTGGGGGTGCTGGCGATTCCGATGGTTCTTGACGGGTTGACCCAGCTCGCCGGCCTCAGGGAGAGCACGCAGCTCTTGAGGACGATTACCGGGACCCTGGTGGGTGCCGGAGTTGGGCTGTTCGTTTATCCCTTTCTGGCCAGGGCCTTCACCGATGCAAAGTGTTAGGGGAGACGAAGGGATGGACTCCCAAGGGGTGCAGGAAGTTTGGATGCCCATTGCACGAGGTAATCCCTTCCCGAACCCTTCCTGATCCCTCCCTCAGTTACTTTGCAGGTCTTACCCCCTTCTCCCGTAGGGAGAAGGGGGTAAAGCGTAGTTCCCTGGGATCATATTTAACACCCCTCCGTTAAGGTTGATCTGAAGGGAGAGGTTATGATATAGTAAAAGGACATCTTAAAAACAATACGGTTTGAAGGAGAGAAATGAAGCTACACCAAGGAAGCAAAATCATCCCGTTATTGGCCAGCCTCCTGCTGAGCGCCTCGGCGCTCCACGCGGAACCGGTCAACCTCGCCAGCGCCGCGAGGGGAGCCAAGATCGTTGGGTTCAGCAGCAACTACGCCGGCTCTTGGGACGTGACCAACCTCATCGGCGGCAGCGAGGACTGGGCCGGAGAGCTGTCCGTCTGGTGTACGGAGTCGAACGTTCCCTTCCCCCATTGGGCGGTGATCGAACTGCCCAAGAAAGAATGGGTGACCACGCTGATCTTCAACAACGTCATCCCGGATGAGCAATCCGGCTGGCCGGGGATCTCGGCCAAGGACGTGCGTCTGGAGGTGTCTACCACCAGCGCCACGGAAGGCTTCAAGACCGTGGCAAGCTTCAAGCTGGAACGCAACAAAAACAACCAGATCGTTCGCATCGAACCCGTCGAGGCCCGCTGGCTGAAACTCGTCATCACCAGCAACTGGGGCCATCCGGAATACACCGAGCTGGGCAAGCTGGGCGTTCTCGACGACGGAACCCGGGCGGTCAATATCGCGGAGGCCTTGAAGACCAAAGGCTTCGTAGACGTCTACGGCATCTATTTCGACTTCGGGTCCGCGAAGCTCCGGCCGGAAAGTGATCCGGTTCTCAAGCGGATCGCTGGCTTCCTCCAAGAGAACCCGGACAAGAAGCTGAGCATCGAAGGGCACACCGACAACATCGGCAATGAGAAAGCCAACCAGCTTCTCTCTGAAACCCGAGCCAAGTCGGTGGTCGAGGCGCTGATCGGCCTCAGGGTCAACCCCGCCGTGCTCGCGGCGACCGGCTTCGGGGCAACGAAACCGATCGGCGAGAAAAAGACCATCAACTGGCGGGCCCAGAACCGGCGCGTCACGGTCCGCGTGGCCAAGTGAGGATGGTTGTAGCACCTTCAGTATAACTGGGTTGGTTGAAATCCCTCCCTAACAGGTTGAGCTTTAGGGAGTGATGATGTTATGTAGAGGACAAAAATTGATAAACCTTAGAACCTACGGCCAAGCACCCTATCAGGTGGCAGTCATCCACGGTGGCCCGGGCGCGGCCGGTGAGATGGCTCCGGTGGCGCAGGAACTGGCCCCAGGCCGAGGGGTCCTGGAGCCCCTGCAGACCGCGGGCTCGGTGGCCGGACAGGTCGAGGAGCTCAAAACCATCCTGGAGGAAAACGGCGACCTGCCTGTCACCTTGATTGGCTACTCCTGGGGCGCCTGGCTCAGTTTATTAGTCGCCGCCAACCATCCTTCCTTCGTAAAAAAACTCATCCTCGTCAGCAGCGGGCCCTTCGAAGAGAAGCGGGCGGCTAATCTTCAAAAAACGAGGTTAACCCGTCTCACCGAGGAAGAACGAACGGAATTCCAATCAGCCATCAGTCTATTAAATGATCCCAATTTGAAATACAAAAACGCCGCGCTGGCACGGCTTGGAGCCTTAACAACCAAGACCGATGCCTACGATCCGATGCCTCATGAATCCAATGAAACCAACATGGTCGACGGTTCGGGGGATGTCTTTCACGACGTCTGGATAGAAGCCGCGGAGATGAGAAGAAGCGGAAAGCTTCTGGAATACGCTAGGCAGGTCCGCTGCCCGGTGGTCGCCATCCACGGGGACTATGATCCCCATCCCGCGGACGGAGTCCAAGAAGCCCTTGCCGCAATTCTCAAGAGCTTCCGCCTCATCCTGCTTGCGAACTGCGGGCATACCCCCTGGATTGAAAAACAGGCGAGGAAGGCATTTTACCACACCCTTAAGGGCGAATTGGGTAAGGGATAGGAAGCATAAAGACCCTCCCTCTCCGGTTGACCTGAAGGTGGGGTTTGTGATATAGTGAATGGTTTGAAGTCGGGGGAGAGAATGGGCGAGTGACAAGGTGAGGCTCATTTCGCAACAAAAAACACTCGGCCCCAATCTTTTTTGGGGATTGCAAAGGCGTTCACCCGGGCAACCGCCTTTTTGCGTTAATGGGCCAAGAGGTAACTAAAAAGAAGCCGGTTGCCAGAAAAGAGATATCCGTTATGAACCACAATTTGACTAATCCAACACTCAGACGCATTGCGTTCATCGGCAATTACCTGCCGCGCCAGTGCGGCATCGCCACGTTCACCAGCGATCTCTGCGAGGCGATCGCGGCCGCCTACGATAACACAACCTGCATCGCCCTGCCGGTCAACGACACCGAGGACGGCTACGCCTATCCCGTCCGGGTGCGGTTCGAGCTGACCGAGAAGGATATCGACTCCTACCGCCGGGCCGCCGACTTCCTGAACATCAACAACGTCGACCTGGTCTGCCTGCAGCACGAGTACGGCATCTTCGGGGGGCGGGCGGGCAGCCACATCCTGGCGCTGCTGCGGGAACTGCGCATGCCGGTCGTCACGACCCTGCACACCATCCTGCGCGACCCCGACCCCGATCAGCAACGGGTGCTGGAGGAGGTCGCCGCCCTATCCGACCGGCTGGTCGTGATGAGCGAGCGCGGCGCGGAATTCCTGCAGAAGGTCTACCGGGTCAAGCCGGAGAAGATCGACCTGATCCCGCACGGCATCCCGGACGTGCCCTTCGTGGATCCGAGCTTCCACAAAGACCTTTTCGGGGTCGAGGGCAAAATCGTCCTGCTCAGCTTCGGGTTGCTCTCGGCAAACAAAGGGATTGAGAACGTCATCGCCGCCCTGCCCGCCATTCTGGCCCGCTATCCGAACGTGGTCTACATCATCCTCGGCGCCACCCATCCCAACGTCAAGCGGCAGGACGGCGAATCCTACCGGCTGTCCCTGCAAT
>Ga0315283_10003260_pt1 | contig 13796 bp, 27 predicted proteins | sample YL17G09_0_MG_FD_204541 | JGI IMG/M metagenome (GOLD analysis project Ga0315283, IMG submission 204541) | Sediment microbial communities from Yellowstone Lake, YNP, Wyoming, USA - YL17G09_0 | ecosystem: Environmental > Aquatic > Freshwater > Lake > Sediment | place: USA: Wyoming | collected... | reverse complement strand
ACCGGCAAGTTGCGGGGACTTCTGTGTCGCAAGTGCAACACTGTGATCGGCATGTGTGATGACAGCGTCCTGATCTTGAACAGCGCCATCCGCTATGTTCAAGAATGGGCCGCTACACACGCGGCACCAGCAAACGCGTCTCCAGAGACCGAGGAGTAGTCATGGCCGTTACAATCGCGCAGCAGTACACACTCCGCACCTTCTGGTGGACCGACTGGAAGGTCCAGCAGCTCAAGCGTCGCGGCATCTTTCAGTTCGACGAGAGCGACGAGACGTATTTCGTCTGGTTCTACGATGGGCCAGAAGCGTTCATGGCTACCATCTGGCGCGGGCAGCTACCGCAGACACAGATCAACTCCGGGTACTCGCAGGCTCAGAACGATCTCGATCTGTCGGATTTCGAGTCGGACTGGAAGGTCGATGGCAACAAGACCTTGGACGCTCACGAGTCGGACGGTCGCGCTGTTGTAGCGGCGTACCCTGCGTACATGGGGACACAAACGCAGTTCACGTCACGCGGCGACGACATGGCCACCGGAACTCCGAACACCGGTCCACGTATGAAGTTCAATTTTACCGGACCAGACACGAAGTCGGTAGACGTCCAGTTCCTGACTCCTGTTCAACTTGCAGACGGTGCTGCAGTCTTCAGCGGTGCCTGGGACGTGTCAGAGGACAGCATCTCGTTCAGCGTCGAGATTGGCGCGACAGCAACCACTACGAACCCGACGAACACTGGCAACTGCAACCTTGTGGATATGGGCGGGTACAACATGATCGTGCCAGCCGCTGGGGACGGCACGCACGACGTGGACCTTGCCGTAGCAAAACCGATCATCCCTGACATCGATGGCGGTACGTTGCCATGGTGGGTAGACCTGTACACAGGCGCGACCACACCGTCTGCACGCGGAGACGGCAACGCTATATTGTTGGACGTGCCACAAAGCAGCCTGTTCATCAACTGCTGCCCTATCGGGGCAGCAGACGGTCACTGGGACATCGAGGTCTACAGGGCCGAATACATCCATCAGTCGTGGGTGCTTCGCGGCACTGTCACAAAACAGTCGGCCGGAGCTGGTCTCCTGGCAGGCGAGCTGCTGATCTACCGGATCGGCCCGAAGTAGTCGCAAACAGTTTGGTAAGGAGATGCCTGTGAGAGCGTTGGTCATTTCGGGCGGCGGGGCGTACGGTGCTTTCCAAGTAGGCGTCATCAAGCGCCTGACTGAACTCGGCAAGCGGTGGGACATCATTGCCGGAGTCTCGGTCGGGGCGATCAACGCCTTGCAGATGGCGATGTACCCGGTATCGCAACAGGACACTGGAGCGCGCGTGCTTGAGCAGTTCTGGTACGACATCAAGAGCAACGAGACGGTGTACCGCAACTGGACGATTCCGATTCTAGAAGGTCTTCTTGGCAAAGGCGGCATGTTTGACACGGCTCCGTTGGAGTCGTTCCTGCGAGCGCGTTTCAAGCCTGAGCTACTGTCACTGTCTGGCGTGCTGTTGCGGCTAGGAGCTACCGGACTCAGCAGTGGACAAATCGTTTTTGGAACCGAAAAAAGCCACGACGTCGTGAAGTGGGTTATGGCTTCGGCTGCGTTCCCTGGTGCATTCCCTCCTGTTGAGATCGACGGAGAGAAGTGGGTCGACGGCGGAATTAGAGACACGATTCCTGTTGAGGAAGCCATCTCTCTCGGAGCTACACATATCGACATCGTGATGACGAACCCACAGGATGGCGAAGCGCTTCCGTGGGATCTGAAGCACTCTGGCAACGCGGCTCTCGTCGGCATTCGTGCGGCTGAAATCATGGAAAACGAAGTTTTCGTGACCGATCAAGATTGCCTGAAGAACTTCACTGGCACCTACAAAGTCTACGCGCCATACGCGCCGTGGGACAGCGACTCACTCACCTTCGACCCCAAGATCATCCGACGCATGATCGATGTGGGCTATGGAATACCCTAATGCAGACCATCGAAGCTGCCTCTCTGTTGCCCGGCGATATCATCAATCTGGAGGATCTTGGCAGACTGCACGTCGTGCAGGGTCCATATCGTAGCGGTCACGGCATCCGGTTCGTCGACCTGTACGGCAATTCGATCAAGCTACGTCCTCGTGAAAGAGTCGAGCTGATCGCTCGTGACAATCCGACCGGAGCGTTCCCTTGGTGGCTCCTGTTGGGCGCTGCTGCCGCAGGTGCTGGTATCTTCTTACTGGTGCGTCGCGCGCAGGCTAGTGCCACGTCGATACCAACGGTACCAGCGGTACCAGCGGTGCCGCGTGGAACACAGTCGCCATCAGAAAAGACGCTACCTACGTCGCCACCTCAGGAACAAACGACGTCTCAGCCAAGACAGACTTTGACACAGCTTCTGACGAGCAGCAGACCGGCGAGACAGGTCTTCAACGTCCAGGCTACTGCATACAAAGCTGGGCTGACGACCGAGGTGCCAGATGGGATGTTCGGTCCGATGACACAGAGCATCATCAACTCAGCAGAAGACGCGCTTGGCAGACCTCACACTACCGGGTTCGATCCTGCGTCTCTCGTCACGATCAGAACCGCAGCCATGACAGGCGTCAGAAACCTTCGTCTGCTCAGGTTGCCCATGACGTTGCCAGCTAGTGTGATTCGGCTGCTGAACACAGATGCCACGGCTGTGGACCCGCGCGCTATTCAGATGGAAGCTACCAGTGCTACGGCGTAGATGTGCGGCACGTTCCCGACGTGACCAGTACGAGTAACGTGCCGCCAGTGCGTCTCAGCCAACGCGCTCGATGGTTCCAGCGTCGACCTGGATCGTCCACTGCTCCTTGTTGTTCGGATCAATACCCACCGAGCGCGACGCTTCGGCCGCTGCTTCAGAAAGAGCTTCGTTGGTGCTGTTGATCTTTGCCATCGCCTCTTTCTTGGCGAGAACGATCTTCTGCAACTGCGCGCTGACTTGATCTTCTTGAATGCACAGGTTTGCGTACTCGACCTTGGCTGTACCTGCGTCGGAGTTCGCCTTGCGGATGGCTTCGATTGCCTCCTTCGGAAGGGTCTTCTTCGTCAGCGAAAGCGCTGGCTTCGTATTCTTCTTCATCATCTTGCTCCTGTTATCGTTCCTGTTCACAGCGCGGCCCATCCTCTACGATGCTTGCGACTTCTGCAAGCACGTTTGATCAACTCCATACTGATCTGCATATCCTTAGCGGACAAGGACGACGGAGTCGCGTTCTTCATCGCGAGATCGAGCAAATACTTGCTAGCCTCGTCCATCTTCGAGTTTGCAAGCTTCATCACCGCAGATCGGTCGTTACCTTTGTTTCCACCCGCCATCACTTACCTCCAGACAGTTCCCAGCAAACAGTTTTTTCGGCTCCGTGAAGATTCACAAGAGCCGCACGGAGACACTCGATCCGTGCTCCGTCTTCAGCCTCGTCGATACACTTCTGCACGATGTTGATCGCCGTGATGACGTCCTGTTCACGCGACCTTTGCTTGGACCGAACGTCCGATGTCACGCGAACAACCTCGTGTCGATGAAATCGGCTTTCACCAACGTCCAGAAGTCGTCTGCAATGCCGCGCAGGACATAGTCGTACGGCATGTAGAAGTACCCGTGATCACCGATGTCAGCGCCCCATGAGTTGCGGATCTTCAACGCTCCGACGCTGCTGCCGATCTTGCGGTTGTCGTCGTACCCGACAGCCATCACCGCATGCCCACCCTGGACACTGTCTCCTTGCTTGGGCATCGGGATGTTCCCGGTGCCGTCATCCGCAGCGCCGCACCCTGGCATCGAGCTGTATACCGTGAACCCGAAGATGCAAGGCAGAGCCTGGGCAAGGTGAGACTTCACGTTCTGCAGCGCGACCTGAGGCGACGAGCCGTGTGGGTCAAGACGGAAGTAAGTCGACGCCTTGTAGTTCGACGCCATCGCATACAGCATCGCAGACGGCTCTTCGTCGTACTTCGACACGTTGTACGGCCAGTTCTCTTCTGGAGGAGCGCCGAACATCGCAATGACCTTCATGATCGTGCGAAGCTGGGTGCCAGTGTCGCCCACGTCACCATCGAGATTGCGCGCTACCTTGTAAAGAAACAGTCGAGACACGTCGATGTATGCGCTGAACGCACGACGCTCGTAGTACTCGATGAGGCCAGCGCCAGCGTTTCCGCCACATGACCCGATCGTGCTCTGATCCTCGATGGGCGAGCACCACTGCTCCAGATCGACCGTGGCGGGAGGTGCTGGCGGTCCTTTGATGCCAGCGCCGGACAGCATGACACGCTGCACGTCCTTGTGCGTGTGCGTGAAATCTCGGATGTCCGGCAAGTCTGGAATCCACCCCATCTTCGGTTTTGTCTTCATCACGCCTTCTTACCTCCGTGTCGAAACTTTCTCGTCTTGTTGTAGGCGTGTTTCTCGGCAATCATCTTGCCAAGATCAATCCCGGTAGCTTCCGCTAGATCGAAGCACCTGATCACGATGTCTGCCATCTCGCTGCCGAATCCACACGGCTTGAATCCGTCGTAGTAGACGTGGCTCACATCGTGAAGACGGATCTCTTCGACAGCCTCGCTGACCTCGGTGTGGATCAATGCCAGCTTCGCGAGCACGACGTTCACGTCGGAGACGTTGTCCGTATCCCACCAGCCCTTGTTCTTGGAGTTCAGGTGCGTAGCGCGAGCACTGCGGTTGATACCATCGACGTCGATGTCGGTATTCGTGTCCGTGTCGATCACGGTGTCCTTCGGATCAGTCATGGATCTTCACCGTGAAAAACAGTTTCTTGCCACCAACAGACAGCGTCGCCATGTTCGTCCCGTGGATCAACGCCTGCTTCACAGCGGTGAGAACTGCGTCGGCTGACATCGCGATGTACTCAGCGTCCGCGTTCTTCTGCTTGCGCATGATCTTGATCGTCTGCTTCACCGCAGCCGTGACGTGCTTGGCGCACAGATGCTCCGCTCCCTTCTTGGTGACCGAGCACGCGATCTTGTCCTTCGTTTTGGTGAGCAACATCGGGATAGTCTTTCCTTCGTAGCTCATGTCCGCGAAGATCCCGGCATCGAAGAGGCGTATGAAAATCGACACATCACCGATCTGGTAATGCATCGTTCCTGTAGGCGTTCTACCTGCCGTCGTCTTGCTCGCAGCCTTGCCCGTTGTCTTCGTCTTGCGATTCATGATTTCTCCCTGCGTGCGACGCGTTCTAGTTGCTCGCGCCGCCACCTGACTGCCATCCCCCACCCGTGCCGATGACCGGCTTGGCCACTGGCTCTATCCTGATCTCCCCGAACGCTGCTTCGTACTGGACGATGGATGTGTTCAGCAGATCGCGAAGCTTCTTCACCATCACAGGGCTCATGTTGACGAACGCATGGATGTCGCACACCTCCGGCGGCTTGGCGTCGTCGAACGTCGGCTGACACATACCGAACCCGATGTAGTACTGACCACCCTGCACACGCAGTAGCACTTGGTCACAATGGGTAGGCGTGCTGAGCTTGTTGCCGAACTCGAACTTCATCACCGTCGCTCCTTTTTGATTCTTACGTGACCACGAAACGCCATGACCTTCTTGTCCTCCGCCCGCACTACGGCTTGCCCCTTGGTGGACGTATCCAAAAAATTCTTCGCTTCGATGAAGTCGTCGAATTCTCCAATGACTTCCCCGAACGAATCGATGACGTTAAAATTCATGGCAGACATCGTACATCAGACGCGCCCGATGCTTCGACGGTAGCTCGCGATGCATTCCGACGAGCAAAAATAGTCCGCATCGCGCGGCGAGACACGGTCGGGCCTCGTCTCGATCCACCATCCGTGCGGCGGAGTCGCTCCGTACCCATTCTCGCGCACCAGACCGGTTCGTTTACATCCAGGGCACGCGATCTTCTTGATCAACGCAGCGTGACACGAGATGCCATGGTAGATAGGCGCGATTGGATCGCCGGATCGGTCGTTTGGATCGCACTCAGTCATCTGAGGCTCCGTCGTCGATGATCGAGATCCGCTTCGTTGTCGATGATGGCAATCCACTTCAAACGAATTTCATCTTGAATCTCATCGTCGATGTCCTCCCACGCCTGACGCAAGCCACGACGACCGTTCATGTCCTTGATGATCTTGTCGACCAAGTCTGCTGCGTTTTTCGTGTTCGTCACGATGGTTTCCATCCCTTCGGCAGTGTCTGAACCGCACGCATCGCTGCGAACGTTTCCCACGACTCGGTATCCTTCTGGTCGACGGCATCGCGTCCAAGATACAAACCAACCTCGTCATCATCGGTGTCGAACCAGCCGATCATGAACGTGTGATGCTTCTCGTCGATCGTCAGTTTGGTAGTCATCACATCTTCCCGTAGACCGCTTGGTCGTTGTCAATCTTGTGGTACCCGCGACCAGCCCTCACACACACCGGGTCGGACAGCCTCGCAAAGTTCGGATTGTCACGCTGCTGCTTCAGGTGCTTCTTCGCCTGCTTCTTGGTATCGAACCACCAGAGGTAATGACGGTTGTGCGAACGCGTCGCGGCGTTGCTCATGTCGAACAGAACCCAGAACTTCCTCTTCTTCGGCATCATCGCTTCCCCGGCCTTGCTGGTCGCACGCGTGTGATGCGTGACCCGTGTGAGTCTGGTTTTGAGCACCCAGGAACATCTCCTCTAGCCTCGCTGCACGCCAAAACGATTTCTTCAGCGACCTGTCGAGCCTCTTCGATCAAACCCGTATCACCTGTCAATTGACCAAAAACATCCTCGACGTATTCGATGTGCTCACCACCGAGACGCAGCGCAAACCACGCTGACTGCTCGTGTGCTGGTCGCATGGTTCGCGGTGCCAAGTACGGCTTGGTCTGCAGCGGATACTTGCGCAAAAACACCGATCGCTGAAGCAGGAAGCCGGATCTCGTGCGGGTGCCGCAGTGCTTCACCTTCGTGAACCAGATCGTGGTTCCCTCGGCGCGATCGATGAACGCGCCGCCACCGCTGCGGTTCCACCAGATCTGACCCGCTCGGAACGGCACGTTCATGGCTACGTCAGCCCAAGCCTCTCTGCCATCCAGTCTGTGATCACTAGCTTGCCGACGTGCCCCTTCTGAAACACGAAGGAGTCATCGTGAATCTGACTCTTCGGTATCCAGTGGTTCTTGCCGTCGATGACACACAGCAACGCCTTGTCTGTTTCGACAGTCGCTGTCACGTCATCGAACTCGACCGTTCCTTCTTCGCGCATTACGACACCGTGTCAGCCAAGGAGACGTTGGTGGACGATGCTGATCCGTCGACAAGCCGACCGATCTTCGACTTCGCAGCCTGAGGCTTGCGTAGACGAGTGACCTCGTCTGTCATGTCGCTGAAAAACAGTTTTCCCATCTCGGCCGAAGCGGTGCCCTTGTGCATGAAGCGCTTCCCAGTGCCAGTCCTCACCGTGAACTGACCGTTGTCCATGTGGAGCCATGCCGGGATGACGACAGGACCCTTCGCTGTGGCTACCTTGGTGAAGTAGGCGTCGACATCCGTGATGAGCGTCTCGATCTTGAGCGCATCAGCACAGCGCTGACATTCGGCACCGAGACCAAGATGACCGCACGTTGAGAACTTGAAACGACGACGACGCGACATTCGAGATACCTCCTATTTGACAGTCATCTTCTCTGGACGCTGTGAACAGAACGAGCATAGCGAATCACACGCTTCTTCGAGCCATGCGCCACTCACGGGGCAGTAGTAGGCGTCGTATTCATAACTCATGATCCCGCTCGCGCCACAGACGCAGTCTGGGTGGCGCATGGGAGCAGGAGAGGATCGTCCGTGTTCTGTTCCGTGCTGGTCCATCGTTCTGCCGAGAATAAACCACCGTGCAGTAGCAAAAGCAATAGTAAAGAGCAGCTAGGTAGGCGGTACGGGTGTGTCGTTAAGCGTCGTTGCTAGGCGTCGCTGCAACACCTCGCCAAGCCTTACGGGTCGGGGCGAGTTCAGCGCCTCGACTGAACAGCAGATCGCCTTGCTACGGACTGATGTAGACGTGTCTTTGCGATGATTCCCGCTGTGCAGGTGTCCATGGAGGAGCATGTCAGCGTTCGCTACGTCCACATCAGTGAAATCAGCCGGATCATGACGGCACGTCACGAGTCTCCCGGCGTATGCAGGCTGCGGGTTCAGCGCGACGCCACAGGAGCACGGATACGTATCTCCTGTTCTCTGGTCGCACATCCACACGCCACACCCATCTCGGTGCAGCAGTGATCCATCGTCCACGTAGAACTCGTGCATCGTCGTGACGATGTCGAACCCGCAGGACTTCATCGCTTTGGCGCTGCGGTCATGGTTGCCAAGCACAAGGATGACCCGACCGGGAAGTCTCGCGCGCATCTCGGTGATCTGAGCGAGGTTGCCGAAGGCGAAGTCACCCAGGTGCAGCACGACTTGATGCGGCTGCACGGTCCTTTGCCACGCATCGATCATGTGCTCGGTCATCGAGATAGCGTCGGAGCCCCATGCAGCACGCATTGGCTCGTATTCGACTATGCGCCGATGCATGAGATGAGTGTCAGAGATGACGAAGTCTGGAATCACGGTCGGTCCTTCATGCGCCCAGAGATGTGCCACACGATCACAATGATCAACGGAATCCACAGAACGAGTGAGTACCAATCAGAGACAGGACGCGGTGGTCGTGGCCTCGGTGAAGGAACAACGTCGGACAAGAAGAGCGCTAGTCTGTACATCACAATTCCACCGTATTCATCGTTCATGAACCGTGAACGGCATCACGATTCCTCTACACACTTGCTCAGCAACTCGTTGCACAGCGCCCGCAGATCGGCCAGCTCCTGGCGAGACATGATGATCGTCACGTAACCGCCGCGCGCTCCTGTCTCGACGATCCGCGATGCACCAGCAGCTAAAACGATTTTCCCACCCTCGCACACGAGGTCGAAGCGTGACTTCCCAAAATGGATGTCCGCTTGGATCTGATGCAGCGCTTCGGTCAGCGTCTTCACTTCCCACCAGCAAACGAAAGTTGCAGTTGCCCTCTGAGCACGCGCAGCTTCTTGATCTTACGTCTCGTAGCACGCTGTCCAGCGGTGCGATCCTGCTTCTCGTTCTTCCCTTTGAACGTCGGCTTCGCCGTACTCAGCTTCCACGTTCTCACGCGACGCTCGTGGATGTTGCGCGTCGAATCGCTGTACTCGTACCACTGCCCCGTAGGCTCGAAGTCGCTGGAGTTGAATAGCGCACCGAGCCAGTAGTCACTGCCGGTGTACCCGGCAAGAAGACCCACCTTCTGCATCTCGGCTCTCACCGCACGAGAATGGGTAGAGCCGTGCTTCTCGATGAGCATCGCTGCGATTCTTCTGCCGCTGGCAATCAAGAACGCCCGATGCTCTTCGAGCACACCCATCGCTTCTTCAGTACTACGAGTGCTCATGGTCACCTCCCCAGCGGCCGAAACAGCAACCCATCGATCGTTTCTGACGAGACCTCGACACTGCCGTCCGCATGAATCATGCCGCGAAGCATCTTGCCGTCGTAGATAACCGACCACGACGCATCGATCTTGTCTCGCCTGACACGCACAGCCGCAAGCTCGATCGCTATGTTTACACCGGTCTGCACACGGATCTGTTCATCGAGGGTCATGTCAAATCGACTTCCAGATAGCTACCGTCCCTCCGTGTCTTGATCGTCGTTTTGACGCACGGTAGGTACCTGAATTCTTGCAGATGTTGCGACTAGCAGCGAGTCTCATGACAGGACCAAGATCCCTTGGATCGACTGACAGAATCTTCACGCCACGAACCCTGAGTTCTTCCCAGACATCGTCGGTTGTGAATTTCTCCAGCCTTGCCGCCACACTGACCACTGCACCATAGGCATCGCTGACCCACTCACTCTTCATGTCGCTTTTCATGGTCGACTCACATCGTTCACTGACACCACGTCCATCGGATCGCCCTCCTCGGTGAACACAAGCGAATCCCACAGCTCCAAATCATCGAGGTGCTCTTCGCTCAGTCTGCAGACGTCAGACGCGTCTTTCAGAATCCTGCGCATCGCGCTCTCGTCGGGTGGCAGCGGCAACTCTCGCTCGCGCATCACATGCCAGATCGCTCTCGTGGAAAATTGTTTTCGACACAACGCCGTCGACCGAATCACGTCCATAGCGGAGATCGACCACTGCTGCTCGCGCTTCCTGTGCGCTAGCTTTAGCCCGCCGATACACAACGGACACATACCACCTTCGTTCGGCAGCATCTCATCGCCGCAGCACATGCACGCTCCCCAACGTTGCTCCGGTCTGTCGGTGATACGGATCAGCGGGATAAACCCGAGCTTCGGCATCTTCGCGTACATCAACTCGGCACGAAGGGCGATCTCCTCAAGAACGCGCCCGTGCTGTAGATCGTTCTTCGCTTCAAAGCACAGCACACCGTCCTCCCGATAGAAGGACACACCAAGTTTCCTGAAGGTAGCTGCGGAGGTCATCGTGTGATTACCGTTAGGAGGGACGCCCGGAATCGAACCGGGCATGACACACCAGTACCCTCTGCTGCCGACTCCTGCTGCCGACTCTAGATCGGTGTCCCCTTCTTCTTGGCGACCTTGCTAGCCGCCTCTCCGTCGATCTTCTCCTGCGACGTGACAGGCTTCGCGTCGTTCTTCGCAGCGCGCAACGCTGCCATACGGGCGTTCAAATCGCTCACTACTTCCTGCGCCATGCCCTCGTCCAGAGCATTCTTTCTGATCAGGTAGCCTGCTTCGAGCGGCTCGTTCTTGAAGATGGACTTCAGCTTCGTGCCGTACTCGTCACGAACAACCTTGCAGATCACCGTGAGCTTCGGGTTGACCTTCCACTGCTCGATCGGCAGGTTGGTGTCACAGCCGCAGTTCTCCGCATCTTGCGCTGCGTACATCAGCCCTTCGTCCGACTCGATCCCTCCGAACTTCGTGAGCCTGACCACGTCGAACTTGTCGCTGCCGTCTCCCAGAAAGACCTTGAGCCCGCACTCGAAGGCGAGCTGAATGTGCTCGTTCTTCGTCCTCGTGATGCCCACCATGATCGGGTTGGCTTCGTAGGTACCCTCGGGAATGTTGTGCACGGTAAACATCGTTATTCCTGCTCCTGTTGATCGTCTTCGTTGTCTTCATCATCGCCCTGCTCAGAGATCAGGACGGTCAGCTTGTTCAGCGTGAGCGTCAGATTCGCCACGCTCTGATTCTTGTCTTCGAGCCACTCTGCTACCGCAGCCTGCTTCTCAGCATCGCGCAGCTTCATGTTGAGTTCTGCGATCTGCCCGTACAAAGCACCCTTCTCCTCGGGTGACTCATCGTTGAAGACGACCATGGTCGAGTTGAACACCTCGTTCCAATCCAACGGCATCTTGAACGGGAGCCGATAACGATTTTTCGCATCGAACGAAGCGCGATGCTGGGTTTGAAGAATACGAGCACCCGTGCTCTTCGCTTTGGCACGCTTGCCCTTCTTGACTGTCACCACCTGCTCGTACGAAGCGAAGCCAAGCAGCTTGACCCACTCGTAGAACTGCTGACGAGTCTTCTCCGCCAGCTTGATCACGTAGCGAGACACGTCCTCGCCATCGGGGTTGTGCGACTCCTTCAGCGTGCTGTGAGCGATCAGCACGACATGCATCCCACGCTTGCGCTGGAGCGTCTCCAGGCGCGAAATGAACTCGCGCCACTGGTTCTGGATCTCCCGATGACCACCGCCCCACTCGAAGTCGCTGATGGACTTCTTGCCAGCCATCTTGACGACGTACTTCTCGACCCACGGCTCGATCTTGTCGAGCGAATCGACACCGACCGTCTTGTAGTCGTGCGGATCATCGATCAGCAACTGAATCGACGCGAGCACCTCCTCCCAGGTGTCGCATTCGAGACGATCCGTACCGATCTCCTCAGAACCGATCTCCGCATCGATGATCACCGGCTTCTCAGCCGACGCTACGAACGTCGTCTTGCCGACGCCCTCCTGTCCGTAGATCAGGAAGCGGCGAGGTCCGTTGACCTTGCCCCTCTTGATCGTCATCTTCGGCAGCGGGGCCGGTGGCCTGGGCTGCATTCTCGCTCTCGCTGCGTTCACCGTCGTGACGTTCATCGTCATGTTGCTCCTGCGCTGGCTGTTTCCTTGACCGTATCCTCATGCTCCATCAACTCTTCATTCTCCTCCGCTGCGATCCTGTACAGCAGCGAGTTCTTGAGATCCGCTTGCCTCGTGCATACCTGCCAGAACGAACATGGTGAGTGGTACTCGAAGCAACTCGCCGGGTTCTTTGGAAAACGGTTTTTCTTTCTCGACTCACGGATCATCTCGGCCGTCTGCCACATGTCCCATGCGTACTCTTCACGTTCTGCTTCCAGCCGGAACACATCCATCTGCTGGAAGTAGCCGTTCAGGTCGGAAGAGATTTCCGCTACGCACCGCTCGAAGTATTCGTCAGGCGTCTCGTCACGATCTCTCTGGTTGGCATGCAGCACTCCGCCAGGAGAAGTGATGATACGACCTTCCGCGCAGACGTACTCGCTCACCTCACCGGTCTCGTCATCGACCATGGTGAACTGGTGCGGAGCGGGACCGCTGCTCTTCTTCTTGCACTCGGGACAGATCCTGGACTTCTCCTTGGTGTAACGACGGTCCTCTTCCGGCGTGGCTTCTCTCACGCGGAGCTTCGGCTTCTGACTGATGTCGTAGACAACCATGTCAATCTTGTCGCCAAGACCCAGCCTGCGAACGATCTCATCGCCACCCTCGAAGTACTGCGACACCTGACCATCGAGAAGCAGTCGCATCCGATAGACGGAGCCGGGCTCGGTGTCTTCCGACGACGTCTTGTGCTCGATCACAGCAAGCTTGCCGTCGATCCGCACGATCACATCGACCTTGCCACCAAGCTGCCACGTACGGCTCGCGTGACCCGTGTCTGGGTTGATCAGCGGAAGACGGAACAGACGCTCGACACCGAGCACCTGGATGTTCTTACGCAGGTCCCAGACGGAGCAGTACCCCATAAGCATCGCGGATGCTTTGGCGAACTTGTATGGATCGAGCGACTCTGGAAGAGCGCCGACAGCAGCCGTCCATCTCTCCTCGTTATTGGCTCCACGCTTACGGGCTCTCCAATACGCCTCCCACGCACCGTGCATGATCGTACCGAAGTCGCGAGCCTCAGACGGCGCACATGATCGGTACCGCAGCACGTAGTGGTAGTAGTACTTGCGAGCGCATGACTTCCACGTCTTCGTGGAGGACGCGGTCAGGAGTGGTAGTAGCTCGATGGATGACATTCCGTGTTGGTGATGTTTCTAACAGCGCTGCGGAAGGTGTGTCAAGCACGTTCGATACACGAGATGGTTCTGCTGGAATTCCAGCGTAAGATGGGCTCTAGCGTTCATATCGTTGACACGGCTGCAGAAACATTGCTACTCCACATCCTGGAGGTGCTCAAGATGACGAACGAAGGTAGCAGGACACTCAAGCGGTGGATGGTCGACAACGAGGCTACACCAGCGGTAGTGGCTAGCCGGATCAAGGTGACAAGAACAGCCGTGCTCGGATGGGTGTCGGGTAGATTCAAGCCGAATACGGTAGCTCGCGCGAAGGTAGAACGACTCACTCATGGCAAGGTTGGATTGAAGTTGTGGTGGAGTGCTCGCGAACAGAAGGCACTGAAGATCGTCAAGCCGTGGTGATGCGATGAAGATGTCAGATGCTAAAAATCGTTATCCAAGGATCGGTGAGTCATGAGCTACGACATCAGCATCGAATCGCCTCCG
>Ga0315283_10003259_pt1 | contig 13796 bp, 8 predicted proteins | sample YL17G09_0_MG_FD_204541 | JGI IMG/M metagenome (GOLD analysis project Ga0315283, IMG submission 204541) | Sediment microbial communities from Yellowstone Lake, YNP, Wyoming, USA - YL17G09_0 | ecosystem: Environmental > Aquatic > Freshwater > Lake > Sediment | place: USA: Wyoming | collected... | reverse complement strand
CCGGCCGACATGTGCAGGATCGTGGCCGCGTTGTTCAGGATCTGGTCGAGGGCCAGCAGGCTGAAGTTGACGGTCATGATCTCGACGATGGGCCGCAGGCCGCCGAGGGCGGCGCCGATGCCGGCGCCCACGAACGCCGACTCGGAGAGCGGGGTGTCGCGGATGCGGTCGGGGCCGAACTCCTCGAGCAGGCCGAGGGTGACGGCGAAGCACCCGCCGTAGCGCCCGATGTCCTCGCCCATCACGAACACCCGTTCGTCACGCTGCAGGGCGTCGCGGATGCCCTCGCGGAGCGCCTTGCGGTACGTGGATCGACCGACGGCGGTCATGGCTGGGCCCGATCGCTGACGACGAACCGCTCGAGCTGATCGACCGGCTCGAACGTGCCGGCCTGGCCGAAGGCGACGGCGTCGTCGATCTCGATCGCCACCTCGGCCTCGATGGCCTCGAGGTCACCCTCGCCGAAGTGACCGTTGTCGACGAGCCGATCCGACAGCACGGTGATGGGGTCGCGCTCTTTCCACTGCTCGACCTCGGCCTTCTCCCGGTAGCGCTCGGGGTCGTAGAGCGAATGCGCCCGGAACCGGTACGTGCGCAGTTCGAGGAAACAGGGGCCGCCGCCGGCCCGGATTCCCTCGACCGCCCGGCGGACCGCCTGCTCGACAGCGTGCACGTCCATGCCGTCGACCGGCCACGCCGACATCTCGTAGGCGGCGGCCTTGAGGGCCAGGTCGGTCTCGGACTCGGACCGTGATAGTGCCGTGCCCATCGCGTACTGGTTGTTCTCGCAGCAGAAGAGCACCGGCAGCCCCCAGACGGCGGCCAGGTTCATCGACTCGTGGAACTCGCCCTCGGCCACCGCCCCCTCACCGAAGAAGCAGGCGGTGACGTTCGGGCGCGACGTCAGCTTGTCGGCCAGGGCGAGACCGACCGCGACGGGAAGGCCCCCACCGACGATGGCGTTGCCGCCGTAGAAGCGTGCCGCCTTGTCGAACAGGTGCATCGAGCCGCCGCGACCCCCGCTGCAGCCTTCGACCCGGCCCATCATCTCGGCCATGATCGCCCGCATCGAGATGCCGCGTGCGATGGCGTGGCCATGTTCCCGGTAGGTCGCGACGATGGCGTCGTCGGCGCCCAGCGCGCCGGTCACGCCGGTGGCGACGGCCTCCTCGCCGATGTACAGGTGCACGAATCCCCGGATCTCGCCCGCGCTGTACAGCTCGATGCAGCGCTCCTCGAACCGGCGGATCCGGATCATCGTGCGCAACAGGTCGAGGTCGTGGCCAGGATCTGCTCCGGAACCGGCTCGGTGGTCGGCTTCGGGGTCGATGTCGTTCACGAGTCGGGCTCCAGGGTCGAGATGTCGCCTTCGGGCAGGCCCAGCTCACGGGCCCGGAGCAGCCGGCGAACGATCTTGCCGCTCCGGGTCTTGGGCAGGTGCGGCTCGAAGTCGATCTGGCGCGGGGCGACCGCCGCCCCCAACTTCTTGCGGGCGAAGCCGATCAGCTCGAGCCGCAGCTCGTCGGACGGCTCGACGTCGGGCCGCAGGGTGACGAAGGCCTTCACCAGGTTGCCGGCCACCGGATCGGGGATGCCGATGACCCCTGCCTCCACCACCGCCGGATGCTCCATCAGCACGCTCTCCACCTCGAACGGGCCGATCAGATGCCCGGCCGTCTTGATCACATCGTCGCCGCGGCCGACGAACCAGATGTACCCGTCGGCGTCGCGTGACGCCAGGTCGCCCGAGAGGTACCACCCGTCCGCGAAGCTGCGCGCGTACCGCTCGTCGTCGTGGAGGTACCCACGGAACATCGACGGCCAGCCGGGGCGCAGGGCCAGCTCGCCCTCGACCCCCGGTTCGGTGATCACCTCGACCGATTCGCCGTGCCGCACGACCTCGCCCTGCTCGTCACGCGCCAGGAGGCCCACCTCGATCCCCGGCAACGGCCGCCCCATCGACCCCGGACGGATCTCACTCGACGCGAAGTTGGCGATCATGATGCCGCCCGTCTCGGTCTGCCACCAGTTGTCGTGGATGGGCGAGCCGAGCGCCTCCTGACCCCACACGACCGCCTCGGGGTTCAGCGGCTCGCCGACGCTGGCCACGAACCGCAGGGCCGAGAGGTCGAACTTCTGGGCCAGCTCGGCGCCGGCCCGCATGAGCATCCGGATGGCGGTGGGGGCCGTGTACCAGACCGTGACCCGCTCGTCCTGAAGGGTGCGATACCAGCGCTCGGCGTCGAAGTCGCCCTCGTCGATGATGGACGTGAGGCCATGGCTCAACGGCGAGATGATGCCGTACGATGTGCCGGTGACCCAGCCGGGGTCGGCGGTGCACCAGAACACGTCGTCGGGATGCAGGTCGAGGGCGTACCCGCCTGTGACGTGATGGGCGATCACCGCCTCGTGCACGTGGATCGCGCCCTTGGGCATGCCGGTCGTGCCCGAGGTGAAGTGCAGCAGGGCCATGTCGTCGGGCGAGGTCGGGGGGATCTCGAAGCCGCCGCCACTCGCGTCGAGCAGACGGTCGAGGTCGTGGCCGCCGGGAACGTCGGCTCCGTCGCGATCGCGGTCGCCGCCGATCAGCAGCACATGTTCGAGTTGCGGTAGGTCGTCCCGCACCGGCGCCACCTTGCGTCGGTACAGCGATGCGGTGGTGACCAGCACCCGGCCGTCGCCCCGGGTCAATCGTTGACGGATGGGCTCGGAGCCGAACGCGGAGAACAGCGGACAGAAGACGCTTCCGTGCTTGAGGGTGCCCAGCGCGGCGACGTACAGGTCGAGGGTGCGGTTGGCCAGGGCGAATACGCGCTCACCGCGACCGAGGCCGAGCGACGAGAGGGCGACGGCGAATCGGTCGGTGCGGTCCTGCAGTTCGTCGTACGTGACGTCACGGTTGGCGCCCGATCGGCTCAGAAGTCGCAGCGCCACATGTCCACCCCGACCATCCGCGACGTGCCGGTCGACGGTCTCGTAGCCGATGTTCAGCCCGCGCCCACCGGGCAGGCCGCTCAGCGCGGCCCTCGCGGCGTCCCACGAGAACGAGGCGCACTCCCGCTCGTAGTCGACCAGGTTCGGTGACACGGGGCCAAAGGCCGTCGGCCCGGGAATGGGTGCCCACTTCACGGTCGGACTCCTTCGTTCACGTGTTCTCTGTACCGCGACCGCCCGAGTGCTCGATAGAGCACAACGTCCCACCGCACCGCTTCTCAGCCCTCAGCCCGCGGCCCGGGCCTCGTCCTGGGCCAGGCAGGCCTGGGCCGTGGCCAGCCGGGCGATCGGCACCCGGAACGGGGAGCACGAGACGTAGTCGAGGCCGATCTCGGTGAAGAACGCGATCGACTCGGGGTCGCCGCCGTGCTCGCCGCACACCCCGGCGATCAGGTCGGGATTGGTGGCCCGACCCCGTTCGAGTCCGGTCCGGACCAGTTCGCCGACACCACGGTGGTCGATGGTCTCGAACGGGTTGCGGGGGAGCAGGCCTTCTTCGAGGTAGCGCTCCATCAGCCGACCCTCGATGTCGTCACGGCTGAACCCGAACACCATCTGCGTGAGGTCGTTCGTGCCGAACGAGAAGAAGTCGGCGACCTCGGCGATGTCGTCGCCCCGCACCGCCGCCCGGGGCGTCTCGATCATGGACCCGATCTTGATGTCGATCTGCTGACCCATCCGGGCCAGGGCGTCGTCGATCTCCTCGGTCACCCACCGTCGCACGAGGGCCAGCTCGGCCCGGGTGACGATGAGCGGGATCATGATCTCGATATGAGGGCGACCGCGGCGCTCGGCCTGGTCGCACGCCGCCTCGACCAGGGCCCGCACCTGCATCTTGTAGAGGTTGGCCTTGAGGATGCCGAGCCGCACGCCCCGCGTGCCGAGCATCGGGTTCTGCTCCTGCCAGGTGCGCGCCGCGGTGAACAGCCTGCGCGATTCGTCGTCGAGCTCGCCTCGCGCATCGCGCGCGATGAGGTCCTCGATGTCGGGCAGGAACTCGTGGAGCGGTGGATCCAGTAGGCGCACCGTCACCGGCAGGCCGTTCATGGCTTCGAGGATCTCCTTGAAGTCCTCCCGTTGCAGTTCGAGCAGGGCGGCGAGCGCCGCCTCCTCCTCGTCGGGGGTGTCGGCCAGGATCATGCGCTGGGCCAGCGGGAGCTTGTCGCCCAGGAACATGTGCTCGGTGCGGCACAGGCCGATCCCTTCGGCGCCGTACTCGCGGGCCCGGGTCGCATCGGGACCGTTGTCGGCGTTGGCCCGCACCCCGATGCGCCCGCGGCGGATGTCGTCGGCCCACCCCAGGATGGTGGCGAACTCGGGCGGGGGCACGGCGGCGACGAGCTCGAGTTGCCCGAGCATGACCTCTCCCGAGGTGCCGTCGACCGAGAGCCAGTCGCCCTCGTGCACCGTCACGCCGTCGGCGGTGAAGCGGTGGCGCTCGACGGTGATCGAGCCGGCCCCCACCACCGCCGGGATGCCCCAGCCTCGGGCCACCACGGCGGCATGGCTGACCAGACCGCCGTGGCTGGTCAGCACCGCCTCGGCGGCCTGCATGCCGGCGACATCGTCGGGCGACGTCTCGGTGCGCACCAGCACCGCCCGCTCGCCGCGAGCCACCGCCGCCACCACGTCGGCCGAGTCGAAGTAGGCCCGCCCGATTCCCGCGCCGGGCGACGCCGCCAGGCCCCGCGCCACGATCCCCTTGTGCTCACCCTTCAGTTGAGGGTGGAGCAGCTGGTCGAGGTGCTCGGGGGTGACCCGCATCACCGCCTCGGGGTGGCTCAGCCGGATCTCCGGTTGGGTGGTCATCTCGACGGCGATGCGCAGCGCCGCCGGCCCGGTGCGCTTGCCCACACGGGTCTGGAGCATCCAGAGCTTGCCCTGCTCGATCGTGAACTCGGTGTCGAGCATGTCGCGGTAGTGGTGCTCCAACCGTTCGAAGATGGCGTTCAGCTCGGTGTGGATGGTCGGGAACCGGTCGGCCAGGGCCGACAGCGACTCGGTCTGGCGGATGCCGGCCACGACGTCCTCGCCCTGGGCGTTGAGTAGGAAGTCGCCGTAGGGCAGGCGCTCGCCGGTCGTGGGATTGCGGGTGAAGCCGACGCCGGTGCCCGAGGTGTCGTCGCGGTTGCCGAACACCATGGCCTGCACGTTCACCGCTGTGCCCAGGTCGTGAGGGATGTGTTCTCGGTTGCGGTAGGCGACGGCCCGGGCGCCGTCCCACGAGTGGAACACGGCCTCGACCGCCATGCGGAGCTGCCGGGCCGGGTCCTGGGGGAACGACTCGCCGGATTCTGACAGCACCACCTGCTGGTAGCGCTGCACGAGGTAGCCCAGCAGCTCGGTGGGCACCTCGGCGTCATTGGCCACGCCGGCCAGGCGCTTGGCGTCGTCGAACAGGTTGTCGAATGGGGCGCCGTCGATCCCCAGGACGATCCGGCCGAACATGGCCACGAACCGGCGGTACGAGTCGAGGGCGAACCGCTCGTTGCCGGTCTGGCGGGCCAGACCCCGAACCGACTCGTCGTTGAGGCCCAGGTTCAAGACGGTGTCCATCATCCCCGGCATCGAGAACCTGGCCCCGGACCGCACGCTCACCAGCAGGGGATCGTCGGGGTCACCCAACCGGCGACCCATGGCCTGCTCGATCAGTTCGAGCTGGGCGGCGATCTCGCCGTCGAGCCCGTCGGGCCAGCCACCCGTCTCGAGATGCGAGCGACAGGCGTCGGTGGTGATGGTGAACCCCGGGGGCACCGGCAACCGGAGCACCGACATCATCTCGGCCAGGTTCGCCCCCTTGCCGCCGAGCAGGTCCTTGAGGTCCTTCGGCGCCGTTTCGTGTGGGTGGTCGAATGCATAGATGAGGGGCATGGACGCTCCTTGTCTGGGGGGTGTGCCCATTCTCGTCCGAAATCGGGATCGGGTGCGACGGGCTGGCAGGCCGACGCCCCTACGCTGACCGTGGCCTGTCGAGCGGCTCGATGGGCTCGGTTCTCTTGGAAGGTTTGTCTATGCACGAGACCATCCGTCTCGGACGCATCGCCGGGATCCCGGTGGGCGTGAACTGGAGCGTGCTGGTCATCGCGTCCCTCATCGCATGGACCTTGGCCGACTCGGCGCTGCCCGAGATCGTTCCTGGACAATCGGGTGCCGCATACTGGGCTACGGCTACGGGCGGTGCGCTGCTGTTCTTCGCCTCTCTCCTCACCCACGAACTGGCTCATGCCCTGGTGGCCCGTCGCAACGGTGTGCCGGTCGGTGGGATCACGCTGTGGCTGCTGGGGGGTGTCTCGCGGCTCGAAGAGGAGCCGTCCTCGGCCGGCGCCGAGTTCCGCATCGCCGTCGTCGGGCCGGCCACCAGCTTCGGGCTGGCTCTGATCTTCGCCGTCCTGGCCACCGGCACCGAGGCGGTCGGTCTGCCGGAACTGGTTTCCGGGGCGCTGGCCTGGCTGGCCTTCGTCAATCTCATGTTGGCCGTCTTCAATCTGCTGCCGGCGTTCCCGCTCGACGGCGGCCGGGTGCTGCGTGCCATGGTGTGGGAGCGGGCCGGCGACCGGTTGCAGGCCACCCGGGTCGCCGCCCGGGTGAGCCACGCGCTGGCCTGGGGCCTCATCGGCCTGGGCCTGCTCGTCGCCGTCGGCGGTCTGGTGGTCTCGGGCCTGTGGCTCGTGTTGATCGGCTGGTTCCTCGACAACGCCGGGCGAGCCGAGGCCCTGATGTCGGTCGAGCAGGGCGCCCTCGCCGCGCTCCGGGCCGACCAGCTGATGTCGGCCCCACCCGTCACCGTGCCCGGCTCGCTCACCGTCGATCAACTCATCGCTGACTACGTGCTCGGCCGCCGGCACTCGGCCTTCCCGGTGGTCGACGAGGCGGGTGCGCCGATCGGGATGGTCACACTCGAACGAGTCCGGGGCCTCCCGCCGGATCGACGCGCCGTCGTCACCGTGAGCGAGGTTGCCGTTCCCCTCGCTTCGGTGCCGGTGGTGGCACCAGGCGACACCGGAGCCGACGTCCTCCGGCACATCAGGTCGGCGGGCTCAGGGCGGGCCTTGGTCATCGATGACGGGGGTCGCCTGGTCGGGATCATCTCGAACTCGGACCTGGTCCGGGTGCTCGAGGTCAGGGCCCTTCCCGAGTCGCCGAAGCGTCCTCCCGGGTGGTAGGTGCCTGATTCAGGCGCAGTCGTGAATCGAGGCCACCACGGCGTCAACCAGCCCGGCGCTGCGGGCGTCGCCGGTGATGCCGAGCTGCATCTGGTTCATCACGTAGCCGAGGGCCCACTCGCCGGCGGGGTCGGCGACGCCGAGCGAGCCGCCGGCGCCGGCATGGCCGAAGGATCCCGATGGCCCGGCCGGCGGCGGGGTCATGTAGCCGAGCCCGAACGCCATCGGCATGCCGATCACCCGGTCGGGCCCGCTCACCTGCACCTCGGTGGCGCGTGCGACGGTGGCCGGCGCCAGCAGGCGCCGGTCATCGACGTCGCCGATCAGCGCGGCATAGAGGCGGGCGATCGATCGGGCGGTGCCCACCCCGTTCGACGACGGCATCTCGGCCGCCAACACGTCGGGCCGGTTCCACATGTCGTCATAGCCGAACAGGCCCGATGGCCCGCCGATGACCTGGCCCAGAAGCGTCTCGGGGCCCATGAAGGCATCCATGAGCTGCCGTGTCGCCGGGTCGACCACGGGTGGGTACAGGCGGGCGACCCGACCGATCTCCCCCGGTGGCAGCCCGATGAAGAAGTCCAGACCGAACGGGTCGGCGATCTCGTCGGCGAAGAAGCGACCGAGGCTTCGACCTGTGGCCCGGCGCACGACCTCGCCCAGGATCCAGCCGTAGGACCGGGCGTGGTACCCGTGGGCGGTGCCCGGCTCCCAGACGGGGGCCTGGGCGGCGATGGCCTCGACGACACCCTCCCAACCGAGCACGTCGTCCATGGTCACCTGGCCGGTGACGGCGGCCAGGCCGGCCTCGTGCGACAGCACCCACCGCAGGGGGATGTCGCCTTTGCCCTGGGCGGCGAACTCGGGCCAGTACCGGGCGACGGGGGCGTCGAGATCGAGCGTGCCCCGTTCGGCGAGGAGGTGCACGCAGGTGGCGGCCACGCCCTTGGTCGTCGAGAACACGAGTTGCAGGGTGTCGCGCGCCCACGGTCGGCCGGCCTCGCGGTCGGCCAGACCTCCCCACAGGTCCACGACGGGCCGCCCCCGGTGGTAGACGCACACCGCCGCGCCCACGTCGCCGTGGTCGGCGAAGTTGGCGGCGAAGGCGTCAGCCACCGCGTCGAAGCCCGGATCGAACGTGCCGTGCACCTCGGTCGTCGCGCCCATCGCGCCGAACCTACCGGACGCCACCGCGGGCGTCGCCGCCGATCGGCCGGAATGTCGCGGCCGGACTGAGGGGTTCGTCGTCGTCGCCCGCTAGCTTGCCCCCACCGATGAGGCCGGCTCCTGATGGTCGAGCCCGACGGCGCCCCGCGCGCCGCCCAGAGAGGCACCCGACATGAAGCTCCACCGCAGTTCTTCCCACCGGCCCCTGGCCGTGCACCCGGCCGTCGCTCTGGCTGCCGCTGTGGCCGTCGTCGGCCTGCTCGCGTCATGCGGGAGTGCGGCGAGCCGCACGTCCTCGGCGACCACGTCGACCGTCGCCGCCGGGCAGGCCGGCTCGGCCACGGTGACGGCGCCGGACGAGATCGGCCCGTACCAGGTCGGCCGACGAACCGTCACCCTCGACGACGCCGCCCACGGCCGCAAGATCGAGGCCGACATCTGGTATCCGGCCAGCCCCACCGCCCAGGGCTCGCCGACCCGCTACTCGTTCCTGCCGAACGTGTTCTACGACTCGAAGACCGCGCTCGATGCGCCGCCCGTCGCCCCGGGTGAGGCGTTTCCGCTCGTCGTCTATTCCCACGGAAGCACCGGGCTGCGCTATGTCGCCGCCTTCTTCACCGAGGCCCTGGCCAGTCACGGCTTCGTCGTCGTGTCGGCCGACCACGCCGGCGACACCGCCACCGATGCGTTCACCGGCACCGCAATCCCGGTGGCGCAGAACGCCGCCAACCGCGTCGAGACCGCCAACTTCCTGATCGACTCGATGCTGACCATGAACTCGACGCCGGGCGATCCGTTCGAGCACACCATCAACCCAGCCGAGATCGGCACCACCGGTCATTCGTTCGGCGGCTTCACGGCCATCGCCGCCGAGACCGGGTTCGCCAATGCTGTCGCCACGATCGCCGCCGACGCGCGCATCAAGGCCGTCGCCGTGATGGCGCCGTTCAGCGCGCCGATCGACGACGCCACTCTCTCGAACCTGAACGTGCCGACCATGGTCGTGTCCGGCACCAGGGACACCACCACCCCGATCCATCCGATGACCGATCGGGTCTGGGACCTGGCCACGGGTCGACCGATGTACCGGGTCGACATCACTGATGCCGGCCACCAGTCGTTCAGCGATGTGTGCTTCTACCAACGGGAATTCCCGACCCTGGCCGATGTCCCCCAGGTGCTCATCGACTTCGTCGATCAGGTGGCCGTCTCGGGATGTGGGCCGGGCATCCTCGACGTCCTCCGCGCCCAGAAGATCGTCAACACCTTCGTCGTCAGCTTCCTCGAGACCGAGTTGGCCCACGTCCCCGGCTACGACGCGGTGCTCACCACCGACGGTGCCGCCGCGTACCCCGAGGTGACGTTCTCGTCGAAGGAGTCGTAGCGGCCCGGAGCCCGGCCCGGCCCTCGACCTGAGCGACCGGCGCGCGTCGGCCCGGACCGCCACCGCACCGCACCGTCTACGCTCATCGCCGTGGACCCGCTCGGATCGGCCTCGGCATCGATGGGCGAGCTGCCCTCGTCGACTCCGGGCGAGCGGCGCGTCAGCCGGGCTCCGCTCTACGCGTCGCTCGTCGACGACGCGTTCGAGTTCATCGTGACCGTCGGGCCCGACCTGTTGGTCCGCTATGCGAATCCGGCGCTGTCGAAGTTGCTGGGCCACGCGACCGACGATGTGGTGGGCCGCAGCATCGTCGAGTTCGTCCACCCGAACGACTTCGACCGGGCCCTCACCGCCATGGCCGGTTGGCAGAACTGGGGGTCGCCGTCGGGGGCCACCAGCTTCCGCCTGCGCCACGCCGACGGGGAGTGGGTCACCTTCGACGTGACGGCGTCGACCGTGACCGACGGGGTCGAGGAGTACTTCGCCATCTACGGCCGGCCGGCCGACTACCAGCACGCCACCGAGGCGGTGCTCGCTCGCCTGATGACCGGTGCGAACCGGGCCGACAGCATCGCTCCGGTGCTCGACGTGTTCGAGTGGAGGCTCAACGACGCCCAGATCGCCATCGCCTGGTTCGAACCGGGCGCGGGTCACCAGTTCGTCTCGACCGGCCTGCCCCGCGAACTGACCGGGGCCGAGCACGAGCCGGGCCGACCGTGGGAGCGGGCCCGGGCCATGCGTGAGGCGGTGCACGAACCCGACCTGCGCACCCTCGACCCGACGCGGTGGGAGCGAGCTGTCGAGTTCGGCCGGGGCAGCCTGTGGGTCGAACCGGTGGTCGACATCGGCTCGGGAGTGCCGGCACTGGTCACGGTGTGGGCCCGCGAGAACGGTCCGCCCGCCGAAGGGCATGCCTACGGCGTCGAGCTGGCCCGCCTGTATGTCGAGCTGATCCTGCGCTGGGTGCATCAGGTGGACCAGCTCACGGTCGCCGCGCAGACCGACCCGCTCACGGGGCTGCCCAACCGGCGAGCCCTGTTCGACCTCCTCGACGCCGCGCCGATCGGTGGAGCCCTGCTGTTCTGCGACCTCGATCGCTTCAAGCCGATCAACGACGAGCTCGGTCACAGCGCCGGTGACGAGGTGCTGCGGCAGGTCGCGAAGCGCCTGGCCGGTGCGGTCCGGGTCGGCGACGTGGTGACCCGCACCGGTGGTGACGAGTTCGTGGTCCTGGCCCGCGGGGCCACCGCCGACCAGGCCGACGACCTGGCCCGCCGCCTCTCGGCGGCGATGGTGGAACCGTTCCCGATAGCGGGTCGAGCGGTGACGGTCGGCATCACCGTGGGCCTGGCCCACACGACCGAGACGTTGGATGAGGCGACGCTGGCCGATGCCGATCGGGCCCTGCTCCAGGCCAAGGCCAGCCGGCCACCCCTCGTCTGAGCGCCGACGGCGCCGCCGTCAGCTCGTGGCTTCGGTCGGGTAGCGGTCGGCGAGGTCGTCGGCCCAGGCCGCCCGATCGGTGGCCCGCAGGCGTTCGAGGTAGGCCGGCAGATGGCCACGGGTGTGGTAGGGGCCGCCCTCGTCGATCACGACGGTCAGCGGGTCGACGCCGTTGGGCCCGCCGACGAGCTGCTCTCTCAGCCAGTCGTCGAGGAGGTGCTCGGCCCGGGCCGCCAGCGACGGTTCGTCGTCGATCAGGTTGGTCTGCTCGTGGGGATCGGCGGCCAGGTCGAACAGCATGCGATCGGGCCACCAGTGGTAGCCGTCGTGTCGGGTCTGCAGGTACAGATGGTTGTCGAAGCGAACACCGCGCTGGCAGGTCCACGCCCCCTGCGAGGTGACCAGGAACGGACGACCGTCGTCGTGGCCGGCCCGCAACGATTCGACGAACGACACGCCGTCCCACGTTCCGGCACGCGGAACCCGCAGCCCCGCGAGCTCGACGAGCGTGGCCGCGACGTCGAGGTGGTAGTGCAGGGCGCCGTCGACCCGCGTGGGCAGGCCCGGGCCGCGCAGGATCACCGGGATGTGGGCCGTCGCGTCGTCGGCGGCCTGATGGTCGGCGTAGACGCCGAGCTCGCCGAACCCCTCGCCGTGATCGGACGACACCATCACGACGGTGTCGTCGAGCACGCCGAGATCGGCGAGGCTGTTCATCAACCGGCCGACGTGATCGTCGGCGTAGCGGATGCCGACGTCGTAGCCGTCGAACATCGCCTTGACCGCACTCATGTCACTCAGGTTCCACGGCTGTCGGGGCGGCGGCGGCCCCCACTCGTCGGGTGTGAACCCCCAGGGCTCCTGGGCCGAGTGCGGGCCGGGCAGGGCCCAGTGGGCGGCCCGGATCTCGTCGGTGTACCAGGCCGGGATCGCGTCGCCCTCGAATGGGTTTCCGTACTCGTCGGGGGTGTTGTAGGGCGTGTGCGGGTCCCACAGGTGGACATGACAGAACCAGTCGTCGTCCCGGCCGTGGCGGTCGAGCCATCCGAGCACCTCGGGCACGACCTGGTCGGCCCGTTCGACGCCCATGTTGTGAGCGGCATTCACGACCTCCTGGAACCCCATCGTCCACCAGGGTGCCGAGTGGCGGAACGGGAAGCTCGAGAACGACGCCGTGCGATAGCCGGCCACGAAGAACCGGGTTGCCCACGAGGTCAGCGACAGTCGCGACATGAACTGCCGGTCGGCGCCCTCCGGGGCCAGGTCGAGATCGGCGCCGCTCCCACCATGGCCGACCACCCCGGTGTGGATCCCGAATCGACCGGTGCTCAGCGCCGTGCGACTGGGCAGGCAGGGGACATCGGATGCGTAGACGCTGTCGAAGCGCACACCGTCGGCGGCGAGACCATCGATGTTCGGGCTCGTGTCTCGGTGGTAGCCGTAGCAGCCGAGGTGGTCGGGGCGCAGCGTGTCGATGTCGATGAAGATGATGCGCACGCGTCAACTCGCAGGTCTCGGTTTCGACCGGTTCGGCCGGTTCGGCCGGGTGCCGCAACGGTAGCGACCTCGTCGGGCGTGGCCATCGATGGCGGTAGTCTCCAGGACTCGGGTCAGGGGGATGTCCTCATGTCGAGGGGTTCACGGGGATGGGTCCAGCGGGCGACGTTCGTCGGCGCGCTGGCGTTGCTGGTCGCCTGCTCGTCGTCGACGGGACCGTCGGGCCAACCGACCGGTTACGGCGGGGAGGCAACCCTGGCGCCGCACTCGTTCGACCCGGCCGCCGTGGGCGTCGCCCGCGTGGCGGGACCGATCTCGGGGGGCAAGGGCCAGATCGTGCTCGGCCCACCCGGCTTCGATCTGGCCACCGTGGGCTACGAGGAGCACGAGTACTTCCTGTCCGGCACGGCCGACTCGTACACGAGCGATGCCCCCCTCACGTCCGACGGTCAGTGGACCGTCCGGACCGATGCGTCGGCGCCGTACACGACGCGCATCGTCGTGCGCCGGCCGATCGACCCGGCGAAGTTCAACGGCACCGTGTACACCGAGTGGCTGAACGTCACCGGTGGCCTCGACGCCGCCCCGGACTGGACGTTCGCCCACGTCGCCATGATCCGTGCCGGCGCCGCCTGGGTCGGCGTGTCGGCGCAGGTCGTGGGCATCGAGGGCAACGGCGGCCCGGGCGGGATCCTGGCCCTCAAGTCGGCTGACCCCGAGCGCTACGGGGCGATCGTGCATCCGGGTGACGACTTTTCCTACGACATGTTCAGCCAGGCCGGCGCGACGGTACGCACCCAGCCGGGAGCGGTGCTCGGCGGGTTGACGCCGGCGCGGGTGATCGCCGCCGGCGAGTCGCAGTCGGCCAGTCGCCTGAGCACCTACGTCGATGCGGTGGCTCCGTCGACCGGCGTGTTCGACGCCTATCTGTTGCACAGTCGGGGAGCGTCGGCGGCGCCCCTCAACCTGGGCACACGCGTGGCCGCCGGGCGAGGCGCCGATCAGCCGCCGGCCAAGGTCCCGGCTCCCGATCCGACGCTGGTGCGCACCGATCTCGGCCTGCCTGTGCTGGTGCTCACATCGGAGGTCGACCTGATCGGTCGGTCGGGCCTCGGCTATGCCCAGGCCCGGCAGCCCGACACGAACGC
>Ga0315283_10003257_pt1 | contig 13799 bp, 11 predicted proteins | sample YL17G09_0_MG_FD_204541 | JGI IMG/M metagenome (GOLD analysis project Ga0315283, IMG submission 204541) | Sediment microbial communities from Yellowstone Lake, YNP, Wyoming, USA - YL17G09_0 | ecosystem: Environmental > Aquatic > Freshwater > Lake > Sediment | place: USA: Wyoming | collected... | reverse complement strand
GCTTTGTATGCACTTGTTTACCTCCTGGTCTATTTTGGAGCCTATATCACCACGCTCCCAACGCCCGATCTAATTTTCCGTGTGTTTGAACCTTTCCTGCTGGCATCAGGTCTTTCCTTGTTGGGTCTGGCTGCGCTGGCATTTCAAGGACGCCATCCCAGTTGGATATCTTTGGTGACTGTGACTGGTTTGGCGCTCTTATTCGTTGTTCCAATAATTCCCGGCAATTACAATAATCTTGTGTCCATGCATCGGGATGGCAATGGCTATACGGGTCGGGTTTGGAGACAATCTCCCGTTATCGAATTGCTAAAAGAATTACCGGCAGATACCCAGATCATCACCAACCAGCCTGATGCTGTCTTGTTCCTTACCGGTCGCCCTGCGCACTGGATCCCCGAAATCGTTTCTCAGAAGCCGGTCTCTCAGTTTATCCGCTTCGGAGATGGCAATACATACCAGGAAAATATCTTTCGCGATAGAGGCGGTGCTCTGGTTCTATTCCCGGATGTCTATTGGCAGATGCAGTCCATTTATTACGAAAAGACGGAAGAACGTATTGCGAGCATGCTCAACGGCCTCACTATATACCGACAGTTTGATGATTTTGCAGGCACATATTTTTATCCAACAAAATAAATGCGCACATATACAACGGTCTTCGAATAATTATCAGCGCTGCTTAGGAAAATGCCCAGGAGAAAACATCCTTTCAAATATCTCCTGAAGATCATTCAGCACCCTATAATCCTGTCATTGTTTTATTTTACAGCAATGAAAATTGTCATGACATGGCCTGCTGTTTTACACATGGGAAACTCAGTCATCGCGCAAATTGGCGATAATATTTATTTCGTCTGGCTGGTTCGATGGGATCAAGAAACACTCTTTAAGCTTAGAATTTCACCCTTCTTCAATCCTTATTTGAATTACCCGGATGGGTGGAATCTCGCGTCAACCGATATTACACCGACAATGATAACGTTAGCTCTTCCAGGAAGCATTCTTTTTGGAGAGACTTGGAGATATAACTTTTCCATGTTATTAAGTTTTGTGTTGTCAGGCTGGGGTATGTATCTCTGGGTCAGGCGTTATACCAATGATGATGCATCAGGTCTTATCGCAGGAACGCTGCAAGAATTGGGAGTTTCATATATTGTTGTGGATTCAACTCAGTATACTGATTACTCAAAGATTGATACCACCGCTCAATCATTGGGACTAGTCCTTCTAAAAATATCTGAGTATCAGTTTGTTTATGGTTTCCCATGATCTGTGATACTTTCGGATAAAATTGTGCAAGCATCACGGCTGGCCGGGTCAATAGTAAAGAAACCTAATGCGCAAGAGTACAAACCAAACCAAGGATCAAAATGGTCACTATTTTTGACAAATTTAACCTTTCAAACCGCGTCGCGGTCGTCACCGGTGGCGTGGGGCTGCTCGGCACGGAATTCTGCCGAACACTAGCGGAAGCCGGTGCGGCGGTTGCCGTGGTGGACCTGAACGCGGAGAAATGCGCTGCTGTCGTCGCTTCTCTTACTCAAGCCGGACACCATGCGCTGGTTGCTTCTACGGACATTACCCAGCCAGAGAGTGTGAAGGCCCTGGTTGAGAAGATCATGTCTGCCTTTGGCCGGCTGGACATCCTCGTCAACAGCGCCGCGCTCGATCCCAAATTCGATCCCGATGCGGCCGCGCGCGGGATCGCCCCCGGCAGCTTTGAGGACTATCCCCTTGAGCAGTGGAACGCCGCGCTCAACGTCAACCTGACCGGCATGTTCCTGGTGACCCAGGCCTGCGTCAAACCCATGCTGGCGCAGGGCGAGAGGGGCAGTATCATCAACATCTGCTCCACCTACGGGTTGAACGGCCCCGATCAACGGATCTACATCAAGGATGGCAAGCGCGTCGCGTACAAGCCGGCGTATTACACCACCACCAAAGCGGGTGTCATGGGCTTCACCAAATATCTTGCCGCTTATTACGCCGGGACAGAGATCCGCGTCAATGCGCTCACACCGGGAGGTGTGTTCAACTACCACGAGGATTATTTTGTGCAAAATTACTCGGCAAAAACCATCCTGGGCAGGATGGCGAAAAAGGACGAAATGAACGGCGCTCTTTTATTTCTGGCATCGGATGCGTCAGCATACATGACGGGCAGCAATGTCATCGTGGATGGAGGCTGGACAGCTTGGTAAAAAAACGCTGGTCATTGCCAGACCCCTTAATGCAGGTGATCATCCCTGGCATGTTTCTTGTGGTGATAGCTGCCTTGAGCTACCTCCCCTTTGCTCATCAGTTGGGCTTCTATAAAGACGATTGGTATTTGCTTTATGCTAGGGAAATTCAAGGCGCCGCTGGAATGATGGATATCTTTGCCATCGACCGCCCAGTACGAGGCGTGGTGGTGAGCTGGCTCTTTCAAGCCTTTGGGACTAACGTATGGCTGTATAGTTTAAGCGCGTTTTGCCTGCGCGTGAGCGGGGCATTAGGGGTATGGTGGTTGTTGCGTAGGGTATGGCCACAGCAGCCTGAAGCAACTTACCTGGCCGCATTGCTCTTTGTGGTTTATCCTGGCTTTTTGGACCAACCCAATGCTTTGGATTATCAATCCCACCAGATTGCATTTGCACTGGAGATCTATTCGCTGGTTTTATTGGTCATTGCGGTCGAAATACGCAGGACGTGGTTGAAACTGATGCTCATTATCCTTGCCAGCCTGCTGGCGTTGTTGGGTTTCATGCTGATGGAATATTATATGGGGCTGCTAGGACTAATGTTCCTGGTCCTTTTTGTGGTCTGCAATCGAGAACAGCCCGTTTGGCAGATTCGTATGAAACGCACGCTGGCTTATTTTTTTCTACCATTTCTGGTTGGCCTCGGTTTCTTAATTTGGCGGGTGTCTTTTTTCCCCAATGAGCGCCAGGCTACTGATATTACTTTGATGGCAGAGAGTTTTGTCGGAGCCCCAGCCCTGCGCGGTTTATGGATGGTGATTCACCTTTTACAGGATATGTTAAATGTCCTCTTTGTAGCTTGGGCGGAACCACTCTATCGACTTGTATTTTCATTGCGACTTAAACATATCCTTCTGACAGGAGGCATAGGCTTTGCGGCAGCCTGCCTTGTAATCCTGTTGTTTTTCCTGCTTCGTCATTTTTGTGCTGAAAAATCAGAGAGCACGGTGAATGACGTACAATCTCTGATGACCCCAGTCAGGATGATAACCTTAGGGTTGATCGCTGTGGCATTTGCCCTAATCCCAATTAATTTTGGCAACAGAAATGTTATTTTCGAGGATTTTGGCCGTTTTACCCTGACGGCTTCGGTTGGGGCGGCGTTTGTAATGACCGGCTTGTTCGCACTCATCAGCCCATCTTGGCGTGTCTGGCTGGCTTCGGGGTTGGTAGGTCTGGCGGTAATGGTGCATACGGCGAACGGAATCCGATATGTGGAGACCTGGACGGTGGTACGCCATTTCTGGTGGCAGGTTTCATGGCGAATTCCGCAGATCCAGCCAGGGACTGTGTTGATCGCCAGCTATGCTGATCAGGGAATCGCTGAAGATTATTTCGTCTGGGGGCCGGCTAATTTGATCTATTACCCTGACTTGCCGTCGCAGGCCCCATTTAGACTTCCTTTAACTGCAACAACACTTAACATGCCGGATCTCCTTAATACACTACGTAGCGCCCAGAACCGCAGAGATCGCCGTGGAATCATAAGCGAAAGGGATTATTCTAAAGCGTTGGTGCTATCCAAGCCCTCGGCGTATTCCTGTGTTCACGTGCTGGACGGGACCAGTCCGGAGTTGTCAGTGCAGGACCTACCGGAAATTCTTGTGCTGGCAGAGAGTTCGAAAATTAACCGTATTCTGACAGGCGCAGAGCCTTCGATCCCTCCCGAAACCATCTTTGGCCCGCCCCCTTCGGCGGATTGGTGCTATTATTTCGAAAAAGCTAGCTTGGCTCGCCAGCTTGGAAATTGGATTGAAGTAAGTCGCCTAGGAGATGAAGCTCTTGCGCTGGATTATCGCCCCTATGATTGGATCGAATGGCTGCCGTTTGCCCAGAGTTATGCGTATACTGGTCAATACGAAAAAATGCGGGAGATTGCAGCGATTCTGCGTACGGATTTATTTTACCGTCAGGAAGTTTGCCAACTGACCCGTGTGGATGCAAATGATTATGGCATGAGGTATCCTGAAGGCCATCAGATATTGGTCGATGAATTGTGTCAGCCATAGATATTTTAAAGCGGATTATTTGCCGAGAGGTATGGAGAGGATTGGTTGCGGAGAATAACCGGATTTCTAGTTCATTCAAAGATGCTATTGTTTGTTCTGGTTTTAAATTGCCATTGAGCATGATGACCTGACAATATGAAAAATAAGCCCGAAGTGCTTGCCCTCATCCCTGCACGGGGTGGCTCGAAGGGCATCCCACGCAAGAATATCCGCCCCTTCAGCGGGTTCCCGCTGATTGCCTGGTCGATTGCAGCTGCTCTGCAGGCAGAGACGGTCACACGTGTCATCGTCAGCACAGACGACGAAGCAATCGCCTCCGTGGCACGCGAATGGGGAGCTGAAACACCCTTCCTGCGGCCGGCCAAGTTCGCGCAGGACCAGACCACTGACCTGCCGGTCTTCAACCATGCGCTGAAATGGCTGGCCGAACGTGAAAATTACCACCCGGATGCGGTGGTACAATTGCGCCCCACCTCGCCCATCCGACCGCGCGGCTGCGTGGATGCCGCCTTACAGGTCCTGAGGCTTCACCCTGACGCGGATAGCGTGCGCGGGGTCGTTCCTGCCGGGCAAAACCCGCACAAGATGTGGCGGCTGCCCTTGGGTGAAAACGGTCCGATAAAGAACCTGCTCGAGGTCCCGGGATTGGATGAGCCTTACAATGCGCCGCGCCAGATCCTGCCGCCTGTATATTGGCAGACCGGGCACATCGATGCGATCCGCGCTGCGACCATTCTGGGCGGCTCGATGAGCGGGAAGACGATTTACCCGCTGGTGATTGACCCGCGCTACACCGTGGACCTCGACAGCCTCAACGACTGGGTCAAGGCTGAATGGCTGGCTGCGTACGGCGGACTGGAATATGTCAGCCCCGGTCAGCCGCGCCGCCCCATGCCGGAGCAGTTCAAGCTGGTGGTGCTGGACTTCGACGGGGTGTTGACCGACAACCGGGTGTGGACGGATCAGGATGGGCGTGAGATGGTCGCATCGAACCGCAGCGACAGCCTTGGGCTGGGACTGCTCCGCAGTGCCGGGGTGCAGGTACAAGTCATTTCAAAGGAAGTCAATCCGGTGGTGGCGGCGCGCTGTAAAAAGATCAAGGTCCCCTGCCTGCAGGGTGTTGACGACAAGGCTTCCGCCCTGAAAAAATTGCTTGCAGACAGTAAAATTACCCCAGCCTTTGCAGTGTTCGTGGGTAATGACCTGAACGATCTGCCGTGTTTCCCGGTGGTAGGCTGGTCGGTGGCAGTCGCTGATGCGTTACCCGAAGTCATCCGCCACGCTGATTTTGTACTGGCTCAACGCGGCGGGCACGGTGCCGTGCGAGAGTTGTGCGATTTGATTATCAGAAGAAACGAGGTTCGACTATGAAACGTGAGATAGAGATTGGCAATCGACTGGTCGGTGACGGTCACCCGGCTTATATCATTGCCGAGATCGGCATCAACCACAACGGTGACCTGGAGGTTGCCAAGAGAATGATTGACGCGGCGGTCCATGCCGGTGTGGATGCCGTAAAATTTCAAAAGCGGACCCCCGAGGTCTGCACGCCACCCGAGCAGCAAAAGCAGATGCGCGAGACGCCCTGGGGTTATATCACCTACCTGGATTATCGCTATAAGGTTGAGTTCGGTGAGGTGGAGTATCGTGAGATCGACCGCCATTGTAAGGAGAAGGGCATCACCTGGCTGGCATCCGTATGGGACGAGCAGTCTGTGGATTTCCTTTCCCGGTTTGAGACACCGGCTTACAAGGTCCCGTCAGCGTCGTTGACGGACCAAAACCTGCTGCACCATGTCCGCAAAACCGGAAAACCAATGGTGATCTCAACCGGGATGTCAACGCTTGACCAGATCAAGACGGCTGTGGATGTGATAGGGACGGAAAACCTGGTGATCATGCACTGCACCAGCACCTATCCTTGCGATCCGGAGGAACTTAATCTGCGCATGATTCCCAAATTACGCGAGATGTTCCCCTGCCCGATCGGTTACTCCGGGCATGAGGTAGGACTGGTTCCATCGGCGGTGGCGGTGGCGCTGGGCGCCTGCATGGCGGAGCGTCACCTTACCCTCGACCGCGCTATGTGGGGCAGCGACCAGGCGGCATCAGTTGAACCGAGCGGATTTGAGCGGCTGGTCAAATACATCCGTGTCAGTGAAGCCTCGCTGGGCGACGGTGTGAAGCGTGTCTATGACAGCGAACTGTCCTCGCTCAAGAAGTTGCGTCGGGTGTCTGAGTCATGAGGCAGGGCGAAAATATTGAAATCCCCTCGGTGGACTTGCTGGACCGCAATCGCGATGTGGTCAACAAATTGTGGGATGTCTCCCGCGCCACGCGCGTCGAACCAGGCTGGCATTACCTGCTTGACCTGACATGGATCGTTGAGAACCTGGGTCCGGTCGATGGAAAACAAATCCTCGATGCCGGTGCGGGCATGGGGCTGATGCAGTGGTTTCTGATCGAGCAGGGTGCAGCTGAGGTCATCAGTGCCGACCGTGGCAGCCGTTATGACCTGCCGCTGGTCATGCGCTCGCGTTACAAGGTTCGCGGCTTGCGCCCGGGCGACCATGGTCCGGCGTGGAATGTGCTTAAGGGCAACGTGTCGCGCGCCTCGGGAATTGGAAAACTTGTCTATTTCCTGCGTGGACTGGTGGCGCTGGCGATGATCGCGCTCCCCAAGCGTTTTTCTGGCAAAGTGTTGATATACAACCAGGACCTGACCAGCATGCCTGAAATCCCTGATAATTCGCTGGATGCGGTGGTCGCGGTCTCTGCATTAGAACATAATACACCTGAAGGATTGCAAAAAGCGGTGGCCGAGATCATGCGCAAGCTCAAGCCAGGGGGCAAGCTACTTGCCACCCTTTGTGCCGGCAAGGACAAGGACTGGTTCCACGAGCCCTCCCATGGATGGTGTTATACAGACAGCACTCTGCGGAAACTTTTCGATTTATCCGCAGATGTCCCTTCAAATTATGACCAGCATGATGAATTATTTTATTCACTTAGAAATAATGCAGAGTTACGCGACAAGCTTGCCCGGATATATTTCCAGTCGGCCGATAATGGCATGCCTTTGGGAAAATGGAACCCTCAGTACCAGCCGGTGGGAGTGTGTAAAGTCAAGCCAATCGGGCCGGAGTCTCCTTGACCGACCTGCTTTCCCTGCCATCCAAGATTTATAACCGGGCACGACGAGAACAACTGCGTGTTCGCGAAAACCGCGCTATCACGCGAACGGCTGCCCGGGTTACCACTGAAATTCCCCAACCTGATCAAACAGCCTCGGTGATATTTTTCCGGGCATCGAGTGGTCCAAACGATTTTTCTCTCAATTCCGGCTTTCATATACTCACATCGTGGGCGCTGCGACTGCAAAAGATGCCTGTCATTCATTTTGCCTGCCAGTCGGGGATGAGCCATTGTGTTCTTGGCACAACCCGCCTGAAACCGGCGACCCCGCCGCCATGCAAAACATGCGTAGCCCATTCGCGCGCTCTCTATACCGGCGCGGATGTTCACTGGTTTGCTTACCAGGGCGACCCGGAATTGGCTGACAGACTCAGCAGCTTGTCGATTTCGGAGTTGTTGGCTTATGAGTATATGCATCAACTTCCTGACATCCCCAGCCCGGCTCCGCTGGGAGCTTTAGTCGCACCCGGCCTGCGATGGATTCTGCGCCGCCATAATCTTTTTGATGATGATGGGACTCGCTACCTCTGCCGCGAGTTCATGCTCTCGGCCTGGAACATTGCGCGCGAGTTTAGCGCCTTGTTGGAACAGACTCATCCCCGGGCAGTGGTCGTGTTCAACGGGCAGTTCTTTCCCGAAGCGACAGCCCGCTGGTTGGCCCGAAGTCACGGCATCCCGTCCTACGCGCACGAAGTCGGGCTGCTGCCTTTTTCTGCATTCTTCACGGCTGGCGAACCGACAGCCTACCCTATCGATATTCCGAAAGATATCGAGCTTAGTAAAGGACAAAATGCCCGCCTCGACGCTTACTTGGAAAAACGTTACCAGGGGAATTTCAGCATGGCGGGAATTAAGTTCTGGCCGGAGATGAAGGGGCTTGACGAATCACTGATAGGACGGATTGCTCATTTTAAACAGGTCGTACCGGTGTTTACGAATGTTGTTTTCGACACCAGCCAGCCACATGCCAATACATTGTTCAGCGATATGTTTGCCTGGCTTGATGAAGTGCTGGCGATTGCCAAACGACATCCTGAGACGTTGTTCGTTATTCGTGCGCATCCGGATGAATCCCGATCCGGAAAGGAATCTCTCGAAACAGTGGCGGGCTGGGTGGGGTCGCGTTCCGCGGATGCCCTTCCTAATATGGTTTTCATTCCTCCGGAAGAGCGACTGAGCTCGTATGAGTTGATTCAACGCTCCAAGTTTGTCATGATCTACAACTCGACCATCGGTCTGGAGGCTGCTATTATGGGTGTCCCGGTGCTCTCGGGAGGTCGCGCTCGATTCACACACTATCCGATTGTTTTTTTCCCATCCAGCTTGGAAGAATTCCGCGGTCAGGTGGATGAATTCCTTAAGGCTGACGAGGTAGCAGTTCCTCCTGAATTCCACCGTAATGCGAGAAAATTCCTGTACTACCAACTTTTCCGGACATCCTTGCCTTTTGAACGTTATTTAACGACAAGCTATCATCCAAGTTTTACGCATTTCAAGGATTTTATTGTTTCTGATTTGCTTCCCGAAAACTCCCCAACGATAAAAGCCATTTTGGATGGAGCTCTTCATAATGGTGATTTCCTTCTGAGAGAATGAGCTGAGATGACCACGTCTGAGAATTCAACCACTGAAGCGATTAAATACCGACTGCATTGCATCAAACAGAATTTCCTGTACCACACCACAGGCGCGGGGCGTGAGAGTGCGAGAGCTTTGGCATCGCTAAAAGACCAGCACCGGGGAAAAAGGTGTTTTATCCTTGGCAATGGCCCCAGCCTGCGGCAGACCGACCTCTCCCGGCTGAGAGGTGAGTTCACTTTTGGGCTCAACCGTATTTACCTGCTCTTTCCCGAATTGGGATTCCCCACGACCTACCTGGTAACGGTCAACCAGCTGGTGATCGACCAATGCGCAGCTGAGCTGGCTTCAGTGCCTGCGCTAAAATTCTTCCCGTGGACAACGACAACCCGCTGTCATTTTTCATCTGTGTCTGAAACGGTGTATATTCGTACTTATTGTGCCAAGCCGCAATTCTCAACCCATGCGAATCAATCCATTTGGTCGGGCGCCACCGTCACATTTGTAGCCATGCAGTTGGCATACCATATTGGCTTTGATGAAGTGGTCCTGCTTGGTGTGGATCATTCGTTTACGACGCAGGGAAAACCGCACACTGAGGTGGTTTCCGAAGGAGACGATCCCAATCACTTTACGCCGAACTATTTCGGTAAGGGTTTCAAATGGCAGCTTCCTGATTTGGAAACATCCGAGATTGCCTACCGCATGGCAAAACAGGCATTTGAGGCTGATGGGCGTAGAATTGTGGATGCGACAATTGGTGGAAAACTTACTGTTTTTCCAAAAGTGGATTACGCCACGCTTTCTAAAGGCAAATAATCATGCCAACATTTAGTGAAATACTAAGGTGGTACCTTAATCGTCCGGTCATGTATTCGGTCTTGTTCCAGCATGCGATTAATAAGATTCGACCTTTTCTCTTTAGAAGAGACTACCTGGCCGAGGTACGCGCTCAGGCCGAGTCGTGGTGTAGCGGGCGCGCTATTACCACTGATGAAGCATTGGAAGAAATCACTAAATTAAAGTCATCTAAAACCTTTAAAACCCAATTCCCCGAAATAATTAAACAAAGTGAGGCTGCTGCTGCTGCGTGTCCTGTAAAAATGGGAGGGGCGGGAGACCTTGATCTGCTTTACCAGCTTGCCGAACATTGCCAGGCGCGATCCGTCATTGAAACCGGTGTGGCGTATGGCTGGTCATCGCTTGCTTTGCTGCTCTCCTTAAACAAACGTGATGGGACTTTGGTAAGCACGGATCTGCCGTACGCGGGTCTGGAAAATGATCCTTACGTAGGATGTGTCGTGCCCGCCGACCTGCGTGGTAACTGGAAACTGCTCCGTGGTGCAGACCGGCAGCGTATTTTCGAGGCCATTGAATTGGCCGGAACTCTTGACCTGTGCCATTATGACAGTGACAAGAGTTATTCAGGCCGTATGTGGACATATCCCCGCTTATGGGATGCATTGCGTTCCGGCGGAATATTCATCTCAGACGATATTGGCGACAATATGGGTTTTGCTGATTTTGTGCGTTCCATATCAATACGGCCCATCATTGTTCACAGTGGCGAAAAATATGTGGGTATTCTGCAAAAACCCTGACGTGACTTCAATATGCTCCCTGTAGCCTTTTCCATCATAACACCCTGCTTGAATGCCCGCACTTTTATTGCGGAAGCGATTGAAAGTGTGCTTGCGCAGCAGATCCCGAACGCAGAGCATATTATTATGGACGGCGGTTCCACAGACGGCACATTGGAAATTTTAAGAGAATATCCCCATTTAATTGTTGTCAGCGAACCGGACAATGGTATGTATGATGCCATCAATAAGGGTATTAAAATTTCCCGAGGTGAATGGATTGGGCTGCTCAATGCCGACGATCTATATCCTGCCGGAAGCCTGAAACAGACATTGGAGGTCGCGGCGAACAATCCCCAAATGCAGGCAGTAAATGGAGGATTTGCCGTTTTTGAGGACAATGGAAAAGAACGAAAAATTGTTCGAGTATCGCCTTCGATTGACAACGACGAATTCTGGTTTCGGATTGTACGCGGGTCCACGGCACCTAACACTTGGTTCATTCGGAGGTCGACATTCGGGTCACTGGGATATTTCGACAGCCGGTATCGCTATGCGGCCGACAGGGAAATGATCATGCGTCTTGCCAGGGCAGGCCTTCGTCCCATTTCCTTGCCGGGAGTGAATTATTACTTTCGCCAGCATGAAGCGTCTGCCACATTTTCCAAACAGGATTCTCGGAACCGCGAAAGGGGAGAGATCCGCATAAAAATAATTCTTGAGGCACTCGCCATCAAGGAAGATTATTTGGAAGACAAGAATACTCCGGACGAAATGCGCAAGGAAATATTTGCCAGTCATTCGCTCGCTTCGTATAAATTAGCCGCTACGGCGCTGTATCACCGGAAGTGGATACAATTCTTGGATGGGATTCGGCATGGCTGCCGCTACAACGTCTTGTGGCCGGCAACCTTTCTGGTTTATTTAACGAGAAGGCTCAAAAAGGAAGCTGGTTTTGATGCAGAATAGGAAAGTAGCCTTTTTCATGCCAAATCTGGCCGGCGGCGGTGCTCAAAGGGTGGCATTAATTCTTGTGAAAGAATTTCTAAAACACGGTTTGCAAGTTGATTTTGTTCTTGCCCAAGCTAAAGGTGAGTTTCTGAAAGATCTACCGAAAGATATCAACTTGATTGAGTTGAACGCATCGCGAGTTCTAAATACCCTGCCTGGACTGGTACGTTACTTGCGTAAGCATTCCCCGGTTGCAGTTTATTCAGCCCCACAGCATACACACATCATTCTTATGCTTGCAAAAATGATATCAAGGTCATCCGTACAGGTCATTCTTCATGTTGGAAATCACATTTCCACTCAGCAGAAAGCGTCAAGGAAATTCCAGGACAAACTCTATCCTGCTCTGCTTTGGTTGCTCCAAAGATATGCAAGTGTATTCATCGCGGTATCAGATGGCGTGGCACAAGACCTGGTGCGTACAGCCCAGATTCCACCCAAAAAGGTCAGGTTGGTTTATAACCCAGTCTATCAAGCAGAAATGGACGACCTCATGCGGCAACCGGTAATTCATCAATGGTTTAATGAAGGTCAGCTTCCTGTGATACTGGCAGTCGGTCGTCTGGTTGAGCAAAAAGACTATCCTACTCTTATACGTGCCTTCGCCCGCGTGCGCAACCTGCGCCTTGTACGGCTGGTCATATTGGGCGAAGGGAAATTGTTACGGGAGTTGAAAAAACTTACGGCTGAATTAAATATTGCGGGTGATGTCGATTTCGCCGGATTTGATCCCAACCCTTATCGTTATATGGCACGATGTTCTGTGTTTGTCTTGTCTTCGGCGTGGGAAGGGTTTGCCAATGTGGTTGCGGAAGCTCTGGCTTGTGGTGCTCAAGTTGTGTCCACTGATTGCAAGAGCGGACCTGCCGAAATCCTTGTTAACGGTCAATACGGGCAGCTTGTTCCAGTTGGGGATGAGGTGGCCTTGGCTGATGCCATCCTTCAGGCACTTGATCACCCTCTGCCCCAAGATGCCTTATACCGGCGGGGGCGTTTTTTTACAGCTGATTCAGCCGCCAGACAATATCTCGCTGCTGCAGGGATCCACCTGTTATGACCCCACCTCGCAGCATTCTGCATATTATCACCAGCCTTCAAATGGGCGGCGCAGAGATGGCGCTATACCGGTTAGTTTCCGCCCTCGACACCGGTCTTTATCAACATTCCGTTATAGCGTTGACCAACGACAGGCCGGTTGGGGATCTGATTCGGTCACTCGGCATTCCGGTGGAATCGCTTGGTTATCGTCCTGGCTTTCCCAGTCATCGGATTATTTTCCGTTTGAAGCAGAGAATTTTAGATTTCAATCCTGATATTGTTCAAACCTGGATGTACCATGCGGATTTCCTGGGAGGCCTGGCCGCAAAATTGGCGGGACATTATCCGGTTGTTTGGAATATTCGCCACACAATTTCCGGTAAGGAATCATTGAAAAGAAGCACTTATTGGATAGCGAAATTAAATGCACTCCTCTCGCGATCCCTACCGGATAAGATTATTTGCAACGCCGATGCAGGCAAGCAAACGCATGCCGCGATGGGATTTGATAATGAAAAAATGGTGGTGATTGAAAACGGGTTTGATCTTTCTCGGTTTTCTCCTGACAGGATTTCTAGAGCTGGGGTGCGTGATGAATTGAGTTTGCCCAAGGATGTTTCATTGATGGGAATGGCCGCACGGTATCACCCACAAAAGGATCATGCCAATTTACTTCATGCTGCAGTGCTTTTGCTTCAACGACATCCGGATGTCTATTTTCTTCTTTGGGGCAGCAATGTGGACAACGATAATCAGGAGCTTGACGGGCTGGTTAAAACTTTGGATTTGCAGAAGCGTGTTTTGATGCTGGGCTTAAGATTGGATACGCAGCGATTGTTTTCCGCGCTGGATATTGCCACGCTGACCTCCGCATATGGAGAGGCTTTTCCACAAGTTGTTGGAGAGGCGATGGCTTGTGGTGTTCCCTGTGTAGTGACAGATGTCGGTGATTCCAACCGCATCGTTGGAAAAACAGGCCGGGTTGTTCCACCGCAAAACCCTCAGGCGCTTGCAAACGCGTGGGATGAATTATTGTCCATGCCCGAGGTGGAACGTAGAAGACTCGGGGAAGCCGCCCGCGAGAGGATTAAAAACGTGTTCAGCCTAGAGACGATGGTCGATAAATATTCGCTGGTTTATCAAAA
>Ga0315283_10003256_pt1 | contig 13801 bp, 17 predicted proteins | sample YL17G09_0_MG_FD_204541 | JGI IMG/M metagenome (GOLD analysis project Ga0315283, IMG submission 204541) | Sediment microbial communities from Yellowstone Lake, YNP, Wyoming, USA - YL17G09_0 | ecosystem: Environmental > Aquatic > Freshwater > Lake > Sediment | place: USA: Wyoming | collected... | reverse complement strand
GGCAGTCCCGCTACCGAATGGCTCCCGAAATGATCGCGGCGTGATCGACGAAGAAATCCACACGGTACAAGACCAAGCACCAACATGTCTTTCTTGATCTGTTCATTTGCAAGGAAAGCCCCCGGAGGGCCGGAGGCTCCCCAGTGAAGGCACTCAATGCTTCAATGTGTGAGCGGACATCCACTCCTTGGCTTCACGCGCGATAATAAGAAGAGCCTGAAGGTCACTGAGACCGAACGAAGTCCCATTATGCCACGCTCCAGACTGATCCTGGAACGAGCGAGAGAAGGTTGTCGAGAAAAATGGACCCTTCTCGCTCACGTTCTGCCAGATCGTCGCTTTAATGCGGCCGCATCGCAGCGTCGTTGCAGGTTGGTTGTTGGTAGCCATCTTGTGTCCTCCTCTGTTGAAATGAAGTTGGCTCTCTCACAGGAAGAGGAGAGCCAACGCACAGTTCACGGAGGACACGTAAGGCGGGGGCTGTTGCCGGCGTGCCGGAGAGGAACACGCGGCGGGAGTGACAGTGGAACTGGCGCGAGTGGTGCGCCTCGCAGGTGGTAGCCGGTCGGCAGCTGCTGAGGTTACAACAAAAACATGATTGGATGCGGAGCGATTGATCCTACGGCCCGCTGATTAAGAGTGGCAGAAGGCTAATGATTCGAACCGCTCGATGTTGCGAAGGTTTCTCCGTTTATCGTTGAGAATCATGAGCTTGGTGGCTTTCTACTGATTCCATGGCTTCTATCTAGTTCGGTCGTTTGTGAGGATTTTTAGCACAAATTATATATGGACCCAGCCTTCGCTGCAACGACGGCGTGTCACGTGATGAACCATTAAAAAACAGGGCTGCGTTTATATATCCGGCCTCTCGATGGACCACAGATGTGTCCGGGCCTTGATGAAATACGCGCGCGTTCTCCTCATTAGCATAACGGCCTTGTTGGGGCCGACAATTTGTCCAGGGTCTGAACGCGCTGGGTGTCCCTCTGGTGTCATCACGGATGTCCGCGCTGCACTCCTTGGTGTAAATCCTCCTGGTGTAATGCGGCTCGCCGCTCCCTCGCAAAGACCGTTACGACCCTGCCGGCTCCGAGGCGGGTGGTCGATACGCCTCATCATGGGCCAACAAGGCCCAGATCACTCGGGCATTTTTGTTGGCTAAGGCGACCGCGGCCACATTGGTGCCTTTGCGGTGTTTGAGCGCGCACAGCCACTGTCCCTGCGTATCGGTCCGCCGCTCGGCCCGCTGCACGACGGCGCGGGCCCCATGAATCAGCAGCGTCCGCACATACCGACTCCCGCGTTTCGAAATCCCGTCTAAGCGCTCCTTGCCCCCACTCGAATATTGCCGAGGCACCAGCCCCAACCAGGCCGCCAGATGCCGGCCGTTGTGAAACGCCTGGGGCCGACCGACAGTCGCCACCAGCGCGGTGGCCGTCAACGGACCAATCCCCGGCACCGCCGCCAGTTTCTGGCAGACCGGATGCGCCCGGTACACGCGCTCCACCCAGTGCGTCACCCGCTCGATACGCGAGTCGAGCTCCGTCAGTTGCGCGTACAACTCGGAGAAGGTGTCCCGGGCAAACGCGGTCAATCCCGACGCCGTGTCATCCAGAAAACGGACGAGGGCGGGCCGGACCTTCCCCGGGGATGGCGCAATCACCAACCCATACTCGGCCAACAAGCCTCGGATCTGATTGATGACGGCGGTCCGATGTTTCACGAAGAGCGATCGCGTCCGATGTACGGCCTGCAGGTCAGCTTGCTCCACCGTTTTGATCGAGACAAATCGCATGGTGGGCCGACTCACCGCTTCGCAGATTGCTTCCGCATCTCGTCCATCATTCTTGTTGGTCTTGACGTAGGGTTTGACATACTTGGGGTGCATCAGCTTGACGGTATGCCCAAGCTGTTCGAACGCCCGTCCCCAGTGATGCGCACTTCCGCACGCCTCCATCCCGATCACGCAGGGCGGCAGATTCGCCACCGCCTGCAACAACTGACCGCGCTTCACGCGTCGGCTGAGCACCGCTCGCCCTCGCGCATCCACCCCGTGCAACTGGAACACGTTCTTCGCCAAATCAATCCCCAATGTCGTGATGTGCATAACAGCCCCTCCCTTCTTCCTAATGATGAGTGTGAGTTGCGCACGCAACACCACCCATTGTGCCTCGTGTGAGACACATGTGGGAAGAAGGCTGGGTCCATTTCATTAGCACAGCACGTTGGGGTGAACCTGGGGTGAGCCCCTCGCTTGTGACCATTTGGAATAGGAATTCGTAAAACGAGCTGATGGAGTCTTTTGTCCCGCATCGGGGGGTGCGCACAACTCATAGAAGGTCACCTTCACCGGCCTACGCCGGACAGACCTGGTCTTGACTCTTCAGATCATCGGCAGTAAAATTATTTCATACAACATACGTGATTGGTGATGGAGTTCACCAAGAACCGTCCAGCGTGAGCGCGGGACTGATAACTCCTACCTGAGATAATCTGGTAGGAGTTTTTTTATGGGTCCGCAGCAGAGTTCCTCACCCCTCCTACCTTTCCTATTTCAGCTTCGTTTACCACTGAGATGCGCGCCCTCCATTGGGTTGTGGCCCAACGTCAGGCACGGTTTCGCTGCTGCGGTGAGACCCCGGCGTCGCCAACAATTCTCCGGATGGGTGGAGCATTTTGTGTCGGTGTTCTTAACCTCTAACGGAGGAGGCCGCCATGGTCGCCATTCCTAAAATCGTCGGTGTCATATCGTGTGCTTGTTTGCTGTGTCTTGGTCTGTCAGGTCATGCCGTTTCGGCCGTAGACGTCATGGACGCTAGCCAATCAGGTGAACGGATAGGCGGCCAAGCTGGGCGAGGATACGAGCAAGTCACACACCAGCACATTGCGGCGCTCCACGCTGGTGAACGAGTCGGTGGACAAGCGGGGCGGGGATATGAGCAAGTCAAACGGGAGCACATAGCGGCGCCCCACGCTGGTGCACGAGTTGGTGGACAAGCCGGGCGGGGATACGAGCAAGTCAAACGGGAGCGCTCAAATGCACACGCTGGTGTGAATGAGACGGAAGGGATGGGGAAGTAGTTCCTCAGCATCGTCGGATCTGACGATGCCTGACGGCCTGGCGGCGAGCGGAGCTCGGAGTGGCTTCGTCCCGCCAGTTCGCCAGACATCATCCGGCTCACCTCACATATGGTGCCGGGGCACGCGGCGGAAGCCATCGTGCAGTGTGTGAAGGACCATGGTTGCTGGGCATCGGATTCATGGGTCATTCCCCTCTCTTCGATCACGTTGGGAGGGGACCTCGCAAACCATGACGCGACTCGCTTCCTGTTCAGTCTTAGTCGTGAAGTAATGGGGTGATAAGGACTCGTATGTACGAACGTGCGCTCTTGGGTGGACGACAGCAACAAGTCCCCGCTCAATCGCCTAGATCGAGCAGGGCATCTGACCCGCGACGAGAACGCGTCAGATCGAATAATATTTCTCTGGCACGCAGATATATAAGGCAGAGGAGCTGAAAGTTGGGACATCTCATGCTGCTTCGACATAGCGAGTCACAATGGAATCTCGAAAATCGCTTCACCGGGTGGATCGATGTGCCGCTGTCGGAGCAGGGCCGTGAGGAGGCGAAAGTCGCGGCAGAGACGCTCAACGGATACCGATTGGATCGGGCCTTTACCTCCAAGCTGGTTCGAGCGACGGACACGCTGAGGATTGTGTTAGCCGCCATCGGCCAAGAGCAGATTCCGATCGAGGAGAATCAGGCGCTAAATGAACGAATCTATGGCTATGTACAAGGGTTGAATAAAGCGGAGTCCGTCGAGAAGTACGGGGCGGAGGGTGTGGAGAGATGGCGACGAAGTTATGAGATGCGACCGCCAGGAGGCGAAGGCTTACACGATACCGCTTCGCGAGTCTTGCCGTATTATGAGGAGCGGATCAGACCTGCGTTGGACAACGGTGACACAGTGCTTCTTGTCGCGCATGGCAATAGCCTCCGCGCGTTGGTCATGCATCTTGAGTCTCTATCCCCCGAACAAATCATGGCGCACAGTATTCCCACAGGGACTCTCCTTATCTACGGGGTGGACGACATGGGAAAATTAGTACTAGTCCGTCAGGATAGGGATGAGGCTTCGCATGCCAGGGAAGCAGAATGAGCGCTTTCCCCACACGCCGGCTATTTCACGCCGCTCAATAATCTGGACCATTTCGATCCCAGTTCGCGTATACTCATCCTCTACAGGGGATGGAGTCCCCCGTACAACCGCCTCGGCCAGGCTGATGACTCCTACGCTACCACTGCCGTAGCCGTAGGAGTGTCGCGGGCATGGTGGCAACTGGCCCTTGCAGTCTGCACCCCCTGGCCGGATCGGAGGACTCCTCGATGGAATCAATCTTTCTCACGGCCACTCTGTGGCTCGCCCTCGCTGTTGTCTCTGCTCTCATTGCTTCTTCCCTACGCCTCTCGATCGCCCTCGTCGAAATCTGTGTAGGAGTGGTCGCTGCAGCGGCAACCGGCTTCTTCGGCCACGGCGATGTCCTCGCCGCCGACTCGGAGTGGGTGCGCTTCCTCGCGGCCTCTGGTGCCGTGGTCCTCACGTTCCTCGCCGGAGCAGAACTCGATCCCGACATCGTCCGTAAGAAGTTGACGGAGGTGAGTGTTGTCGGATTAGTAGGATTCATGGCGCCGTTTCTCGGCTGCGCTGCCCTCGCCTATTACGTATTGGGATGGGACGCGAATGCCAGTTGGCTGTGTGGTGTCGCCCTCTCGACGACGTCCATGGCCGTTGTCTATGCAGTTATGCTGGAAACCGGCTTTAATAAAACGGAGTTTGGGAAAGGGATTCTCGCGTCATGCTTTGTCACTGACCTGGGAACGGTGATTGCCCTTGGTTTGCTCTTTGCGCCGTTTACCTATAAGACGATGATCTTCGTCGTGGGCAGTGCTGTGGCGTTGATGGCGTTGCCATACATCACCACGTGGCTGACGCGTCACTATGCCCATCGCACTGCGGCGATTAGAACAAAATGGATCATGCTCACGCTCTTTGGATTAGGCGCGCTGGCTCTGTGGTCGGGGAGCGAAGCAGTTCTTCCGGCATATCTTGCAGGCATGGTGCTTGCGGGAAGTGCCGCGAGAGACGCGCACTGGATTCGTCGGCTGCGAACCCTGACCGTGGGATTTCTCACGCCCTTTTACTTTCTTCGAGCGGGAACACTCGTGTCCCTCCCGGCCTTGCTCGCGGCTCCGTTAGTGTTTCTCGCGTTGCTCATGGGCAAGGTGGCGTCAAAGATTTTTGGTCTCTATCCCTTTATCAGTCTGTTCCGTCAGGACCGCAACGAACGCTGGTACTACACGCTTCTGATGTCGACAGGCTTGACCTTTGGGACTATTTCTTCGCTCTACGGCCTGGCGCATGGATTGGTAACGCAGGAGCAATATTCTTATCTCGTGGCGGCGGTCATCGCGAGTGCGGTAGTGCCCACAATCATTGCAGGTCTGTTTTTTGTTCCGACCCATCTCTTGCCAAAGCCGGATCATGCGGACAAAGCAGTCAGGCGAACCACTGGTCTTAGTGATGAGGGCTAGGTGACAAGCCGAGGCTGGGGCTAAGGAATGAACGCGAATCTGCGAACAGTGGTCATCATCGTTGCTGCCCTGAACCTGGCCTATTTTGGAGTCGAGTTCTCGGTGGCTCTCGCTATCGACTCGGTCTCGCTGTTTGCGGATAGCGTCGACTTTCTCGAAGATGCCTCGGTGAACTTTCTAATCGCCATCGCGATCGGCTGGAGTGCAATCAACCGGGCTCGTGTGGGCATGGCCCTCGCCGGTATCCTGTTGATTCCAGGACTCGCGACGCTGTGGACCGCGTGGGAGAAGTTCTTTGTGCCGTTGCCGCCTGCCCCGCTTCCCTTGTCGCTGGCCGGGGCCGGGGCTCTGGCAATCAATCTGTCGTGCGCGTTCATGCTGGTGCAGTTCCGGGCACATAGCGGCAGCCTAACACGGGCAGCGTTCCTGTCAGCTCGAAATGATGCCCTGGCAAATGTTGCGATCATCGGGGCGGGATTCGTAACGGCCTATACGCTTTCGGGATGGCCCGATCTGATCGTTGGGCTCGGAATCGCGGCGATGAACGCCGATGCCGCACGGGAAGTCTGGAACGCAGCGCGTGAGGAACACAGGTCGGCCAACTCTTGAGCAACGTTTAAACTGACCCATACTCTTCTTGGGCGGACTCTCAAAACCCTGGCTCAGTTGAGCCAGGGGAAGCTCTTGTTTTAACGGCTGGTTCTGAGATGCGGCACAATTAAGCTTACGGTTCGCCGATGAAGAGTCCCGTCGACGGCCCACCTCAGGACACTCAGCAATACCAATCATCAGCAAAATACGAGGATTCGTGATGGCTCACCTCTGCATGGGTCATAGCGGGTCAGGGTGTTTTGGCACCAGCTTGACACCAGGGTTGGCTTCGACTTCGTGAAAGTCCGATCCTTCTTGCCACCTTCCTTCTTCTTTCGGGCCATGGCGATTGGGATCATGAGCAAATTGACCCACTATCCATCTCCCCGTCCCTTGCGCTCTTGTTATTGCTCCACCTACAATAGGCCTCCCTCACGAGGCCCCCATGTCCTTCCTCATTCTGCCCTACCGCCTGTGGATCGGCTGACCATCGAACGCCGACAAGTCGGCATCTACTTATTAGCGATCACCGCTGGTCTGTTGCTGGGAAGTGCATGGCCTTTCGTCAGCCATGCCTTCGAACTCTTGCTGTGGCCGACATTGATGCTGCTCCTCTATGCGACATTTGTGCAGGTGCCGCTGCTTCATCTGCGCGAGGCGTTTCTGGATCATCGGTTCGTGGCAGCGGTGCTGATCGGGAACTTCCTTGTATTGCCGATACTGACTTGGGAGCTGGTGCAATGGCTTCCTCCGGAACCAGCACTACAGCTCGGCGTGCTGCTCGTGTTGTTGGTACCCTGTACCGACTGGTCGATCACGTTCAGCCAACTGGGGAAAGGGGATGTCCCACGCGCCATCGCGGTGGCACCCATCAACCTCCTTCTGCAGCTAGTGTTGCTCCCCTTTTATCTATGGTTGATGATGGGGACGACTCTGGCAACCGCCTTCAGCCTCAATGAGGTATGGCCTGCCCTGAATGTAGTCGTCCTTCCATTGATAGCGGCTGCGGTGTCCGAACGCTGGATAGAAGCTCGTCCCGAACGGGCTCATTTCCGCGAACAACTAGCCTGGTGGCCCGTACCGCTCTTAGCTCTGGTGGTATTCCTCATTGCGGGTGCACAAGTTGGTGCCGTATGGGATGCACTCCAAATGCTTCCGCTCGTCGTCCCGCTGTATGTCGTGTTTTTGATTCTAGCCGCACTGATTGCGAAAGGACTGGCTCGACTGATGACGCTACCTACAAGTCAGGGCCGCACCCTCGCATTCAGCCTTGGTACTCGCAACTCTTTTGTGATACTGCCGTTTGCCCTGTCACTCCCTGTTGGGTGGGAAGTAACTGCCGTGGTGATCGTGGTGCAGGCCATGGTCGAGCTATTCGGAATGATGTTCTATCTGTGGTGGGTACCTGCCAAACTATTCAGATAATACGGCCCGCTGATTAAGAGTCCCGACGAAGACCTACTCAGGACATTCAGCAAGATCAATCATCAGCAAAAGGGGAAGATTCGTGATGGCTCAGATCATCATGGATCATCCTATGTCATGGTGTTTTGGCACCAGATTCGCCGATCACGACCCGCATGAATCAGGGTGACGTAGCTCATAGTCAGCGACGCCTCCGCGACTGTCTAATTCTATTAAGCAACAGTCATCAAGCATTTGTTTAAGGTGGCGACGCCCACGTTGAACACGAGATTTCATGCCTGGAACAGAAATTCCTAATCGAGATGCCGCTTCCTGGTTTGTAAGCCCTTCAAGCTCAACAAGACTCACTGCTTCACGATACTTCAGTGGCAGCCTCTCTAACATAGGTCGAAGGCAGGCTGACAACTCTGTCCGAACTTCGTTGGGCACACTTGCTAGCACGTCAGGTGAAGTGGGTTCTTCTTCCATGTCCACGGCAAGTCCGACCGACGATTCGCGACGTTTTTGTAAGGATCGATAGTGATCGATAATGACATGCCTAGTGATTTGAAAGATCCACGACAGGAGTCGATCCGGGTCTTGCAAGCTGTGAAGCTGTCGGTGCACCCGCAAAAACACCTCTTGCAAAATATCGTCAGCTTCCGTGTCATTGTTCACACGTTTCAGAATAAAGGCGCGTAGATGTTTATGGACTTGTTCCCAGATTCCGGCAGAGGTCGTCATTATCATCCTCCAGTCGTCATTTTAACGTACTCCTGCATAGCGAGGCATACAAGCTTTCCGAGGCCGACCGCGCCATTAAACGGCGTGTCGGCCTCTGCTTTTCAATTACAAATCAAGAACATATAGTTTGCCGATTCCCCGAGCTCTGGGGTTTGGGGATGCAACAGCCAGTATTGGATACTGGTCCAGTCACATCGAGCTGTTCGTGGACAGTAAAGATTTCCCAGGCATTGCCGTCCGGATCAGAAAACCAAAGTTTGTCCTGCCTGGCGAAGCAGCAAGCAACATTCTCTTCCGCATGTTCGATAATTCCTTCTTCCTGTAATCGCTGTTTCCAGGCGGCAATGTCTTCAAGGGAGCCAACCTCAATGCCCAGGTGATTTACAGAACTGATCTGTCCGGTGGAAGACAGTAGTGAAAGATTCAATGACGGTGTCATCAGGTCAAATTTGGCATAATCCACAGTCTGTTTCTGTGGCTTGATACCAAATACCTTTTGGTAGAAGTCCACCGAAACATGTACATCCCGAACGTCGAGCGAAACATGTGGTCTCATGGCGTGTCTCCCTTCATGAAGTGGTAGGCATTATGCCTCCATCACCCATAGAGACGAGGGATCGACAAAAAGGATGCAAACTAATGTCTGCAATGGGAGCGAGGCGTGAGTTCAGCCAGCCATAGATTGACTACTCCCTATATTTCGGTTATTGTAGAACTATAGAAGGAGTAACCGATATGCCTAAGCAGGATGAAGCCGACTTGATTACCCGTTATGCCGATATGTTCTCAGCCATGGGAACCGAGCCGCGTCTGAGGATTGTGCGCCTGCTGTTAAGCGCCCATCCGGAAGGGATGGTCGTCGGCGAAATCGGGAGCGAACTTGAGATCCCGAGCTCGACCCTCTCCCATCACCTTGAGAAGCTCAAGCACGAGGATCTTGTCAAGGTACGTCGCGAGGGCACCTATCTGTGGTACTCGGCCAATGCCGACACGCTGGAGGAGCTGCTCGGCTTCCTCTATGCCGAGTGCTGTACACGGAATAAGGCGATTGCGCCGAAGAAGATCGTCTGCTGTAAATAACGAAAGGAGAAGGCCATGACCACTGAGAATGATGTGAAGGCGATTGTACGCGAGAAGTACGGCCGGGCGGCACAACGCGTTGTGGCGGGGCAGGCCAACGGCTGCTGCGGGGCTTCCGCTCTGGAGGGCTGCGATCCCATCACCTCCAATCTTTACGACACGGCGCAGGCCGGAGACGTGCCGGAGAAGGCCATGTTGGCGTCGCTTGGCTGTGGTAACCCAACTGCCCTTGCGGAGCTGAAGGCGGGCGAGACGGTCCTGGACCTCGGCTCGGGCGGCGGCATCGATGTGCTGCTCTCGGCGAAGCGGGTCGGTCCCCTCGGGAAAGCCTATGGCCTCGACATGACCGATGACATGCTGGCGCTTGCCGAAGAGAACAAGCGTAAAAGTGGCCTGACTAATGTGGAGTTCCTCAAGGGCGAGATCGAACAGATCCCGCTGCCGGATAACTCCGTCGATGTCATTATTTCGAACTGCGTCATCAATCTGTCCGGCGACAAGGACCGCGTCCTGAAGGAAGCGTTCCGCGTGCTCAAGCCGGGTGGCCGTTTCGCCGTCTCCGACGTGATGGTGCGCGGCGAAGTGCCAGCCCTCATTAAGAAGAACATGGAGCTATGGGTCGGCTGCATTGCCGGCGCGCTTGCCGATCACGAGTATGTCGCAAAACTCGCCAGGGCGGGCTTCGACAATATCGATATCGAGGTCACGCGCACGTACAGCGCGGAGGATGCGCGCGGCTTCCTCGTCGGGGAAGGGCTCGATGCCGACGCGCTCGCCGAGCAGATTGACGGCAAGTTCATCAGTGGGTTCGTACGCGCGGTCAAACCTGCATGTTGCAAGCCGGGGTGTTGCTGAAATGTCAGTAGTGGTGGAAACCATAGCGGCACCAGCGAAAACTGTAGGCAGCGGACTGGGGTTTTTCGAGCGTTACCTTTCCGTGTGGGTGGCACTCTGCATGGGCGTGGGCATCCTGCTCGGCATGCTTGCCCCTGACCTGGTTCAGGGCTTCCGCGGCCTTGAATTCGGGAAAGGCAGCCAGATCAACGTGCCGATTGCGGTACTGATCTGGCTCATGATCACGCCGATGATGATGAAGGTCGATTTCTCCTCCATACGCAACGTCGGACGGAGGCCTGCCGGGCTTCTCGTGACATTGCTGGTCAACTGGATCGTCAAGCCCTTCTCGATGGCGCTGCTTGCCTATGGCTTCTTCCGGTTGATCTTCGCCAGTTTCATCAGTCCTGCCGAGGCGGATCAGTACATCGCGGGATGCATTATTCTGGCGGCAGCGCCCTGCACGGCGATGGTCTTCGTCTGGAGTCATCTCACGAAAGGCGACGCAGCCTATACGCTCGTGCAGGTGTCCGTCAATGACCTCGTCATGCTGGTGCTGTTTGTCCCCATCGTGCAGTTCCTCGTGGCGGGTGCCTCGTCACTGGCGGTGCCGTTTCAGGTTCTGCTGTATTCCGTGCTGGTCTTCATCGTCATACCGCTCGTGGTGGGCACGTTGCTGCGGTGGGTGTTGGTCGATCGACACGGCAAGGCGTGGTTTGAACACACCCTGCTGCCGAAGTTCTCGTCGGTGACGATCGCGGCCTTGCTCGCGACGCTAGTGCTGATCTTCGCGTTCCAGGCGGACAATATCACGGGGCGGTTCTTCCATGTGGCCCTCATCGCGGTACCGATCACGCTGCAAGTGTACTTCAATGCCAGTCTCACCTATGGCCTCATGAAGTTTTTCAAGGTCGAGCATGCGGTCGCGGCTCCGGGCGCCCTCATCGGGGCGTCGAATTTCTTCGAGCTGGCCGTCGCGACGGCCATTGCCTTATACGGTCCTGAATCCGGCGCGGCACTGGCAACAGTCGTCGGTGTCCTGGTCGAAGTGCCGGTCATGCTGTCGGTCTGCACCGCCTGCAACCGCACCCGGCATTGGTTTCCTGAGCTTTCTATAGAGGGCAGCCACTTCTCAGCTCGTCCACTCTCATAAACAGGCTACAAACTCATACAAGATGGCCATCCTTAGCTTGATGAAAGGAGTTTCAATGAAGAACGTAGTTGCCAATTCCAGTCTGTGGTGCTTCGTGTTGCTGTGGGCGTTTGTCGCCACTATCCCATCGGCATTTGCCGATGACGCGATCACGCTCGACCCGGCATTGAAAGGCTATATCAAAGTCAGCGGGGTGTCCGGCAATGTCAATAGCATCGGCTCGGATACGCTCAACAATCTGATGACCCTCTGGGCTGAGGGATTTCGCAAACAATATCCCAACGTCAAAATCCAGATCGAAGGCAAGGGCTCCAGCACGGCTCCTCCGGCGTTGATCGAAGGCACATCGCAGCTTGGGCCGATGTCACGCACGATGAAGAATACCGAGATCGATGCCTTCGAGAGAAAGTTCAGGTATAAACCCACCGCATTCCCGGTCGCGATCGACGCGCTGGCCGTCTACGTCAACAAGGACAATCCAATCAAAGGACTCACGATGCCCCAAGTCGATGCCATTTTTTCTAAGAGTCGACGCTTGGGTTACCATGAGAACATTCTGTTGTGGAAACAGGCCGGCTTTGCTGACGGTCTGGGCGATGATCCCATCAGTCTCTATGGGCGGAACTCGGCGTCAGGCACCTATGGATTTTTCAAGGAACATGCGCTCAAGAATGGAGATTTAAAGGACGAAGTAAAAGAACAGCCGGGGTCAGCCTCCGTGGTGCAAAGCGTGAGCGAAGATCAAACTGGCATCGGTTACAGCGGTATTGGGTACCTCACATCGAACGTCCGAGCCGTTCCGCTGGCGGAGAAAGACGGCATGCCGTTTAAAGAGGCCAGCCAACAAAACGCGTACGATGGATCATATCCGCTTTGGCGTCACCTCTATATCTATGTGAATAAGGCGCCCAATAAACCGCTGGACCCGATCGTCGGAGAATTCATCAAATTCATCTATAGTAAGGAAGGGCAAAAAGTGGTGATCAAAGACGGGTTTTTCCCGCTGAAGGCCGCTGCGATCGAAAAGGAACTCAAGAATCTTGACTAACGACACGGGTTCCCCGCAGGTGGCAGGACATTCGACGGCAAATGGGTAGAAGCATGAAAAAGAAACGGGTATTGATTCTCTGTACCGGCAATTCGGCCAGATCACAGATGGCCGAAGGCCTCTTACGGCATGATGCGGGGGATCGGTTTGAGGTGGAAAGCGCCGGCACGAAGCCTGGCGTCGTGCGGGCTGAAGCGATTGCGGTCATGAAAGAAGTGGGGATCGATATCACCGCGCACCGGTCGAAACACGTCGAAGAATTTGACGGGCAGCACTTCGATTACGTCCTGACCGTCTGCGACAATGCGAGGGAGAGTTGCCCGGTCTTTTTCGGTACCGCAAAACGCCTGCATCATGGCTTCACAGATCCAGCCATCGTCGAGGGGGTTCAAGAGAAGCGGATGGCCGCTTTCCGCACCGTGCGCGACGAGATACGGTCCTACCTCAAGGGCTTTCCGCAACAGTAGAGCAAATAGATTAATAGCAGGGCGAATGGATCGGACAGCCTATTGATGGGACGGCGCGCCCTGCTAGTGTCCGGGCATGATGAGCGAGGAATTGAAAAGTCAGGAAAGAGACGGACGCACTGCAAACCTGCGATGCGGTCGTCGGGGCGAGGTATATCACGACCTATGTTGCCTTTTGCGCCAGTGAAAACTGTTGGGTGTGGCCGATTTCCTCGTATCATGGCGTGCCTTATTTTCGTGATCCGATAACATAGCGTTTTCATGACGAACCTCTGGCCGGGTCAGACTCCTGGCAGAGGCATCTTGCTTGCTATTCATTTCGCCAGGGGACATGGTCATTTGTCACCAGTTTGCAAGGGAAACACCAGCTGAGTGCTTCGCACACTGACTTCTGGCTCTGCCGACCAGGTGCCTGTCACACATTCTGCCGTTCATCCTATGACATGGACGGCACAGAGGGAGGAGCGTCATGGAAATCAAAGTACTGTTGTGCAACTGCAAAGGGCTCTGTGATTCATTCAAAGATTCCGACATGAATAAGCTCCCGTTCGAGGTCGAATCGGACTTGGACGTCAAGTACACCGTCCTCAGCCCGCAGTTGTGCGGCCAGGGGGGGAACGCCGTTTTGGAAGAGGCGATGAAAACGAGCCGGCCGGATGGGTATCTGCTTGTCGGCGCCTGCGCCCCGAAGACCCAGGAGAAGCTCTTCAAGAAACTCATTCGCACGACCGGCTTCAATGACAAGCATTTCGTCCCCATAGATATCCGGGGCACCGACAACAAGGGAATTATGGATCGTCTGCGCGAAGCTGTCGAAGGGATTCTCAAGCAAGCGGAAGCCGAGCCGAGTCCTGCGGCATAACGAAATCGATCTGCAATTCAAGTCG
>Ga0315283_10003255_pt1 | contig 13803 bp, 14 predicted proteins | sample YL17G09_0_MG_FD_204541 | JGI IMG/M metagenome (GOLD analysis project Ga0315283, IMG submission 204541) | Sediment microbial communities from Yellowstone Lake, YNP, Wyoming, USA - YL17G09_0 | ecosystem: Environmental > Aquatic > Freshwater > Lake > Sediment | place: USA: Wyoming | collected... | reverse complement strand
TTTGCCTTCTTCCTGATGGGGACTATGATTTTTTTACTGTGTATTGTACTGAAGGAGGTGGAGTTACAGATGGGAATGGCGCTTGGGCTGTTTGCCATTTTCTCTATTATCCGCTACAGGACAAGAAACATGGCAATTAAAGATATGGCATACCTCTTCACTGTAATAGGCATCTCCGCTTTAAATGCATTAATCAACTATCCCAATCCTGTAAGGGGAACAATTCTCGTTAATTTAATTGTCATCCTGACTATATTTTTGCTAGAAATCTCTTTTAAAAAGGAAGAAAAGAAAAAAATGGTTGAAGAACTAGCGGTTAAAAAGGAATTGACTGCAGAGGAATTGGAGAAGAAAGCCGCAAAAAAGGAGAAGAAAGCCGCAAAAAAGGAGAAGAAAATGTTTAAAAAAGCACATCCATTGAAAAAACATCCGGTCCTTTATGACAACCTTGCCTTGCTCAATCCGGATAAAATGAATGAACTGAAAACAGATGTTTCAACCAGGATAGGGATAAAAACTGAGAAAATCCGGATTCGCAAAATCAACCTGGTGGCAGGTAATGCCGAACTTGATGTGTTTTACCGTGTTGAAAGGCAAAAACCTGAGGTTAAGTAAACTTTTTTTTTCACTTGGGTTAGGAAACCAGGATGCTAAGTCAGCAATCTTTATTTTTATAGTTCTGGTATTGTCAATAATTTACGACGTATGAAGAAAATAGCCCTGATTCTTTTAATCAGCATTTATAATCTCAACTCATCTGCAGTTTACCAGCATGAGGAGCATTATAATCCGATTAAGGACGGACCATATATCTTTTATGTGAATGACAGTCTCAAAGCCAAAATGGTCGAAAATAGTGTTTTAACCGAATATCATATTACTGCTGAGAATTATCCGGAAATAAAAACTGCGGTTAATTTATCCTGCGGTTATAAAGATCTGTTGGACGTTTTTTCCCAAAAGGCAAACTATTCGCAAAATTATAACGATGTTGACAGCCTGATAGCTATAAGTGATGTTCACGGTCAGTTCAGGAAATATACAGATATTTTACAGGCTAATGGTGTAATTGATAAGGATTTGAACTGGAAATTCGGCAAAGGGCACCTGGTATTTCTTGGCGATGCTTTCGATAGAGGTGACAGGGTTACAGAATTACTCTGGCATCTTTTTAGCCTTGAAAAGCAAGCCGAAAAGGCCGGTGGTATGGTTCATGTACTTTTAGGGAATCATGAAAACATGGTACTCAGTGGAGACCTGAGATACATGAATGAAAAATATAAGAGGGTCGAGGGATTAATTAATACCAGGTATTCAGATTTGTATTCTGAAAATTCTGTACTGGGAAAATGGTTACGTAATCAGCCGGTTATTATATCTATTAACGATATTCTGTTTGTTCATGCCGGTATTTCAATTGATATGGTCAGGTTGAAACTGACTGCAAAGCAGGCAAACAAGCTGTTGTCCGGTAAAATTATCGGTAAAGAATTAGCCCCGGACAATAAAAATAAAAAAGTTGAATTACTTGCCGGCGAAAATGGACCTATATGGTACAGAGGATTTTTTGAAGATTCAACTTTCAGTGAAAACAGAACAGATTCTATTCTTGATTTTTACGGCAGCAAACATATCATAGTTGGACATACCACATTTAAAAACATTCAAGTTCTTTATAATACTAAAATAATAGGCATTGATGCCGGAATAGGTTATGATCAGCCCGGAAAAGTTTTTATTTACAAAAAAGGGAATTTTTACAGCGGTTCGATTACAGGAGAAAGAACGAAACTGTGAATAAGGCACTATAAAAGTTCGATATGCACCGGAATTCCAACAGAGCACTTGAACAAAAACCGTTCATTCCGGGTAAGTACCAATGGTGAATCAGTAATCATTATCCTATCGCAACCACGAGCATCCGAAAATAATATAGAAAGCAAAATCGTCGGTACTTTTTGCAAAATCCATACCCATCTGGGCGCCAAATTTACGTGCAATCTTATACCTGAAACCGGTTCCCACGGAGCTTACACTTTTGCTTTTATCGAACTCATTAAAACTTTCGAATGCATTACCGATCCCGGTAAATCCAAGCAGGTACCATCTTTTGTAAACGTTCCAGTTCAGCTCAGCTTCCATTACGGTTGTGTTTTTATTCTGATACTTCATTTTTGGTGCACCCCGTAAAACAACGATCGGACGCGCCCAGAAGGGTACGTTGCCAAAAGTATAGGAGCTTTCGTGCCTCAAACCCAGGATGAGTTTGCTGGTTGCCGGGAAATACCCTATAAGGCTCACGGCCAGCCTTCCATAAAGGTCTTCACCTCCCATCCATGTGTCGCTGTAAGTACCCGATGTTTCCAGAAAAAATCCTTTGGTTGGCGTAAAGATATTATCCCTTGAATCGAAGTTAACCACAACAGTGGCTTCGCTCAGGTTAGCCGAAAATTGGATGCTGTCGAATTCGGGCATTTCGACAGGCAGGTCGAAAGTATTATCCGTTTTCATATAAATATAACGGCCACCCAGAAAAAGATCCGTTTTAGCCACCCTGAATTTTATCTGTTGAGCAACAATCCAGGCATCGAGGTTCAGATTCACCGATTGATTCTCAAGACCAGGCACAAATCCTGAGCCGTAAAACCCGACGTTGGCATAGGTTCGCGCAATGGCTCCCATATAACGGATCCTGTCGTGATTCCAGTAGCCGATATGAAAAGCTCCCGTAGCCCAGGTTCCGTTCTCGGTGCCGGCTCCTATAACTCCGGTCATACTGGGTGGGCCTTTTTTTTCAGAATAGGACGAATGAAAATAAACTGCCGCTCCGGCAACCCCATAACCTACTGCCGGTTCGGTAATAATGGAAGGAACTAAAAGGAATCCCTTCTTACTCCCTAGCCAGTTGCTGATGTCGAAAGCTCCATCGAGGCTATCACGGAATAATTTTGTTTTCGAATTTAGGTCCTGGGCATAACAACCAGAAAGTACCATAATAAAGATGGAAGAAATGAGGATTTTTGTTTTCATGGTAGAATATTTTTCATGAGTATTCTCATAATCCTGTAATCCGGAAAAAGATAAAGTAATCAGAACAAAAATGATTTACTTTGTCAAAGTTATAAAACATATTGTGTTTTGCAACCAATCCGGGTAATAAAATCATATGTGTAGCATTTCCTGTTTAAATTCTTGAAAAGGCATAAAAACAGTTTACAAGAAATTGGCAATATCTGTTTAGCGGAAGATAATAATATGTCATTCTGTTATTAACCAAGGTGCAATTGCAAATCATGTTCATGATATTTTAAAATGTTCGTATCTTTGTTATATAATCACACAATTATGAAGGCTTCGATCCTTAAAATATCAATGGTATTGGTTTTTTTAACCACATCACTGCTTTCGTTTTCACAATGTGAAATACTTCACCGCGTATCACCCGACGGGTCAATGATGTATTACATGGAACCGGTTAATTTTTACTGGACCAAGGCAAAATCATTGAGCGGGTGCATAGTTACCGATAAAGAAAATTATTTTCTGGAATTGCATCCTGTCCCTTTTCCTGAAGAACCGGATGGTAACAAACTAAAAGATGAGCTGGAACTTAAATTATCGAATGGCTCAACTTTTAAACTGGAGCATTACGATACACAGTATGTTCAAAAAGACACTGTTATGAAATTGCTTTACCTTATCGATAAAAAAGATCTTGATACATTTTTGAATAATGAAGTTTCAGAAGCCAAAATAAATATGAAGGGAGATGAAGGAATCCGGACCTATGTATTTAAATTGCATAAAGCAGCGCTGAAAACCCAGTTGGAGTGTTTTTTAAAAGAAGAAAAGGAGAAGAAATAGACTTCAAAATTCAAAGCCCCAAAATTCAAGTCTCAAGCACCATGTCTCAATTACGAAATTCAAAAGCAGTATAACCATAGCAATTTACAATAAGTGATCTGATAGTTGCCCGATCGCCCCTTCGACCCATCGCCTTTCTCCCATCGCCCTTCGCCCCATCGCCCGCTCTCCCCTTCTTCCTATCGCTCCCCCGTCCCTCGTCCCACCTCAGTCCTCCTGGCGCTCGGGCGAAATAATAGAGGAAATATGTTTTTTCAGGTTCAGTAACGGATTATTAAAAGTAGCTGTAAAGGACAGGACATTGTATAACTCATTGTTGGTATCGCGGGGCAAAAATTCATTCACATAAGTTAACTCCAGTTGCAAATTATCTGTCACCAGGTAACCCCCTCCAAGTTCGAAGCGATTGCGGTCAAAAAATGTGATACCGCTTGTTTTGGCATCAGGTTTAAAAAATAATTCTTCGGATGTAATGAAATAAAAGATTCCTTTACGTAATACCTTTCCATTGACAGGTTTTATATATCTTATCATCTGGCGGTAACGGTACTTGTCCTCGTATACTCCTTCCTGGTTCATCATATACCTGAGTTCTCCCCGCATTCGGGTGAGGAGCGTATAGCCAGTCTTATGAAAATAATAAGTTCCCTGCAGGCATAGCCGCCATTCGGGTGAAAAATATTGGCCTATATCGGGCACATCCTTATTGTAATAGTAAGCGAGCGATCCCGAAAATTTCCAGCGTGGAGTATAATAATAGTGAACCCAGCCGGAAAGATACCTTTGAATATTCGTGCTCAGTACCTTGTTTTCGGTAGGTGTATTACTGAATGTGCTTCCAAAATAAATTTCAGCTGCAAGTTTGTTGTTAATGGCCCGAACAAACTGGAACTCATTCCCAAGTTGATTATATTTTTTAGTCTGGGCCATACTGTTCAGTGATATGCTAAAAATGAATAAAATCAATATTCGAAAACTCAAACAGTTCTGCTCTGAGTTACAGATATTAAAAAGCCTGGATGATAAATTTCCTCTCATGAAAAAAATGAGTTGGCGGTCATTATTTATTTGAATTTAAATACTGAGATAAACCCCAGTCAGAACCTGCTTAAAATTTTAAACAAAGCTACTAAATTTCCCTATTTCATCTGTAGCATATTTGCAAAGGGATTTGCCTGAAGCAACAATTCATAAACATTTTAATTTTGTAGATTTGTATCACAACTCTGATATTTATTAATTGCCTACTAAATTTACACTGCTGAAAATTAATTCATTACACACATAAATTCAGGCTGAGAAAAACCATCTACTGCTTATATGTAATTCTCTGGATTGTAAAATTAAAAAACCCGCCAATTTAAAAAGGCGGGTTTTCTCAAACCAAACATTCAACCATCAACAAACCAGTATTTAAAATTACTTCTGCAGTTTCTTTTACTATAAAAATGTAAGTGACTTCATTACATCAGGAATTACGTAAAAAAGTCAGTTACAACCTAAGCACAACAGAATTTACCTTTCATTTCTTATTGCGCTTTGTTGTAAAAGCGAATTCCTCATTTATATCTTCAATCAGTTTTTCAACAATTAATTCTTATTCACTAAGGCTTAAAAGCCAAACCGGTATTGAAGGCCAAGTGTAAGTTGCTGGCGGGAGCTTAAAAATCCATATTCAGCCCTGCACATCAAGTGCTTGTTTAATTGAAACTGAGAACCAACAACGAAGTTCCACATATCTTTCGGCGTCTTGGTAAGCGAATATTGCACGGTGGAAGTGGATGCTGTACTCAAGGCTCCATCAACAGTTGTTAAAAGGTTGCCAAAAGCATCGATGGTACGGTTGGCAGTTTCGTATTTTGACTGATTTACAGGATTGTTTTGTTCCTGCTCCGTCAACCCGTCCCACCAGGCATTTACATTATTCTCGGCCTCATCCACTTTTGCAAAACCATCATCCACTTTTCCCTGCATCTCATCAACAGGTATTACATCACCTAAATTTATCGATCCCTTAGTTTCGGAAGACATTTTAACTCTGAAACCACCCATCCAGACAGCAATATTCCTGTTTTCATTTTTGAACTTGAAAGATTTTCCAAGCCGGGGACCAAACACAAAAGAAAAAACGGGTTTTTCGAGAGAACTGATACTGGTCCATGCCATATTCATGTCAAGAGCTAAAAAACAACCGGCAATACCAACCGTTGGCGTCATACCAAATCCGGTTGTAACGGCATCAAAATCGGCTTTTGACGAAAAAGCTGCTATTTCGTTCCAATTATTAGCCGTATCAGGCAACCACAAGCCGGCATCAATTGCAGTCGATGTTTTTGCCTTTGCAAAAATTCCATATACATTCAGAAACGGGAATACCCAAAAATCAGGTCTTAAACTTATTGAACTTGCGGTTGACACTGCACTGTTAAAACGGATAATTTCGTTGAGATCGTATTGTGGCCCGTTATTGAAGCCCACTGACAGGTTGTCAATTATTAAATCCGATTCCTGGCCAAAATAATTCAAACTTAGTCCTGCCGGTAGTGGGAGTGAAAATCCTTTTTCTGTAACTTTTTGGCCCCATATCGGGAGAAAATAAGGATACTCTGCTTTTTTCAGACTATCGGCACGTTCCTGATTTTTTTTTCCGGCTACTTTGTCGGAGTACACCTGGCTCCAGGCCTGGTTAACAACAAAGATTGAAATCAATAGTGCAAGTGTTAGACTTTTCATCGCGTTTGATTTTATTCAGTTTACATTTAGTTGATACATATCAGTTTTTCCTGCATGCAGTTTGCCCATGTGGCATTTTTTTTTGAAAATTCCGAACTATCTTCTTCCTCTCCGGGTACTGCGGGCACTTGATTTCTTTGTTGTCGCAGGCTTCGCTGCTGGTGAAGCTCCTTTTACCTGGTTTGTGGTTGCTCTGTTCCCGTTATAACCGCCATTAGCCATATTATGGTTTACTGTATTTGAAGTATGTCTTGAGTGATTGTAGTTGTTAAAATTATTTGTGTTATGAATCACAACGGTATTACCACCTCCATAATGGCCTCCATGATATGCGGCATGGTGATAATAGTGATGATGACGATACGCGCTTATCGCAACACAGGTAAAAGCTACAAAATAAGGGGGATAATATCCGTAATGATATGGCGGATAATAAGGTACATACACCGGTGAATACACATACTGTATAACTGGCGTTGATTCGACCACCACGACGGTAGTTGTTGCCGGAACGGTAGTAGAAGTGGTGGTTGTTTTTGTTGCATCAGTTACAGCGCCAGCCGCAGTAGTAGTTGTAACCGGCTGGGTACCTGTATACGCAGGATTTGGAGTACTTGCAGGTGTAGCTGGTTTTGGTTCTACCACATAATCTTTGCCATACAGATCTTTATCACCAACAATCTGGAGAGATACTTTCTTATCTTTATCCCGGTCTACCAGGATGACGGCTACATCCTGTGTTTCCTTTTCAGTTACATCTACCTGAAGAATAAATGTAAAAGACTCATCTTTTTGCTGAGTAACCACTTTGATAAAATCAACCTTGTTATCCAGGTTTAAATCCAGGTTATTGATTCCTGTTTTTTCTTCATTTAATGTTTTTTCAAATTCCTCAATGGTCTTGGATTTTTGAAACAGATCTAATACGGCATAAAGATCCAGGTTATCTCCGGGCAAGCCTAGTAATGTCGTATCATTCTCTGTTTGAGAAAAAGCAGGAACGCATAACAAACATAAGGCCAGCACTATAATTGATAAAAGGCTTTTGTTCATCATTGTTTATTATTTTAAGGCAGATGGTGAAATTTACATGAGTATGTTTGTATTAACCGACCAACTAGCCGCTTAAACAAACAAGGTAAAAAGAACCTTACTGAAAAAACTTCAGGTTAAACAATAAGGTTCTTCTCACTTACCCTGATGAGATACACACTATCTTTTAAAATCAAAACAAAGAATACCTGTAAAACCAAACTGCCAGAGTGTGGCATAATCAGGTACGGCATAGGCAACACCATTGTATCCAACCCAAACATCGGATCCAAAGGTTGAAATGATAGATTGCATATATGCCTCCACTTTTACGGAGACAACGGAAGCAGTTTTTATCTTGACACCCAACCTTGCATCCCATGCAAATTTGGTGGCCGTATTATCATTCACGCCAATAATCCCCACGCCTAATCCAAGTCCGCCATAAGGCCTCGCTTTTGCATCCATATCTCCAAAATAGGTATTACCACCAAGCAGTATGTAATTTACCGATCCTTTGTTATCCTTATCCGAATTTATTTGTTCCCCATTTTGCCAATAAAGTGGAAATTGAGTATCCATTCTATGGTACTTCAATGTAATGGATTTATTAAAACCGGTGAAATATTCGATACCGCCACCATAGCGGAATGCGGCCTGAACGTCTGTATAAGCCGCATCGAAATCGACCTTGTCGTGAAATGTGTAGCCGGCGTCCAGATTAAGGCTGATTGTGCCGGGCTGTGCATGTATTGTAATTGCACACAATATAATGACACCAAGTAATAAGATTTTTTTCATAATTTGTTCGTTTTTAAGGTTAATTATTGATTTACTGAAATTTACCATTTTGATGTTTAGTCCATCCAATCCTTCAATTAAATTTACCAGCTGAAGGTCAGGCAATAAATAAACATCCAGTGCTTTTATCAGAACGAAAGGCGTTTATTTTTCCAGGATTCCCTTTTTCTGCAATTCGGTTTTAATGGCAGTAATAATTTCATCCATTGATTTATCAAAACTGGTTGGATTAAGGGATGAAGTAGTTCCTGACCACATTAGTTTATCATTCTTAACTGCATACATGTTGGTTTCCACCAAAAAGGTTTTATCCTCGGAATAATAGCCAGGTGTATAGTTACGATAACCATGCCAGCCACCATACGAAGTGCCCGGATTATAGGAAACACTTTTTTCCACATCGGTAAGATGCATCACAATAATACCATCAAAACCATCCTTTAATAGTTTTTCATTTAATATTTTCGGATCGGTTTCGGTTGATGTAAGATAGGTATAGGATTGAACGCCAACTGATTTTTTAAGCTGTTTAACAATTTTATCTTCAGCTATCCGTTGCGAAGCTGCATCCTTAAGCGGAGCTAATACCAAAACCTTTTTATAAGGATTTGGATTAAGACTGAAGGAAGGATCGGCCCAGCTTTTTTCAAGCTTGGTCGAAACACATGCGAATAATAGCCCGATTAACAGGGTTGACAGAAGGAAAAATTTAGTTTTCATGATGTTTGATTTTTTTTTGTTACTAATTAATTATCTGTAATTCAACGTTTCTATTTATTTTATTGCGGTTATGCTGGCCACACGAATAAACGCTGCAGGTAATCCGGGAAATCACACTCTACCACTCCAATCATACATGTTAACGAGAATTGTAATCCAATTATAATTTCCCGCAGGTCATTCAGGTTACTATTTCCCCGGTGCATTTTTAAATCCTGAATTTACTATAACGATTTTCAGGTCTTTCGCCGGGGCATCCAGCGTTGTTGTACCCTGAAACTGCGTACCATCAGGCAAGTCGCTGAAAGTGACGTTAAAAGCCACTTTTTCTTTAGGGTCATCAACGGAAGTGCTTACATCCAATGCCATAAGTTTTTGATCTGTTTTGCTCAGGGAAATCGCTAGTACATCACCTGCCTCTTTATAGTCAGGGAAACTAAGTTTAAACTTTTTATTGGGCTCCAGAACCTGTATCCCGACTTTTCCGTCGTTATAGATTTTCTGTAATTTTTCAGGATCAGGTGGAAGATAAGTCTGAACTTTGGCGACCGCTTTTTTAGCATAATCCGACATATCGGCTTTCTTATTCGCAGCTACTTTGCCCCGTATTCCACCAGGAGCTTTTGCGGTAGTTGATCCACCGGTTTCAACTTTGGTGAGTTTTCCATCCAATGCATAATAGCATTGCTTCTGCTTTACTGATTTCTGTTCTCCTTTAACAAAAACTGTCGTAGTTTCAATCCATTCGTACTTTTTCATTGCCGCCTTACTGTCGGTCAGGTTCTTTTTTATCATGGCAATATTTTCCTGCATATCTGCCTGTGCAGATAAGCGCATGATTCCGGCAATAAATACCAGGATAAATACTAAAGTCAGATTTTTCATAATTCAGGTTTTTAGTGGTTAAATTCTTTATTTTAATTCGATTGGATTGATACTGATTGCATTATTAAAATAAAAAATGGCATTATTAAAGCTATTATCAGCTTTTTTCCGGTTTTGCACCCAAACCAATGGGCAGCTTGAAGTAGATATTAAGCGACGAATTTTTCATAGTGACATCAGGCGTTTTACTTACATTCACCAAACCATAATAGTAACTTATGCCAACGGCCATACTTTTAAGTATTCGTTTGGTTTTATATCCTATTCCTCCTATAAGGCCCGCATCCAGTCGTGTATATTGATCCTTTACATCCTTGGTGTAAGTCAGGTCACCGTCGAGGGTGGATGTTTCGAAAATATCATTGGCTATGGAGCGGAGGCCAAACTGCGGCCCGGCTTCAATATACCAACGGTTGTTAAAGCGCTGCTGAAACATTACAGGCACATAATAGCAACTGATCTTTTTTGTTAATGTACCATCTATGTATAATGAATCAAAAGCTGCATCCCCCAATGAATAAACCGGCATCCCGGTAGCTCCGACGTTGGATTTCACCAAAACACCGGTACTTATAAAAGAATTATTCTTCAGATTAATATGAAAATAAAATCCAATATTAAAGTAGTTTTTGCCTTCGGAATTGCTGATATCGTTGAGATAGGAGCGGTTCAAACCTCCCACCAGTCCAAACTCAATTTTAGGTGTATTTAATTTTTCTCCGAATAAAAGAGAAATCAGCACCTGTGCCTTTGGGGTTAAGGAAAACAGTAACAGGAGTGCTAGAAGACTTGATTTTATCAGATTTTTCATTTAAAGTAATGTCTGTTATATTTTGCTTTTTAATACTGTTCTTTTAATCCAATTCTTATTTCCCGTTCATTCAATTAATTTTTATTTGTAAAGCGACCAGCTAAGATTGAAGTAGAATTTATATGCTATTACAATGAAAAGTATGCGGAAGGACAAAATCGCTAATCTTGTTAACCCTCTACTTTTTCAGGGAAGCTTTATTCATAAATACATGTTTATAACTTAATAAAAACCTTGTTTCAAACAGCTAATAACGACAAAATTAAATAGTAAATGGACAAATAATTAATTTTATACTTCGAATCATTAAAATTACCTCTTTGTAGGTATTTTTGAAGGGCATTGTTATAATTGCATTAATACCAGAATCCTTACAACTTAATTTAAATACCTTTGAATATTGAGTTGTGAATGTTTTTAAGCGAAATAAACAATGGTCAGGGAACGTATGGAATGCAAAAACTGCAATACAATCTTTGAGGGTAATTATTGCAATAATTGCGGGCAGAAGGCAAGTGAGGAAAGATTTAACATTTTAAATTTTCCTGCGAAGTTTTTGCATGGCTTTTATCATGTACATAGTGGCCTATTATTCACAATAAGGGAACTTTTTATCCGACCAGGGGAAACACTCCGCGGATACATTTCCGGCAAACGGGTAAAGTACTTCAATCCTTTTACCTATCTTTTACTGATTAGCCTGGTTGGAGGATTTCTTTATAAATGGTCGGGAGTGCCTGAACATTTTAATGATATTTTCCTGGCATCCGGTGATACAATCAGATTTACCGGTAAGTATTTTAGCTACAGGATGTTGCTTACAATCCCTGCCTATGCAATAATGTGTAATATCATTTATAGGTCCTTTAAATACAACATCGCCGAACATCTTATCATCAACACTTTTCTGATAAGCCAGAGCATGGTTGTGATGGTAGTATGGTTGTTGATTCTAATCCTGGTAAAGCCTGGTAGTTTGGTTTTTGAAATCCTGTACATCAGTGCATTTAGTTCGCTTATAATTTACCAGATGGTAGTGTTTTCCCGTCTCTTTAAAACCGGGAAAACTTTATTACGCTGGATTAAAGCAGCGGCAACTGTACTTGTTGGATTAGGTTTAAGTTTTGTTCTTATGAATTTTCTGGTAAAAATCGTACATTTATAGCTGCTTGTGCTACCTATCGTGTAATAGTAAATCAAGCATTTTCAGCAGGTTTTTTTAAACAGATTTAATGATGAAAGATGAACAATCAATCAGGAAAGAGGCTGAAAATGATGTCGACCCTCGTGTTGACCTTGCCGTGAACCCTTATCTCCATTTTTATAATCCTGATCGGGGCTTTGTCAATTTACTCCCTGACATTTGCATGGTAAAATCCTTATTGTATGGAAGTACTGACATCACTATAATAAAGACCCAAACATGAATCGCAACTATTTCTGGATTTTGTTGATTCTGCTTCTTCAGGGACATCCCCGGGGAATAGTGGCGCAAACTGCGAAAGACACAACTGCCAGGCAACAAAACAGTTCTGCCGCTGATGATCCATCACAGTTTTTTACCCGTATTGAATTATTCAATGAGCTACAGCATTATTCCAAGGATTTTTACTTTAACCAAACCACGCTCAGAACCATAGTAAAACTTGGGAAACGGTTTACAACCCGGCTCGATATCCCATACGTTTACAACTCTGTTTCATCACCGGAAGGTATTAAGCATTATGGGCTAGGCGACATTTCATTTCGCCTGCTTGGTTTCAAACTTATCGATGATCCCAGATCTGCTATAACCCTGTCGATGGAAGTAAGTTTAAACACCGCGGAATCAAAACTTCTTGGTACCGGAAAGAATATGATCATACCTTTATTGAGTTATACCAGGACCTTGAAAAAGCCGGGAAACCTTTTGTCAGTGGTTTTACAGCAAACAAATTCATTTAGCGGCGACGAAGAAAGAGAAAACGTCAGTTTTACAAAATTGCAGGGAGTATATATTAAAGTGTGGTCGAAGAAAATGTGGACTGTGATTGCACCAGTTTTGTATGTTGACTACATACACGGCGGCACATCGATGAACCTTGAAGGCAGAATGGTATATGCAACTGCTCCCCGCTCTAATTTTTGGGTACAGGCAGGGGCCGGATTATATGGTGATTTTATATTGCGGTATCAATGGGCTGCTCAAGTAGGATACAGGTATTTTCTGTTCCGTAATATGAACTGGAAGAGGAAGTAAAATGGAAGATGGAACTAACAATCGTTAAAGGCTTATTTGCAGCAGCTTTTTATTAACAGAGTCAGGATTTGAGGTACTATATTTCTGGTGGTTTCTAAACCAGATTGTAGCTCCTTTCAATTAAAGACAAAAATCCATCTTAGTACTTCCTCCTCTTGTCAAGCTGAACGAAACTTCAGGGGTAGGCAAAGGGAGTAAAAATATTCAGAATTAGGTTAACAATTACTTTCGGCTATGATTTGTCCTGGAAGGATAATCCAGACTCAGATAAATACAGCTCTGCTATTGGCTATGGTTTTAAAAACCAGAATTATTCTGACTGCAAACCAGCACATACAATTTTTATGTTTCATGCCGGATTAAGACTTATGAATTGGTCCGAAAATAATGATCAGAAATGAAATCCGAACTGAATGCTGTACCGGAATGATGCAGTTAGCTTAAAGTTTGAGTTTGTCAGGTTAGTGGCTTCACCATCAAACAGGTAACGCAGGGCCGGGAAATGTTCAAAAAGCTTTTCTGCAAACGCCTGATCGATATTATCAATCTGTCCTTTATCCAGGTTGCCTATGATTTCCATTTTTGTAGAATAGTAAGTAAGTGAAGGACCGAACATTAATAAATCAATTGAAAATCTCTTCCCGAAAATAAATTGATACCCGATTTCAAATCCCAGGTTTGTCATATTCAGGCTTCCACTGAATGTACCATCCGGGTT
>Ga0315283_10003253_pt1 | contig 13806 bp, 12 predicted proteins | sample YL17G09_0_MG_FD_204541 | JGI IMG/M metagenome (GOLD analysis project Ga0315283, IMG submission 204541) | Sediment microbial communities from Yellowstone Lake, YNP, Wyoming, USA - YL17G09_0 | ecosystem: Environmental > Aquatic > Freshwater > Lake > Sediment | place: USA: Wyoming | collected... | reverse complement strand
AGGCACCATGGCCCAGCCTGTCGTCTACCGGGTGGCGCAGGCCTGCCGGGAGCGGGGCTTCGCCTCGCTTCGTTTCAACTTCCGGGGAGTGGGAGAAAGCGATGGGCGATATAGCGGCAGCGACGAGTACCGCGACGTGGAGGCGGCCGGCGCGTTCTTGCGTGGCCGGTTGGCAGCCGGCGAACCGGTCGCGGGCGGCGGGGGGCGGCGGCCGGCCCTCGCCCTGGCGGGCTACTCGTTCGGGAGTGTGATGGCGGCCCTCGCCGCCGGTGCCGGCGTCGTACCGGTGCAGGCACTGGCCCTGATAGCCCTGGTAGTCGGGTGGAAGGAATCGCCGCCGGGCTTGCTCGACGGTCTCGCCAGGTTCCGGGGCCCGGTGCTCGCCGTCTGCGGCGAGTCGGACGATCTCGCCCCTCCCGAAGTGGTGGAGCGGGCGCTGGCCGGGCTGAGGCTCGATGTCCGTTTTGCCGTCGTCTCCGGGGCGGGGCACCTCTTTGAACACAAGCAGCGGGAGGTAGGCGAGCAGGTGGCCGCGTTCTTCGCGGATACCCTTGTGGGGCAGAGGCCGAGAAGAGACGAGTAGACCTCATCGGCTACGGGTACGGTAAGTGGAGTAGCGTCGACAGAAAAGGAGTTCAGCCCGATGGACATGAAAGGTTCTCTGACCGAGCAGAATCTAATGAAAGCGTTCGCGGGGGAGTCGCAGGCCCGCAATCGTTACACCTTCGCTGCGGCGGTTGCAGCCGAGGAGGGCTACAAGCAGATAGCCAACCTCTTCCTCGAGACCGCCGATAACGAGCGCTCGCACGCATCCCTTTTCTTCGCTCTTCTTCAGGGAGGCACGCCCGAGTTCACCGCGTCCTATCCCGCCGGACCGGTTGGCTCGACGGCCGAGAACCTGCTCGCGGCGGCTGAAGGCGAGTTGGCTGAGTGGGGGACCCTCTATCCCGACTTCGCCACGACGGCTGAAGAGGAGGGGTTCAAGAAGGCCGCCGCGACGTTCCGGAAGATAGCGGGAGTGGAGAAGTACCACGAGCGCCGCTACCGGAAACTGCTCGCGAACGTCGAGGACCGGCGCGTGTTCCGCAAGGACGGCCCAGCGATGTGGAAGTGCGAGGAGTGCGGCCACGTCCACGAGGGTGACGAAGCGCCCCGGGTGTGCCCGGTCTGCGGCAAGCCTCAGAGCTACTTCGAGATCTACTGCGAGAACTTCTAGCACGGCGCGCGATCGTATCGCCGATCCCGCGATAACCTCGCCAATCTAGTGCCGAGGTCGTAGACGGAGGGGAGGCCATGCGCGGTAGCCTCCGCGCATGGCTACCATCCCGAAGAAACGGCTACTGGTCTACGCTGCCGCCGGCCTCCTCGTCCTCGTGGTCGGAGCTGTCGGCCTGCTGGCCATGCGCTCGCCCGGCGGCGTTCAGACGGAGGGGATGGTCCTCGACGTCTCCGGGACCCAGGCCGAGGCTGGAGGCTCGGTCTGGCCGGCGGGGTCGGCCATCCCGGCCCCGGCTGTCGCGACCACCGCGAGCAGCACCACCATCACTGAGCCCCCGCTCATCTACGTCCAGGTGGCCGGCGCCGTCCGGCGGCCGGGTGTCTACCAGGTTTCGTCCGACGCCCGGGCGTTCCAGGCCGTTCTCCAGGCCGGCGGCTTCAGCGGTGAGGCCGATCAGGAAGCGGTACCTTTGGCGGCCCGGTTGAGCGACGGCTGCAGGCTCTACATCCCCCGGCGCGGGGAGGCCATGGCGGGGCCGGCCCTGTCCGCGGATCCTGGTGGGAGTGGGGGCGGCGCCGCGTCGGAGAGCGGACCGGTCTCGCTCAACTCGGCGACCCTGGAGGAGCTCGATTCCCTGCCCGGGATAGGCCCGGCCCTCGCTCAGCAGATCATCTCCTACCGCGAGGCCCATGGTCCTTTCACCTCGATCGACCAGCTCAGCGAGGTGCCCGGAATAGGCCCTTCGAAGCTCGAGCAGCGGCCGCTGGTCGGTATCTGACACTCGCATGGCCGCTGACGACCGCCGCCGCGGCGCCACTGCCTGGTTCGTCCGCCGCGCGGGCCTTGCCCGGTGCACGACCATGGCGGCTGTAGCGGGCCTCTCGCTCGCGGCATTCCTCCCCGGGCGCTACTTGCCGGCCATCACGGGCTTGACTCTGGCGCTGGCAGGGATCCTCGCGGGCCATGTCGTCTCGCGCCTTCGCCCACACTCCCATACGGGTCTGGCCGTGAGTCTCGTCTCCGTGGTGCTCGTGGGGCTTCTCGCCGGCCTTCTCCTGGGCACGCTGAGAGTCTCGTCGCTGCTCGACGGGGTGCTCTCTTCCCGGATAGGGCAGACGGTGGAGGCGGAGATCGTGATCACCGGGCCTGTCCGCTCCAACTCCGGTTGGCAAAGCGCCACCGCGGTCGTGCGAACGATCACGGGGAGCGTGAGCAGGACGGGTGGATCACCTGGCGGCCCCGGGGGCGGCCGCGCAGGCGCAGGCGAGAAGGTCCTGCTCGAAGTGGCGTCTATCGGCGAGCGGTCGGCCCCGGTCGGCCAGAGAGCCGCGCCGCCACTCACCCAGGGCGCCTTGCTCACGGTCAGAGGCACCTTTCGCGTTCCGCAAGGTCCGTCGTCTTCGGGGTTCGACCAGGCGAAGCAGTTGCTGCACCAGGGGATCCAGGTGGTGCTTCGGGTGGACGGCGCCGCCGGGCTGTCGTTCCGCGGACAGAGGGGAGGGGTGAGCGGTTGGTTCGATCGCCTCCGCGAGTCCGCCAAAGAGCATCTCAGCCTCGGGCCCGACAGGCGGGTGAACGAGGTCCTGCAGGGGGTGGTGATGGGAGACACCGCGGGGATCGACCAGGGGTGGATGGACGCGTTCCGGCGATCGGGCACGGCGCACATGCTCTCGGTCAGCGGGCTGCACGTCGCGAGTCTGGCTGCTATCGTGATCGCCCTCACCGGATGTGCGCGGCTGTCCCGCAGGGCCGGCTTTGTTCTCGCCGCCGCCGCTGCGCTGCTCATGATTCCCTTTGTAGGTTCCTCTCCGCCTATCGTCCGGTCGGCGGTCATGATCGTGGTCGTCCTTGCCGGACGCTGGGTAGGGAGAAGGCGCGACCCCTGGCAAGGACTGGCCTTCGCCGCGCTCGTCGTGCTGATGCTCAACCCGTTCGCAGTGTTCGACGTCGGGTTCCAGCTGTCGTTCTGTGCCTTCGCCGGGATGGTCGCGCTCGTAGGGCCGATCGAGCGGCTTCTGCACAGCCTTCCGGATTCGGTCCGCGCGAACCTGGCCGTCTCCCTGGCCGCTACCCTCGGGACCGCTCCGGTGTCGCTTCTCGTGTTCGGCAGGACTTCGCTGATCTCTCCTCTCGCGAACCTGCTGGTCGTGCCCACGCTCGCCGCCGTGACCGGGCTGGGGATGGCAAGTGTGGTGCTCGGATATGTGTGGAGCGGCTTCAGCGTGGCTCTCGACACGCTGGCCTCGCTGCCCATGTCGTGGACCATTCTGGTGTCGACGCTCTGCGCGCGCGCCCCCGTTCTGGGCGCCGGCGATATCGGCCGCGCCCTCTTTGCAGTGGCTGTGGGCGTGCTGGTGCTTCCCGCCGCTCTCGCGCTCTCCGGCAGGGCCGTCACCCCGCCGTTCGGTCTGCGGCTGCCCTTCTTTCGGCATTCGGTCTCGTGGCTGCGTGCGCATCGACCGCGCGACCGGCGGCGGGCCGTCGCCCTAGGCCTCGTCTCGGTACTCGCCGCGATGCTGGTGGGCGTGGGAGCGTATCCGGGGGCGGCCGCAGGATTCCGGTCGTTCGAGCTGACCGCGGGCGCACGAGGCTGGCCCACGCAGGTGGAGGTCAGGGTGCTCGACGTGGGCCAGGGGACGGCCGTACTCGTCCGTACTCCGCAGCATCACGCGGCGCTGTTCGACGCGGGCCCCGAGGGCTGCGACCTTGCAGGCCAGTTGCGGGCGCTGGGAGTCCGGCGCTTGGATCTGGTCGTCATCTCCCATCCCCACGCCGACCATTTTGCCGGTCTGCTCGAGGCGCTCGATTCACTGGAGGTGGCGACCTTCGTGGACCGGACCGAGGTAGCCACCCCGGCGGGCGCCGCCGGGAGTACCCGGGCGCCGGGCGCGGGGAAGACGGGTGGTGAGGAAGCGGGACGGTACCTGCAACTCCGCAAGCGCCTGGAAGCCGGCGGCTGCCGCTTGCTCCGAGCCCCGCCCGGGTCGTCTCTTGCGATCGACGGTGTACGCATTGCGTTCTTCGCGCCGGCGAGTCCGCTGGTCTTGCTCGATGGCGGATCCCCGTGGGGCGACGGACATGACCCGCCCTCTGGGGATGAGCTGAACGGAGGCTCTCTCGTGGCCGTGCTGGGCGTGGGAGGGGCCGGGGTGTTGCTCCCCGGGGACGCCGAGGCGGACGTTCTGGAGAACTACAAGCTTCCGCCGCTCGATGTCATCGTCGTTCCCCATCACGGTAGCCGAGGGGCCGTCTCGCAGCGGTTGCTTGCCGCTGCGCAATCCAAACTGGCCCTCATATCGGTCGGCAAGAACAACACGTTTGGACATCCCGATCGGAGCACCCTCGCGATACTGGCCGCCGCCGGAGACACTATCGTTCGCACGGACGAGTGCGGTTGGGTATGCTTGCGCTTGAACGATGCGGAGATGACCATCTCTACCGAGAGGACCCGGGCCCCATGACCGCCGCTCCCCAGGGAACCGTCCCCCAAGCCGACGCTCGCCGGCCGCTCGAACCCGCCTACCTGATCGTCGGGAACAATTTCCCCAAGATCGAGGAGGCGCTCAAGCGTCTCAAACTCAGGATCGTCGAGGAGTCGGGGTCGGAGCTCAACATCTCCGAGTTCGAGGCCCCGGCCGACTCCGGACCGCAGGTGGTCAACGCCGCGAACACGATGGCCTTCCTGGGTGGCACCAGACTGGTGCTGGTCGAGCACGCGGATCTCTGGCAGAAGGCCGACAAAGAGGCTGTAGCTGCGTACCTCGCCTCGCCCGCCCCCGACGCCTGTGTTGCGCTGGTCGCGGAGAAGCTGGGCGCGACCGACCTGCTGCGGACGGCCATGGAGAAGCACGGCGAGGTACTCGAGTACGTCGCTCCCAGGGAAAGCGAGCTTCCCGCCTGGCTGGTTCGGGAAGCGGGCCGGGGCGGCATCGGGCTCGGTCTTCAACAGGCCCGCCACCTGGTGGAGCGCTGTGGGGACAATCAGACCATCTTGCTGAAAGAAGTGGAGAAGCTCGACCTCTACGCCGCCGGCCGGCGGATAACCGACGATGACATCCGCCTCCTGACTACGGCGACGGTGGAGGCGAGCATCTTCGACCTGCTCGACTCGCTTGCTCTTGGCAGAGGGGCGGCCGCGTTCTCGGCCGCCGGCGAACTGCTCAGCGCGGGGGAGAGGCACGAGGTGCTCTTCTACCGGATCCTACGCCACTTTCAGTTATTGAGCAGAGTGGCCGCGCTCCGCGACGCCGGTCTCAACCGAGAAGCCATCCAGGGGGAGATGAAACTCAAGGCATTCCCAGCGCGGAAGCTGTGGGAACAGGTCGGTCGGCTGGGGGCGGAAGGGATAGCCCGGCGGCTCGCGGTGCTGGCCGACACGGACGCCCGGATGAAGGGCATGGGGAATCTGCCAGACGAAATCGAGCTACAGCTGTGCCTTGGCCGCCTGCTGGCCGCGTGAGCGAGGAGAGCGCCTCGCGGCAGGCTGCTGAAGATCTAGAGCTGGGAGAGCAGACGCGCCACCCTCGACTTCTTGCGCGCGGCGTTGTTGCCATGGATGGCGTTCTTCGCGGCGGCTTTGTCGATGGTGGAGGTCAGCTTCTTGGCTGTCTGAGCAGCGGTGTCGGAATCACCGGCGGTGATGGAGTCCTTGAGGCGCCGGAAGTGCGTCTTGATAGACGACTTGTAGCGCAGGTTCTCAAGACGCTGCCGCTGGGCGATACGCACCCTCTTGCGCTGCTGTTTTGTGTTAGCCAACCTCGATCCTCCCGTCTTCCCTTCAGAGTCGACGGAGTTTAGCATAGCCCTCGCACATGGGCAATGACACCAAGAGACGTCTGGCGACGGCGGCGGCCTTCCTCGTGCTGGCTACCGCCGGCTCCCGAGTGCTGGGTCTGGTCCGGGAGATCGTCATGGTCACCTACCTGGGACTGGGCCCGGAGATGGGGGCCTTCACGGTGGCCAACAAGGTACCCAGCCTGGTGCGGACCCTGCTTGCCGACACCGCCCTGTCCGCGGCCTTCATTCCCGTCTTTTCAGGCTTGCTCGAGAAGGAACGGCGGCGGGAAGCCTGGCAGGTTGCCTATACCGTGACGGTGATCGCCACGGCGGTTCTGGCCGTTGTCACCGCCCTGGGGATGATCTTCGCGCCGACGGTGGTCAAGCTCGTCGCACCCGGCTTCAGCGGCGACCCGGCGATCGTCGACCTTACCGTCCACCTCATGCGGATCATGTTTCCGACCGTCGTGATCATGGGCGTGGCAGGCATCTTCATGGGGATCCTCAACTCGTACAACCACTTCACCCTGCCGGCACTGGCCCCGATCGTCTGGAACCTGATCATCATCGCGATCGTGGTGTTGTTTTCGGCCGGGTATGGGATCCAGGCGCTGGCCTGGGGGTTCCTCCTCGGCACCGTGTTCGAGCTGCTCATGCAGATCCCGGCAGTCTGGAAGCGGCGCTGGCGACCGAAGCCGGGCGTGGCCCCGGCCGGCGCCGGCTCGTCGGCTGGCGGCCACGCCGAGGTCTCCTCCGACGAAGCGGGTCCGTCGCCCTGGCGGCTGGATATCCACAACCCCGAGGTGCGGCGGGTCGCCCTGCTCATCGGCCCCGTCATCCTCAGCCTGGGCGTCATCAACTTCAACGCGTTCATCGATACCATCGTCGCGACCCTGGTGAGCATCCCCGCTCCGGCCATCATCGACAAGGCGTTCCGGCTCTTCCAACTGCCGCAGGGCGTTTTCGCCATCGCCATCGGGACGGTGCTCTTCCCGGCGTTCTCCCGTCACGCCGCTGCCCACCGGATGAGGGAGTTTCGGGAAGACTTGTCCACGGGGCTTCGCCAGATCTTCTTCACCACTCTGCCATTCGCGGCGTTCTTCGCGGTGCTCGCCCTGCCGACCGTGCGCCTCATATACCAGCATGGCAAGGTGACGCCCGATGAGGCGGAAATGGTCGCCTCGGCGCTGACCTTCTTCAGCATCGGCATGGCGTTCGTCAGCGTCAATACGCTGCTCAACCGCGCCTTCTACAGCATCCAGAAGCCGTGGCTGCCTTTGATCGCCGGCGTCGTCAACCTCGCACTGAACGCCGGGCTGGACCTTCTCCTCTACAAGCCCCTTGGCGTCGGCGGGATCACGCTGTCGACCTCACTCGTGAGCCTGTTCAACTTCTTCGCCCTGATGTTCCTGCTCAGTCCCCGCATAGGAGGCGTCGACACGCGGCGCGTCGCTTGGTCCGCCGGCCGGTCCATCATCGCGCTGATCCCTCTCGGGGTCGTCTCGTATGCGGTGTGGTGGGCCCTGGACGGCGCCCTGGGGCGCAGCCTGTGGGCGCAGATCATCTCGGTGGGGTTGGCGTACGTCGCCGGCGGTCTGGCGTACTTGCTCGCCGCTTGGGCCATGCGCATTCCGGAATTGCACGAGGTCCTCAATGTCATCCGCCGCCGCCGCGAACCGCGAAGCACGGATGACGTGATCGACCGGGAGCCGGAAGGATAGCGCGACGCGACTTCGCAGCAATCTCGCTCTTGAGATGAACCGCGTGTGCGAAGACCACACGCCGGTTGCTCGAATCGGTCGTCGAGTTGGATGCCGGCGGCTCGTGATCAGAGACGACCTCGCCAATAGAACGGGCGCCGACTGTTGTGGGCGATAGCGGAGACGCACACTCCGACTTCACTGACCGAGTAGACGACCGAATATGGGAATCTGGCGATTGCACGCTTGCGCACAGAGCCGAGTAGAGCTGGTGACGCTTCGGGATGCGCAATGATATTCACCATCGCGCGCTCAACTTCATTTAGAAACTCGGTGCCGAGACCTCGGCTTTCAAGGTCGTAGAAATCCGCCGCCTCGAGCAACTCGTGTCGCGCGGCGGGGTGGAAACCTACCGCGTAAGAGGTCACGCGCGAGCGGCCCGCGCTTCAGCAAACACCTCGTCCATGGGGATGGTCTTCACTCCTCCGGATGCCATCTCCGAGTTGCGACGAGTTGCCTCCTCGAGCCACAACCGCTCAACCTCCTCCTCGGGAAGGTCGTCAAGACTCACCAGGAGATCGCGCGCCAGACCGGCTCGCATCGTTGGATCGAGCCGAAGTGCTTCCCGCCTGAGTTCGTCTATAGTCATCGCAGTCCACCCCTCAATCATTGTGGCTGTGAACCCATGATACCCCCGGAATCTGCGCTGGGTCCATGCGTCGGCACTGTTGGGCGAACGCGCGGCGCATGGCAATTCTGGGCCGTGGGCCTCTCATGATCAGTCTGAAGTCCTTCCGATCGTGTTGCCCTCCACCTGTGGGTAGAGCTTGTCAATCTCTTGCTCAATGGCGAGGCGCGAGATCTCCGCCATGCACTTGCCGTCGAAAGCGGAACAGGGCGTCGAGGGCGTGCGGGTCCGTGAGACGGACGATGCGCAAGAATGCCTCCCCCATGAAGATGATGCCCACCGCAGTCTATCGCAGCGAACGCGGCACCGCTTGACCCTAGCGGCCGCGGAGCTATGCCCAACGTTGTTCGAGATCAGCGGCGCGCCGAATGCGCGTCCGTCTGAATCTCGTTGTTGGGCATCCCGGCTACGGGCCGACCAGCGTTCCCAGTCTCTGCAGGACGGTCGTGATGCACTCCACCGGGACCTTGCACGCAAACTCCGCGCCTCGCGATCGCCAGTCGAGGCTCTTGGCCTGATCCGACAGCACGACGCCTTCGATGGCAAGACCCGCGGGAAGGAAAACCTCGAACGGATAGCCCTTCACCTGACTGGTGATGGGGCACATGACGGCGAGCCCGACCTTGCCGTTGTACGAGCCGGGTGAGAGAACCAGTGCGGGTCTGCGCCCGGCTTGCTCATGCCCCACGCTTGGGTTCATCGTGATCCAGATGACGTCGCCTCGCTCGGGCGCCCAAGGCATCCTACCAAGCCTCCAGGCCCTGGGCCGGACCGGTATTGACCTCGTGATGCAGGTTGGACTCCGTGACACCGTCGAGCAATTCGTCGAGGCCAGGGGCCCACGCAGGAGATGGTTGCAAGAGCAAGCCGCCCTCAACGAGTCGCATCTCAATAGGGGAATCGTCCTTGAAGCCAGCTTCCTGCGCGAACGCCTTGGGAATCCTGACGGCGAGACTGTTGCCCCACCGCTGGACCTTGGTCTTCATGGCAACCTCCTTGCAGCCGTATCTACAATGAGTCTACCACCCTTGGAGGCTTGACGATGCCCGCCCGGCTGACGGCGTCCCTCACCGCTCGCTGAACCAGCGTCTCGTGAACATGCTGACCCGTGCGCAGTAGGACCGTTCGGTCCGAAGGCCATAGTGGCGGGCCCGGTCGCCCCTTGCGCTAGAATACGTCCCCCATGGCACGCTTCGAACACATCCGCAATTTCTCCATAATCGCCCACATCGACCACGGCAAGTCGACGCTGGCCGACCGCATCTTGCAGATCACCAACACGGTGGCCGAGAGGGAGATGCGCGAGCAGGTGCTCGACCGCATGGACTTGGAGCGGGAGCGGGGCATCACCATCAAGGCCCAGGCGGTGCGGATCTACTACCAGGCCGAGGACGGCCAGGAGTACGAGTTCAACCTCATCGACACTCCGGGGCACGTGGACTTCACCTACGAGGTGTCGCGCAGCCTGGCTGCCTGCGAGGGCGCCATCCTGGTGGTCGACGCCACGCAGGGCGTGGAGGCGCAGACTCTCGCCAATACTCTCCTTGCCCTCGAGAACGACCTCGAGATCATCCCCGTGCTCAACAAGATCGATCTGCCCGGAGCCGAGCCCGAGAAGCGGGCGGACGAGATCGTAAGCGTCATCGGCTGCGCCCGTTCCGACATCCTGCACGTCTCCGCCAAGACCGGAGAAGGGGTGCCGGCCGTGCTCGAGGCCGTGGTGAAGCGCATCCCGCCGCCCCAGGGCGAGGCCGAGGGATCGCCTCGCGCGCTCATCTTCGACTCCGTCTACGACCAGTACCGCGGAGTGGTGGCTTTCGTGCGCGTCCACGATGGGAGCTTCCGCAAAGACGACCCCTTGCTCGCAATGGCCACCGGGCGCCGCAGCGGTATCGAAGAGGTGGGCATCTTCAGCCCGGACATGCTGAAGACCGACGTGCTGCGGGCGGGTGAAGTGGGCTACATCATCCCGGGCATCAAGGAGGTGGCCGACCTGCGGGTGGGGGACACGCTCACCAGCGCCGCCCGGCCCGCGGTGGAGGCCCTGCCCGGTTACCGGGATATCACGCCGATGGTCTTTTGCGGGCTCTTCCCTCTCGACGGGGAGGACTATCCGAACCTGCGGGACGCGCTGGAGAAGCTCAAGCTCAACGACGGCTCCCTGTTCTACGAGCCCGAGACCTCGCAGGCGCTGGGCTTCGGCTTCCGGTGCGGTTTTCTCGGCCTCCTGCACATGGAGATCATCCGGGAGAGGCTGGAGCGCGAATTCGGCCTGGAACTGTTGGCCACGACTCCCAGCGTGCTCTACGAGGTCGAACTGCTGAGCGGAGTGGTTCTTTCGATCAGCAATCCTGTGGAGTTCCCGGATGCCGGGTCGATCAAGGAAGTGCGCGAGCCGTACATCGACGCCAACATCCTCCTGCCTGCCGAATACGTGGGACCCGTAATGGAGTTGTGTAATGACAAGCGGGGCCGGTTCGTTCACATGGAGTACCTGACCACCGACCGCGTCAAGCTTGTATACGACCTGCCCCTGGCCGAGATCGTCCTGGACTTCTTCGACCTGCTCAAGACCCGCAGCCGCGGCTACGCGAGTCTTGACTACGAGTTGAAGGATTACGAACCCGGAGATCTGGTCCGACTTGACATTCGCATAGCCGGCGACGTGGTGGACGCCCTAAGCCTTATTGTACATGCCGACCGTGCATACACGATCGGACGGGGCCTGGCGGAGCGGCTGCGGAAGAAGATACCCAGGCAGCTGTTCGAGGTGGCCATACAAGCGGCAGTCGGTAGCCGCATCATCGCCAGGGAGAGCGTCGCCCCGTTGCGCAAGGACGTGCTGGCCAAGTGCTACGGCGGCGACATCACCCGCAAGCGCAAGCTACTCGAGAAGCAGAAGGCTGGCAAGAAGCGCATGAAGATGGTGGGCACGGTGGAGATCCCGCAAGAGGCGTTCCTGGCTGTGCTCGATTTGAGCGACGGCAAGGACGGCAAGAAGTGACCGTCGAGTACATCGTGCTGGGGGTGATCCTCATCCTCATGGGCGCCGGCCAGATCTATTTCCGCCATTTCGCCGGAGGAGACGATGCCGAGGCAGCGGGCCGTCGCCCGGCGTCAGGCCGGGGAGTGCGCAGCGGCCGGGTGTGGGAGGGCTGGACGGCCATCCTCGGATTCCTCGGACTCGCGATGGGTATCGCCCTGGTGGTCCTGGGAGTGCTGGGCCGCTGATGGTCTGCCTCGCGCCCGTGGCGGAATGCTGACCACGATGCGCCACCTATACGTCCATATCCCCTTCTGCCGTTCGCGCTGCGCCTACTGCGACTTTGCCTCGGAGCCGATCGGCGCCCACCTGCGGGCAGGCAGGGTGGAGGCCTACGTGGACCGGCTCTGCGCAGAGCTGCGGAAACGGACGGACCCAGCCGAGCCCTTTGAGACCGTCTACCTCGGGGGGGGCACTCCCACCGTCCTGCCTGAGGGCCTGCTGCTGCCTCTCGTCGGGCACCTCGCGCAGCTTCAAGCGGGGGCCGCCGATCCGGAGTTCACGATCGAGGCCAACCCGGGCACGGTAGACGAGCGGTTGCTCCGGGAACTTGCCGATGCTGGGGTCACCCGCGTCTCTCTGGGCGTCCAGTCGTTCGCACCCGGCCTGCGTGCGGCTCTCGGCCGCCGTAGCGGGCAGGGCGAGATCGAAGATGCGCTGCGGGACCTGGGCGCGGTCGTTACCGGCCACCGCTTGCGGGAGTGGAACGTCGATCTCGTGTTCGGCATTCCCGGTCAATCGTGGGCCGAGGCGGCAGCCGATGTCGACGCCGCGGTCGCTGCCGGGCCAACGCACATCTCGCTCTACGACTTGACCTACACGCCCGCCTTTGCCGCCCGGGTCGCGAGAACGGCGGCCGCCGGCGCCTTCGCCGAGGAGTACCTGCCTGCCGCCGCCCGCCGGCTTGAGGCTGCCGGGTACGGGCGCTACGAAGTCTCCAACTTCGCCCTGCCGGGGCACGAGTGCCGGCACAACCAGGCATACTGGCGCGGCGAGGACTACCTGGGAGTGGGGGCGGCGGCAGTTTCGACGGTCGGGAACGAGCGGCGCACGAACCCGGTCGCCGTCGCCGACTACATTGCCGGCAGGCCGCCGCTCGTCGAGGTGCTTTCGTGGCGCACCCGATTGTGGGAGAGGGCGATGCTCGGGCTGCGGACGGCTGAGGGTGTCGACGAATCGGAGGTGCTTCCCGTGCTCGATCAGGTCGCCTGCGACCGTCTTCTCGTGCAAGGCTGCCTCCAGAGAGGCTGTGGTAGACTTCGGTTGAATCCAGCCTTCTTGGATGTCAGCAACACGGTCATCTCGACTCTCCTGGCTCCGCCCGAAGAGTCATAGTTCACTCGCTTACGGATGATGGCACTCACAGAACGACAACGGATGATCCTAAACGCCGTCACCGAGCGCTACATCGGCACGGGCGCGCCCGTCTCCTCAAAGGAACTCGTAGGCGTCGCGAGCCTCGTCGTCTCCTCGTCGACGGTGCGCAACGAATTTGCTCTGCTCGAGGATAAGGGGTACCTCACGCACCCGCACACCTCAGCCGGCCGGATGCCTACAGATCTGGGCTACCGCGAGTTCGTGGACCATCTCATGAGTGGGCCGCAGTCGAGGTCTCTCGGCCGGCCGGGCGTGACTCCTGGTGCTCCCGCCTCGGCTCAGCCCGAAGACCTCACCGGCGAGATCGACACCGCCCTCCGTCAGGCCACCGACGCCATGTCTCGAGCGACCAACCTGCTCGCCCTCGCCTTGGCGCCCCGGGTCAGCGGCGCACGCCTCTGCCACGTCGAGCTCCTGACACTGCATCCGACAGAGCTCATGTACGTGTTCATCGTCTCGACAGGGAGCGTGATGAAGGGGGTCGTCGACTGGCCCCGGCCTGTCGACCCCGGCCTGGTCGAATGGGCCAGGACCTACCTCAACGAGACGCTTAACGAGCATACTCTGACCGCCCGGCTCATCCGGCGGACGCTGGAAAACCCGGAACTGAGTCCTCGGGAGGCCGCGTTCCTCAAAGCCCTGACTCCGGCGCTCGAGCGGCTGGTGGACGAGCAGTATCAGGAGGAGTTGTTCGTAGGAGGTACATCTCGTCTGCTTGCCGAGTCTCAGTTCAAGGACATCTCGTCGCTCCGCGACCTGCTCTCGTTGCTGGAGGAGCGGTTCCTGCTCCTTCGGGTCTTGCGGGCTGTCCTGGGTACCGGCGCCGTCGTGGTCCGTATCGGGAGTGAGCACGAAGCCATGGCTCTTCAACCGTTCTCGATCGTCGCCGCCAGCTACGGGTTGCCGCAGAGGCGCCTGGGTACGGTCAGCCTGGTCGGTCCCACCCGCATGGACTACGAGAAGGCCATCGCGACCGTGCGCGAGACCGCACAGTCGCTGTCGG
>Ga0315283_10003251_pt1 | contig 13819 bp, 8 predicted proteins | sample YL17G09_0_MG_FD_204541 | JGI IMG/M metagenome (GOLD analysis project Ga0315283, IMG submission 204541) | Sediment microbial communities from Yellowstone Lake, YNP, Wyoming, USA - YL17G09_0 | ecosystem: Environmental > Aquatic > Freshwater > Lake > Sediment | place: USA: Wyoming | collected... | reverse complement strand
TCATGGCAATGTGGTGCCACAGACCATCGTTTATCGGTGTCGAGGTGATGAGCGGGAAGGTGCCCGCCACCTCGGAGGTGGCGATGCGACAGGAAAGTTTGCCGTTCCCCAGTACCAGTTCCCAGGCAACGTTATCCATTTGCCCGTTGGATATTATCCAACCGTTCTGGGCAGTTGTCTTGATCCAGGCCTCCACCGTGAGGTTTGTCATTTCATATTGTGGAATGTGCTGAATCCGAAGACGGTCGCCAATGCCATCGAGTGCCACGGCTTTTCCGAACCGACCATCAACCCAAGTCGGGCTTCCCGCGAATGTTGCCCCGTTATTTATGGTACTGGCATCGCTGACCTGGGTCCCGGTGCCTTCGTTGCAGTGCCAGAGGCCTACCGTGTATTGGTCCGGCGTGTTCTCGCCTACCTGTGTTAGGAGGCTCACGCCATCTTGAACGGTGACATTCTCTTTGCTGCACTCTTGGAAGTCCTCCGTTTTGTTCTGGGTGCAGCTCCAGCCGACCTGGCACAGACTCACGCTACCGTTCTCGACTGTGACATCGGACTTCTCCTCTGCGGAGATGAATTCAGCGTCCGTGGTCTGGACTAGGCTATAGTTGCTGTAAGTTGGCAAGCCAGTCAAGTTCACGGAGGCGGCGACGAGACGCGATGTCCCGGGGAACGACACATTGAATAAGGCCTCTCCCCCACCAAATGGGAACTCTCTCAGTTCCTCCGAGGCCCCCTCTGCGAATGTATTCGAGACGGTGCCACCGGCCGACCAATCAATATTCAGGACTGACGAACCAATCAGAATGAATATGGTAATGAACGAAAGGATACGGCGGTGCATTTAACCCAATTCTCACAATGGTGATTTGAATATTAAATCATTCGGACCATTTGTTGTTTCAGCATTATCGGATTGTATCATGTTGCATCGACCTGAAACAAACTGGAAATCGCAAACGGGCAGGTGCTCGATAATCCCATGGCCGTGCCTAGTTCGTCCGAGCCGATAAGATTCGCGAGGCCTCTCAGGAAGACGAGAGGCGAACCTCATGTTCGAAATGAAAAAGAGAGAAACATTATATACATTGGTCCGCAATATCAACTCTTAGTTAACAACCGAGGGGTTGGAACCCTTTAATGCCGAAGAGAATCGAGCTGACGCTGGACGAGCTCCTGGCCGTCCTCGGGAATCCATTGCGAAGGGACATTCTGGAGAGGATAACCAAGGAGACCCACTATCCGCTCCAGCTTTCCAAGGAGCTGAAGGTGAGCCAGCAGGCCATCATGAAGCAGCTCACCGTTCTCGAGAAGCATCACCTTGTGCGCTGCCGTGAAAAGCAGAGCACGTCCCACGGGCCTCCGAGGAAATGTTACGTCAGCATGGGCCAGTTCTCCATCCGGATAGATTACGGCCCGAACACCTTCGAAACGAACCTCATGCCCCATGACCGCCTCATGGACGATGAGGATGAATCGGAGGATGATGGCCCTGAAGCTGAGACGGAGGAGCTCTCCCCGGAAATCGCGGATGAGCAGAGCGCCCTCGAGGAAGTGGGCCGGCTGAAGACCTTCTCGGACAGGATAAACGGGGTCATGGCCGAGATGGCCGGGCTCGAGGACCGGAGGGCGGAGCTGTCCGCCAGGCGGCAGGAGCTTCTGAGGGAGGCCATACCGACCATAACCAGGCTGGGCCAGACGTACGAGGAGAGGCGGTTCCTGTTCCTGCTGCTCGAGCATCCGGAGAAATCGCTCGCCGATATCGTGGCGGAGGCCGAGATCCCCCAGAGGTCGCTGGAGAGGCTGCACCGCCTTCTCAGCGCAGAGTACGGCAACGGACGAGCATGAGCGCTCAGGTCTGGAGCCGCTTGAGGATGTCCTCGAGGCTCTCGTCTATCTTCTTTTCCGCTTCGGGGGACGGCCTGTCCGGCGCCTTGCCGATGTCGTCGTTCGGAGCCTCCTGCCGCTGAGCGGGCTCAGGGGCCTTTTCCTTCGGGAGCGGCTCGGCCTTTGCCTCTTTTATCGGCTCGGGCTCCGGAATCGATTCAGGTTCCGGACCGGCGGCCGGCTCATCTGATGGAACGCTTGCGGGTTGTGCGGGCGGCGGAGCATTGCGCGCATCGAGCCTGTCCTCGAGGCTTTCCCCGTCCCGCTCCTTGGTGGTCTCGTATTCCTTCTTTCCCATGCGGGCGGAATCCATCACGCCGGCGGGCGGCCGGGGCTCAGTCTCCTCATCGGGCGAATAGTCGGGTTCGTCCGGCGCTTCCGGAACTGCCTTCCTTCTGCGGCCCACGAGGACGCCTATGACGGCTCCCACGATGATACCGAGGATGACGCCCATAAGTATCATGGGCGTCTCATCGCGAGTGATTGCAAGCGCACCGGTCCTGGTGACCCGCAAGGTCTTCGACGTCGGATTTCCGGCCGGGTCAACGGATGTGATGAATAATGAATTGTCTCCTTCGGAAAGGGATATCTCGGCGGTGAATGCGCCGAGGCCGTCGACCTTTGCGGCCACGCCGTTCACGGTCACCGTGCTTCCGGGGTCGGTAATCCCGCGCACCGTCACCTTTCCGCTCTGGGTCCTGAGGCCGCTCGACGGTTCGGATATTGTGAGCACGGGCGGTGTCTGGTCCAGCACCGCCGTGCGGGTCACGACCGCGACGTTCCCGGCCCTGTCGACGGCCTTCACGGTTAACGTGTTCAGGCCCGCCTGCAGGAGCACCGTTCCGTTGAACATCCCGTTCAGAACGATTACAGGGAGCTCGTTCAACGTGACATTGGCCCCGAACTCGGTGACCCCGGTCATGACGAGGTTGGCGTTGTTGGTCACGAAGCCCGCCGGCGGGTGGATGACATGGAGGAGCGGCGGCTGGGTGTCCAATGTAACTGAGATGGTTGCCGCGGCTTCGTTGCCCAGGACGTCCTGGGCCCTGATGCCGATGATGTTGAGCCCCTCGACGAGCTGCAATGTCTTCTGGAAGATGCCCACTGTGAGGGAGGCCTTCTCACCCCCAACATAGATGAAGTCGCCGTCGGTCTCGCCGCTCACGGTCAGGGTCGGTTTGTTGGTCAGGTAGTCGGGCGCTGGGCTCGTGACCTTGATGGCGGGGGGCGTGGTATCGACGCGCATCAGAACGGTGATGCTTCTGAAATTGCCGGCGGCGTCCACGGCCTTCACTGTGATGCTGTTGTTCCCCTCGGGAAGCGTGAGCAGGCCAGCAAAGCTGCCGTTGAGCTCCGTCAGGAATGGAATGCCGCCGATGAGGAGGAGCACGCCGGGCTCCGTCATTCCGCGGAACACGACATCATGCGTGGAGAGGTTCGTCCCGTCCATCGGATATATGAGCTCCAGCTCGGGCGGTCTGGTGTCCACGGTAACGGTCCTTCTGACGGACATGCTGTTGCCCGCGGCATCCTCCGCCACGGCATCTATGTCCTGTTTCCCCTCCTTGAGCGTCAGCGTGACCTCGAAATTGCCGTCGCTGTCCTGCGATGCCCGCACACCGTTGACGGTGACGTTGACCTGGGCTTCCGCCTTGCCCGTGACATTCACCAAGGTCGTGTTGAAGAGGGCGCCGTTCTCCGGCGACTGCAGCTCCAGGCTGATGTAGGTATCGACCCGTACCATGACGCTAGTCTCCAAGGATTTACCGGCGATATCATATGCGCGGGCGCGAATGGTGTGTAGGCCGTCCGCCAATTCGACCTTCGTGCTCCAGACCTCCATCCCCTCGACATCGGTCCAGTTGCCGCCGTCGATGTTGTACTCCACCGTTGACAGGCCGGAGCCCGAGTCCGAGGCGGTGCCGTTGACGACGAACGAGCTGACGTTGAATATCTGGCCGTTCGTGGGGTATGTGATTGCCACGGTCGGATACTCTGCGTCAGTGAACGAAACAGGCACGACCCTGTTGACCGTCATGGATGTGCTGACATTCTTCTTGATGTTGTTCTTGACGGCATTTATGTAGTGGGTCGTGTAGTTTTGCCAGATGCCCTGCGTCCTGTGGTATTCCTGGACGAGGTTCCACATGTTCTCGCCCTTCTCGTCCGTGGTGCCGTTGAACAGATATTTGCCTGTGATGTTGGTGACGTTGAACTCGGCCCCCTCGACAGGGACGCCGTTCTGCCACGTAGCGCGGATTCCCATGTACCAGAAAACGTTCAGGGCGCTCGACGCCTCCACGAACCTCACCTTGAACTGGTCGAACGAGACATTCGTGAAGTTGACGGTGTTCGTGCCCCAGTCTAGGTAAACATCCTGGGTGACACCTCTTACAGTGGAATTGACGAAATCCGTTGTGCTCCCGCCGGAGAGATAGACTGCCGCGTTTGTGTTCGCCGTGATGCTGGTTCGTTCGCAGCGAGCCGCCCCCCAGTCCACGACGAAGGCTGTCGCGGATGTCGATACGATGCTCGAATTGATGATTGTGGAATCGCATCTCTCCCAGTCCATGTAGACGGCCACGTCGTTGCTCGTGATGTTCGAATCGGCGAGCTTCAGTATGGCGTGGTCCCTCAGGTGCACGCCAAATCCGTTGGCGGCACGGAGCATGCATCTCTCGGCGTCAATCGACGCATAGTTGTTGCCGTACAGGGCTTCCGAGTAGGAATTCACCTGGCAGTCCTTGAGCGTCAGTCCCGAATAATGGTTCACGTAGGAGCCGATATAGCCAGGTGAAGCGATTTTGCAGCGCGTCAGGGTCGGCATCGCGTAGTTGTCCAGGAGCAATGCGGGGTCCCAGTTGTTGTTCGTCGGGGCGGCGAAGCTCGTGAGCGTGCAATCCGTAAGCGCGGGATCGCACTCGCCCGAGACGATGAGCGCGGGGTCCAGCCCGCTGTGGAACGTGCAGTTGACGATTGTCGGGGAAGCGGAGGTGCCCATCCTCATTGCGGTCTGCTCCGTGGTGTTGATGTTGCAGTTCTCCATCTTCAGAGTGGAACTGGAGACCTGCAATCCATGCCCTCTCCACGGGTTGTAAACAGTGTTGTTGGAGAACTCCCCGTTGCTGTGGTCGTCGTAATATGCTCCGGCGCCCCAGCCGCTGTAGTAGTTCCAGCCGCTCCTGTTGATGAAGTTGTTCTGAACGATTGGATTGCAATGGTCCTGGATGAGGAGGCCGAAGTATTCGTTGTTGTCGAATGTGTTGTTGGCAATGAGCGGGCCGCTCCTGTCATACATAATATTCCCGTACAGGTTGCTGAGGATTCGATTGTCCGTGATGTTCGGGGAGGCGGCGTACAAATAGATGCCATAATAGCAGTCGCTGATGGTGTTCTGGGTGATGTTCGCCGTGGAATCGTAAAGGTAAATCGCGCCCGTGAGCGTCCACATGGAGTTGCCGGATATGGTCGGCTGGCCGCCGCTGCCATCGATGCCCCACGGGTTGGGCGAGGTCTTTATGTAAGTCATCGTATTGTTCCAGATGAGAGAATCGCTGTTCACCGGAGCAATGGCGGCGTACTGGAAGTTGCGGAACGTGCAGCTCGTTACGGGCGCATCAGTATTGTCCAGCGTCACGCCGTACGAGACGTCGTTGAATGTGCAGTTGTCCACGGAAGCGTTAGCAGCGGCGATGTAGATGCCGTTCAGGTCCCGCGGGTTCGTGGTCCACATGTTGCCGATCTGGTTGAATGTGCTGTTGGCGAAGCTGGCGTTGGCCCCTGCCCTGACCCTTAGGTAGAAGTGCCGGTCTCCGCTGTTGGAGTACAGCCATGAGCCGTTCACTATGTTGAGGGTGCCGCCACTCTGCACCTCTATCTGGAACTGGCCGGACCAGTCCTCAAGCATCTGGAGGTTCACGTGGTCGAGCGTGAGCGACGCACCTGACTGGATTATCACGTTGCCCCGATTGACATTGATGGCGACGTTGCTGTACATCCTGTTGTCCGTGACCGTCCACGTCCCGTTAATCCAGCCTCCGCCCATCGGGGGGTCGTTTGTGGCCAGTGCGGGCTGCGCAAAGATGAAGATATTCAAGATTGCCAGCGCAAGCGCGATTCTCCGTGCGTATTTCATTCATATCACGTCCAATATGATATGATGTCAAACATAATGAGGCGATTTAAACACTTTGGTCCTTTCCTAAAAATACATTTATGTGGTCAGTGAAAAACCATGTCCCTCGGCAGATGCATCAATGGTGGATGCTGACACGGGACTGGCAGAACTGTGGGGCAAGACCCCGTTCGGGTAAATTCATCTACCTCTCGGGCAATTGCGGTCTGATGGCGGAATCATTGGTGGCGGCGGTGCTTCTCTCGACGGATAAGGATGTAGCGGAGATAAGCGAGCTTGCCCGCTCCGCCGGTTACAGGATAATCAAGACATACATCCAGAAGAGGAAACATCCGCATCCCGAGCTGTACATCGGCGAGGGGAAGGCCAAGCAGGTAAAGGAATACATCTCCACCGGAAGAGCGCTTACGGGGGACGAGGTTTCCACCTGTGACGATGACATCGAGGAGGACGAGGAGTACGAGAGCGAGGTGAAGTGGGAAAAGCCCGGGATGGTCATCTTCAACGGCCAGCTCAAGCCGGGCCACACGTTCCATCTCGAGAATGCGTTCGGCATCCCAGTTTACGACCGGATACGTCTCATCCTGTACATATTCGAGAAGCGGGCCAACAGCCCGGAGGCGCGATTGCAGGTGGAGTATGCAAAGCTGAACTACGACGTGCCCCTCGTGAAGGAATACATACACCGGACCAAGACGGGTGAGCATCCCGGCCTCTTCTTCGCCGGCGGCTCGTACCAGGTCGACGAATACTACGAAATGATAAAGTCGCGGATGGCCAAGATTAGGAAGGAGCTCGAAAGGGTCAAGGGCGAGCGCGCCCAGCGCCGGAAGACCCGCCGCCGAGGCGGGCAGGCGCTCATCTCGCTGGCGGGCTACACGAACGCGGGCAAGAGCCAGCTGTTCAAGTCCATCTGCACCGAGGACGCCGTCGTGGACGACAGGCTTTTCAGCACTCTATCCACGACGACAAGAGTGCTGAAGATGCCCGTTCAGGGCTCCCGCGTCCTGATGACCGATACCGTCGGATTCATCCGGAAACTGCCGGTGTGGCTCGTGGAGGCCTTCCAGTCCACGCTCGAGGAGGCCTTCCTTTCCGACGCCATAATCCTGGTGCTCGACCTCTCTGACGATGTATCGGAGATGATGTCCAAGCTGGAGACATCGCTCGGGATACTCAAGAACGGACCCAAGGACATACCCATCATCCTGGCCCTGAACAAGTCCGACCTCGTCGAGGATGTGGAGCGCCAGCTGAGGGTGGACAGGGTACTTCTGGCCCAGAACCCGCAAAGGCATTGCGTGATATCCGCGCTCAGGGGCGACGGTCTGCAGGCGCTCATGGACGTCACGCTGTCATCGCTTCAGGATTTCTTCTTTGGCAGCATCACCGGGCCCGAGCCCGTAATGCGGGAGCTGCGGCATGAGCTGGGCATCAGGCTTGAAGGCAAGAAAGCCTGCCGCGTGCTGCTGAGGAGCTGGGAGGTGCAGGGCCTGATGAAGAAGCACACGGAGCTCCGGTTCGAGAGGGCAGGCGGTCCGGGCGAAGTGACTCCACCCTGAGAGCCGGCGGGGCGGGCGTCCGGACCCCTATATGGGCCCCGACGCTGAATTGGTCGGGGGGAAGGTTTAATACGGCCGATTTCCTTCGGAATTTACCAGGGTGTTGGCATGTGCGGAAAGTCCCTTATAGACCAGGTCGCGGATGAGAGGAGCGAGAAGGCGAGGGCGGAATCGAGGCGGCCTGAGTACCAGTCCAAGGCCGATTTCTGGAGGCAGAAGGGCTACATCACCGCGCGATTGCTGAAGGCGATGCAGGGCGACATGCGCATCTGCGACCAGACGTTCGGGGAATTTGAGAGGGACGTCCGCCGGCTGGGTGAGGCGCAGGTCAAGCTCAACGCCATGGACTTCAAGGGCTTCCCCGACGATGTGCTTGCCATCCGCCAGAAGCTCAGTGACCCCGACGCCGTCGGCGAGGTCGAGGCGAAGCTGGCGGAGCTCGAGGGAAAGATCAAGGCCCGCAGGGAGGATGATGCCAGGAAGGCCTCGGAGGCCGCCAAGCTGGAGAAGGAGAAGAAGCTCGGCCTCTACCGCCAGAGGATCCAGTCCTGGGCCGACAAGGGCTATGCCACCAAGAGGCTCGAAGGGCTCCTCGAGGACCCCAACAACGATTCCATCTCCATCGAGAAGCAGCTGGGCCTGTTCGACGCGGACATAGCCAAATTGCTGGAGCTGCGGAGGAAGCTGGAGTCCATCGACACCTCCGGAAATGAGGATGATGTCAAGGTAATAGACAAGCTTCTCTTCGACCCCGACGCCATCGAGGAGGCCGGCGACAGGGTCGCGCTTCTGGCGCGCGAGTTCTACAAGAGGAAGACGGAGGCCGACCGGCGCGTGGAGATGCGGAAGCGCCTCGAGGAGTACCGCGCCAAGGGCTACAAGGTGGCAAGGATAGAAGGCGCTCCCGACAAGCCGATGGATGAGGCAGAGGCGCTGTTCCAGACGTACGAGGAGGACGTGGGTGTGCTGTTCCGGCTATGGGACAGGCTCCGCGCCGTCGACAAGGCCACCGCTCCCGAGACATGGGAGGCCGCAAGGGCCATCATGAACGACCCCGACAAGGTCTCCGAGGTCGAGAAGATAGTCACGGAGCTCGAGGGCAAATTCAAGGGCGTCCTGGCCGCACGAGCCGAGGAGGACAAGAAGCTCGCCGCCGGCGTCAAGGACCTCATGAAGGAAATATTCGTGAAGATGAAGGAGACGGTTCCGGACTACATGCCTTCCGGCCTGTTCATCCGCGACGGCAAGTGGGAGCCCCAGATGTCCCCCGACGGGCTTTCCGTCAAGGGTCTTGTGCATTACGGGATATTCAACAAGGAATGCATAATCGTCTCGGCCGCATACTCCGTGCCCCCTGCGAGGCAGGCGCTTGTAACGGAAGCGGAGAGCGCCCGCGGTGCGGAGCTGTTCGTGGCCCGCTGCTACGTGACCACCCGCGCAGCTCCCGAGATGGTGCCCATGTTCAAAACGTTCAAGCACCCGAGCATGTCGTTGTTCCTGTACGACCTCTCGGCCTCGTCGGTCATCTGCAACGAGGATGACCTCAAGACCAAGGTCTACTCGGAATGGTTCCAGAAGGGGGTCAAGCCCGCCATGATGCATGGCGCCATCAAGCTCGTGGCGGACAAGCACGGGATATTCACCCGCGCCGTCCTGACGGAGAGGCTGGGCCTCCAGCCCAAGGAGATGGACGAGATGCTGAAGCTGTGGCTGGAGAAGAACGAGGTGATTGTCGTCAGCAAGATAAAGGACGAGTACTCCTTCATGGACTAGGACATTTCCAAAGGTTTATTAAGAGTGATTACGTTAGGTTCCTATTGGGGAGGCTTACAGGATGCTTGACCTTTTCAAGAAGAAGATGACACCGCAGGAGCTCATAACGAAGATATCGATTTCCGAGAGGAAGCTGGAGAAGCGCGAGGACCAGATCAAGGAGCGCCGGGACAAGTCGCGCGAGGAAGCCAAGAACTCGCTCAAGAACGGCGACGAGAGGGGCTTCCGCGTGGCGTCCAAGCAGTTCGGCTCGCTCCAGGGCCAGCTGAACACCGTCGGCAGCATGGTCGAGATGTCCTCGACTATGAGGAACGCGCTGGAGGACCAGCAGAGCCTCACCGAGATAGTCGAGATAGGAAAGGACCTCGCCGTCGCCCAGAAGGCGATGGGATTTGACAGCCAGAAGATGGAGCAGGCCATCACCAACATCCGAGCGTCAGTGGAGAAGGTTACAGCGACCTCCGAGATGCTTTCCACCCAGATGGAGACGCTCACCTCGCCTGAGGCCTCGAAGGAGCAGGATTCCCTCAAATCCGAGCTCATGGCCGAGCTCAAGAGCGAGACCGGCGATGAAACGGCGCTCGAGGACAAGATCAAGAAGGAGCGGGAGAAGGCGTAATCGCCCGGAAAGGATCTCCGGTGGTGGATGGACATGGGTGCCGCTGACAATTATGTTGCCGAGGGAAAGGCTTACGCTACCGCCGCCAGGAAGAAGGAGGAGGAAGGCGACAAGGACAACGCCCGCAACCTCTACCTTCAGGCGGCCGAGGCTTACCTGAACGCCTCCAAGGCCTCAAGCGATAAGAACGAGAAGGAATTCCGGGCCAACATGGCCCAGACCTTCTACGGGAAATCCGTTTCCATGAAGCCGCAGTCCAGCCGCGCCTCGGGCGGAGGGAGCAGCGGCGGAAGCGGCGGCGGGGAGGATGCGCTCAAGGACGTCGTGCCCATCGAGAAGCCGAACATCAATTTCACGAACGTCGGCGGCCTCGAATCCGTGAAGGAGGAGATACGGAAGGCCATCGTCTACCCGTTCCAGCACCCCGAGATATTCAAGATGTACGGCAAGCGGGCCGGCGAGGGCATATTGCTCTACGGTCCCCCGGGCTGCGGCAAGACCTTCATAGCCAGGGCTGCAGCCGGCGAGTGCAACGCCAACTTCCTCACCATGACCATCTCCGAGATACTGTCCAAGTGGGTGGGCGACAGCGAGCGGAACGTGAGGGCGGCATTCGAGAGCGCCCGCAAGTATGCGCCCGCGATATTGTTCTTCGACGAGGTGGACGCCATCGGCGGCCGCAGGGACGAGGCCAAGGAAGGCTACGCCAAGCGCGTCGTCAACGAGATGCTCATCAACCTCGACGGCGTGCAGGGCCCGCTCGAGAAGGTGCTCGTGCTGGCCGGCACGAACGCTCCCTGGGATGTCGACCCGGCGCTGAGGAGGCCAGGCCGTTTCAGCAAGCTCGTGTTCGTACCGCCGCCGGAGTTTGAAGCAAGGAAGGCCATTTTCAAGATCCAGATGAAGGAACGGCCCGTGGATTCCAACGTCAACCTCGACGAGCTCTCCACCAGGACAGATGGCTATTCCTCTGCGGACATCGCCCAGATATGCACAGAGGCCTCCGACATTCCGCTCACGGAAGCGCTGTCAGGAAAGCCCCCCAGGAAGATAGCGCAGAGCGATTTCCTCGAGGTCATCACGAAGCGGTCATCGTCCCTTCCGGCGTGGTTCAAGCAGGCCAAGCTCCAGGTGGAGCGTAGCGGGGAGCAGGAGATCTTCGTGGACCTCCTGAAGTCCATCGACTACTACCTGCCGAAACTGATGGGCCACAAATAGGCGCCCGTGCCAAAAGGATTATAGTTCCGGTGGAGCGTTCACGTCGGGGAATGCCAGTGGATACCTATCTCACATGCATCTTGAGATGCAACGCCGAGCAGGCCAAGATGGTAGTGCGCGGCGGCGGCCAGAAGGGGTTCATGAAGAAGGGCCGCGAGGCGGGCGAGGCGCGCCTGAAGCGGATTCCCCTGCTGATGGCCGAGTGCCGCAAGGTCATCGACCCCGGCTATCCGTTCGAGAAGAAGAAGGTCAGCCAGGGTGACAACCTGTACTTCAGCGGCTTCAACGGCCGGCTGTTGCAGTTGAGGGGCAAGATGCTCTTTTCCGACACGGCCGACGGACGGATAGAGAACGTGCAGGACCTCGACAGGTATGCCCAGTTCACGGAAATCCCCAAGAGCGACGTCCCGCCATTCGAGGACGTGAAGCTGCGTTTCACTGAGACGGAGATAGCAAGCAAGGTCAAGGGCCTTTTCGGGATCGAGCCTTCCGGTTTCCGGACCGTTCTTTTGCCGGTCTGGGAGGTCGATTTCAAGGACCTCGACACGGGGAGCACGGGCAAGTTCTTCGTCGACGGCGCGATCGGTCTCGAGATGGATGGAGACCCGACCAGGATAGAGGTGTGAGCATGGCCGACGAAAATACCGCCAAGCTGCTTCTCCGTGTCCCGGTCGGGGAGCCCGTTTACGGCGTCGCGGTGGACGCATCCGGCTCGACGATGGTCGCGATAAGCGACAAGGGCGCCGGATATTACGACCGCTCAGGGACCCTGGTATGGCTCAAGACGCTGGGCCTCCTGCAGCGAGCCATCACCATATCCCGGGACGGCTCGACCATACTCGCTTCGGGAAATGACAAGGTGGTGACGTGCATCGGGCGAAATGGCGTACCCGAATGGAATTTCGTCGCCAAAGGCCATGTCTGGGGCCTCGCCACCACGACGGACGGAATGCTCATATTCATCGCATCCGCCGACGGCCACATATATTGCCTCAACCACTCCGGCCAGCTGATTTGGGACCAGAACATCGCCGTGCCCCTGTGGTGTGCCGCATGCTCTCCCGACAGCAGCATCATATCCGCAGGCGGGACGGACGGCTCACTTTTTGCGCTCGACCGCACCGGAAATGTGCTCTGGAGGCAATGTCCGGGCGGATGGGTCAAGGCCACCGCCGTTTCCGAGGACGGCTCGCTCGTGCTGGCGGGTTCGTGGGACGATGTTGTGTTCTGCTACAGCGCGCAGGGCAAATTGCTCTGGCGCGCCAGGGTGGGCAGCGCCGTCTATTCCGTGGCCGTCAACCGTGCTACCGGCGTCGTCGCGGTCGGCAGCGACGACGACCATGTCTACATGCTCGACCTCGACGGCAATATCCTCTGGAAGCAGAACCTCGGCAATTCCGTTTATTCCGTGGCGTTGAGCGGCAGCGGGCTGGAGCTCTTGGCGGGAACCAAGAGCGGCCAGCTGCTAGTCTTCAGTTCGGCCGAGCCAGCGACGGCGGCGGCGAGGAAGAGGATAGCGACCGTGAACACGGCGCTCAATGGCTACCGCGCCCTGAATCTGGGCATCCCGGTCCAGCTCGAGAAGGACATCACCGACATCGGCGCCCGCATATCGGCAGCGTCATTGGCCGAGGTCGTGAGGTCCATAGCGGCACTTCAGGAGAGGGGCAAGCGTCTCGTTTCCGCAAAGGAGCTCGTCATGCCCCTGGGCGAATTCAGGAGGGCTGCGGCGGCCGCACGCACCGCCGGTGTATCGGCCGAGGCCGTGGGCTCCATAGAGCAGGCGGTGGAGATGGCCGTCAAGGATGAGAACTTCTCCGGCGCCAAGGACGCCATCCGTGCGGGCATATCGCAGATGGAGCGCATGAAGACCGAGATATCCCCTCTCATCCAGATAAGCATCGTCGGCGCATCCACGTTCAAGATAGAGCAGTGGGGCAAGATAGACCTGCGCATCGCCAATGTGGGCACGGGCGCCGCCAGGGGATTCCTCGTCAAGGTCAATGGCCCGGTGGAATATCAGGTTCCCTCGGACCTGCCATTTGTGAAGCAGGGCGAATCGCTCGCCTTCGGCGTGGGCGTCCGGCCCATGGCAGCCGGAAAGGTGCCTGTGGAGATCATCGGGGAATACCAGGACCCCAAGGGAATGGCCCTCAAGGCGAGGACATCGTGCTGGCTCGATATCGAGGGTAAACCCGACAAGATCGCGGAGCACATCACGATAGGGGCGATAGGCACCCTCATCGGAAAGCAGGTCGCGGGCGACAACGTCGAGGCCGGAGGGGCCATCATCAAGGATTCCGTGCTCAACAGGAGCACCGTCGGCGGCTCCCAGGGCGGGAGCGTCCAGGTCGAAGGCCAGCCCCAGACAGGAGCCATCGTTCAGGATTCGCTCGTCAGCCGGAGCAACATTACCGGCGCGCAGGGCCCGCTCGAGGACACGATAATGACCCGCTCGAAGACGCCCGACACCCCGGTCCAGCCAGCCACGAAGTCTTTCAAGAACTGCCCGTACTGCGGACAGGAGATAGCTTTGCCCAAGACGCCAGTGTTCTGCCCGTTCTGCGGTGAACGGCTTATCGCGTAATCAGGCAGTCTCTGCGACTTCCTTTTTCCCCTTCCTGG
>Ga0315283_10003250_pt1 | contig 13821 bp, 11 predicted proteins | sample YL17G09_0_MG_FD_204541 | JGI IMG/M metagenome (GOLD analysis project Ga0315283, IMG submission 204541) | Sediment microbial communities from Yellowstone Lake, YNP, Wyoming, USA - YL17G09_0 | ecosystem: Environmental > Aquatic > Freshwater > Lake > Sediment | place: USA: Wyoming | collected... | reverse complement strand
GGGGCGATGGGGGCCTCGCCGGCGCGGCCGATCGGATGCAGGGCCCCGGCGAGGGCGATGTAGTTGATGTCGTGACCCGCGGCCTGGGCGTAGGGACCGTCCTGGCCCCACCCGGTCATGCGGCCGTAGATCAGCTTCGGGTTGCGGGCGTGGCAGACCTCCGGACCGAAGCCGAGGCGCTCGGCCACGCCGGGCCGGAACCCCTCGACGAGCACGTCGGCGCCGTCGACCAGCTTGAGCAGGGCCTCGACCCCGTCGGGGTGCTTCAGGTCGAGGCCGATCGAGCGCCGGCCCCGCGTGAGGATGTCCTTCGGCGGGTCGGCCGGGTCCCCGCCCTTGGCCGCCACCGAACGGTCGACGCGGATGACGTCGGCGCCCATGTCGGCCAGCACCATCGCCGTGAACGGACCGGGACCGATGCCCGCCAGTTCGATGACCTTCACGCCAGAGAGAGGACCCATGGGCGCATCGTACGGGCGACACTCGACCCGATGATCCTCCGCACCGCCCGCTTCGCCGACCTCGACGCCGACACCCTCTACGGCCTCCTCAAGTTGCGGACCGACATCTTCGTCGTGGAGCAGGCCTGCGCCTACCCCGAGCTGGACGGCCGGGACACCGAGCCGGACACCGGGCACCGGTGGTTCGAGGACGAGGCGGGCCGGCCCGTGGCCTACCTCCGCACGCTCGCCCAGGCCGACGGGGCGACCCGCATCGGCCGGGTCGTGACCCGTCCCGATTCACGTGGCACCGGCCTGGCCCGCCAGCTGGTCGAGAGCGTCCTGGCCGACCACCGCGGCCCTGTCGTGGCCGACGCCCAGGCCCACCTTGCCGCCTGGTACGAGGCCCTCGGCTTCGAGATCACCGGCCCCGAGTACCTCGAAGACGACATCGCCCACGTCCCGATGCGCCGTCACCCTTGACCGGCTTCGCTGACGCTCGGCAAGTCCGGCGCCGCCGAAGCTCCAGGTCACGCGAGCGGCTCCGCGTCAACCCTCGTCGACCTCGAACTGGACGGGGGTGTCGGTGCGGCCGGGCCAGCCGACGACGGAGTCGCCGGTCCACACCGAGCGGAGCCCGGTCGGGGCCGAGCGCTCGATGCCCCGCCAGGTGTCGGACTCGGGGTCGTAGCCCAGGGTGGGCGCGTTGGCGTCGAGGAAGAGGAACTCCTCACCCGTCCAGAGGCGGGAGGCGTGGACGTCGTCACCGGGCTTGGGCGCCGGCGTCCGCCAGCCGCCGTCGACGCCGAGGGCGAAGACCCGCAGCGACTCCGCGCCGTCGTCGAAGAGCACCAGGTCGTCGCCACAGGTGATGCTGGCCTGGTCGCCGGCCGGCATCATCCCGGCCGGTTCGGTCGGGAACCACACCCGCGCCTCCCCGTCGAGGGCCAGGACCGCCAGCTTCGGTCCCACCGAGGCCGGGTCGGTCTGCGCCAACGGCACCCCGGGTGCGACCGCCGCCGTCTGGGGCAACAGCCCCGAGCCGACCACCACGGCGTCGCCCGCCAGGCACACCCCCTCGATCAGGGAACCGGGAGACGGGAGCTGCTCCCACTCGTCCTCGGCCGGCGAGTAGGTCCAGATCTCGCGATTGACCAGCGCCCCGAAGCCGTCACGGCCGCCGAGCAGGAGCACGGCCCGGCCGTCCGAGGTGGTCCCGACGGCCCCGCTCTGGCCGTTGCTGATCATCTTGAGGTGGTTCGGGAGGTCGATCTCCCGCCAGTCGTCGTCGGTGACGGAGTAGACCGCGCCCCGATAGGCGCCGGCGTCACACGCCCGATCGTCGCTCTCGGACTCCCGGCAGAGCTGGCCCACCACGACCACCTCGTCGTCGACGGCCACCGCCGCGGGGGCGACCCGGAGTGGCCGCTCGAAGGGGGGATCGGGCAGCTGGTCCACATCGCCGCTCGTGGGGTCGATCAGGGCGGCATCGTTGAGGGGCTCGACGGTCAGGGCGTTGTCGCGCTCGGAGGGCACGGGGTTGCCTCCGTAGACGAACAGCCGCTCGCCGGCCCAGGCCAGCGCAGGCGAGCCCCGCCGGGCCCAGTCGTCGCCTTCACCCCGGAGCACGCCGAAGGCGACCCAGAGGACCGCCGCCGCGACACCGAGGACGATCAGCCACCCGTACCAGGTGCCGTCGCTGCCCCAGGATCTCTGTCGGAAACTCAGTGCCCACCTCCAGATCGTGCCGCCGGACGCCGAGGTTAGGCAGCCCGGTTCCCGTCACTGCCCTCGCGGACGCTCGATCGGCCCGGCGCCCCACTACGTTCCGAGCCATGAGTCCGCTCTGGGGCGTCCACACCGGCTTGCAGAACACGACCGTGGCCGAGCTCTCGGACCTCTGGCCGCGCATCGAGGACCACGGCTTCGACTGGATCTCGATCTGGGACCACTTCTACGCGGCCGACCTCGGCGGCACGCACAGCCTGGAGGCCGTGGCCGCGCACACCGCCCTCGCGATGAGCACCGAACGGGTCCGGGTCGGCTCGCTCGTCTACTGCGCCGGCTACCGGCACCCGGCCGTCCTGGCCAATGCCATCACCACCATCGACCACCTTTCCGGCGGTCGGGCCGAGCTGGGATTGGGTGCGGGCTGGGCGGTGGGCGAGTACACCGCCTACGGCATCCCCTTCCCGGGCCCCGGTCAACGCCTCGACCTGCTCGAGGAGTCGATCCAGTGCATCCGGGGCCTCCTGCGCCAGGAACGCACCGACTTCACCGGCGAGCACTTCACCCTGACCGACGCCGCCTGTGACCCCAAGCCGATCCAGCCTGCACTCCCGCTCTGGATCGGCGGCGGCGGGGAGAAGCGGACCCTGGCCATCGCCGCCCGATACGCGGACGGCTGGAACATCCCCTTCGTCGCCCCGGACGTCTTCGCCCACAAACGCGACGTCCTGGCCCAGCACTGCGCCGACGTCGATCGGGATCCGGCCGAGATCCGCTGCGCCGTCAACATCGGGGCCGCCGCCGACCTCGACGGGCTACGGGCCCAGTTCGGCGGGATGACCGACTACGCCCGGCCCGGCTGCCTCGTCGGCTCCCCCGACGAGATGGTCGATCAGGTCGGTGCATTCGTCGAGGCCGGCGCCGATCAGGTCAACATCGCCCTCCGGGCCCCGTGGGACCTCGACATCCTCGATCACCTGGCCGAGGCCCGCGCCCGGTTCGACTCGTGACGGACGCCCCCACGAAATCGCGTTCCTGGGCGTCGCGGGGCGACCTCGACAAACGCCATTCCGGATGAGTCCCGACGATCGGCGGGTCGATCCGCTGACCGGGGCCCGCGTCCGGGTGGTGGCGGCCCGACAGGCCCGGCCCAACCAACCCCGGAACGACCAGTGCCCGTTCTGCGTCGGCGGCATCGAAGCGCCGGAGCACTACGACGTGAAGGCGTTCCCCAACCGCTGGCCGCCCATGCCCGACGACCGGGCCGAGATCGTCCTCTACACGCCGGACCACGACGCCGCCTTCGACGATCTCGGCCGGGTCGGCGCCCGGAAGGTCGTCGACCTGTGGGCCGACCGGACCGCCGCGCTCGGCGCCCGGGACGACGTGGCCTACGTCCTCGTCTTCGAGAACCGGGGCCCCGAGGTCGGCGCCACCATCCCCCACCCCCACGGCCAGATCTACGCCTACGACGAGATCCCCCCGATCCCGGCCCACGAGCTGGCGACCGAGGACTGCTCGCTCTGTGCCCCCCCTCCGGCCGGCCTCCTGGTGGCCCGCGCCGGCGGTTGGCGGGCCGGCGTCCCCCGGGCCGCCGACTGGCCCTACGGCCTACTCGTCGCCCCCGACCGCCATCTCCCCGACCTGCCCGGGCTGGACGACGACGACCGGGACGGCCTGGCCGACGTCCTGGTCGATGTGTTCGGCCGCCTCGACCGGCTCTTCGACGCGCCGATGCCCTACATGGCCTGGTTCCACCAGCGCCCGACCGACGGCGGCGCCTGGCCCGACGCCCACGTCCACCTCCACATCGCCCCGCTCTACCGGTCCCCGAACACGCAACGCTTCGTCGCGGCCGCCGAGATCGGGGCGGGGATCTTCTTCAACCCCGTCCGCCCCGAAGACGCCGCCGCCGCCCTCCGCGATGCCTGACTTCGCCGCTCTGGGCGCACCCCCCGCGGCCCGACGCAGGTGAGGACGCCCAGAAGCGCCGAGCCGTCATGATCTGGGCGCACGCGCCGGGGCGGGTGAACCTGATCGGGGACCACACTGACTACCTGGGTGGCCTGGTCCTGCCCATGGCCATCGACCTCGGCACCACCATCGAGGGCGAGGTCGGCGGCGACGAGGTCGTGCTGCGCTCCGCCGACGAGGACGAGACCGCGGTCGTCCCGCTGGACATCGACGACCCGGCCTCGGTCGAGCCCGGCTGGGCCCGGTACGTGGCCGGGGTGGTCGCCGAGGTCCGTCCGTCGACCGGCTTCACCGGGACGGTCACCACGACCCTGCCCATCGGCGGCGGCCTGTCGTCCTCGGGCGCCCTCGAGGTGGCGGTGGCCCTGGCCCTCGGCTTCGAGGGGACGCCGCTGGAGCTGGCCCAGCTCGGGCAGCGGGCCGAGCAGCGGGCGTCGGGGGTCCCGTCGGGGATCATGGACCAATTGGCCTCGGCCGCCGGCGTGGAGGGTCACGCCCTGCTCATCGACTGCCGCTCGCTGGACCTCCGGCCCGTGGCCGTGCCCGAAGGCGTGGCGATCGTCGTGGTCGACTCCGGCGAGGCCCGCACCCTGGTCGGCTCGGCCTACGCCGAACGCCGGGCCCAGGCCGAGATGGCCGAAGCCGTGATCGGCCCGCTCCGCGACGCCAACACCCTCGACCTGCAGCGTTTGGAGGATCCGGTCGCGAAGGCCAGGGCCCGCCACGTCATCAGCGAGAACGCCCGGGTCTGGACCTTCGCCGAGGCGCTGGAGGAGGGCTGGCCCGTCGAAGCCGGCGCCCTCATGGCGGCCAGCCACGCCAGCCTGCGAGACGACTACGAGGTGTCGACCCCGACCCTGGATGCCCTGGTCGAGCGTCTGACGGCCACGCCCGGGGTGTACGGCGCCCGCCTCACCGGCGCCGGCTTCGGCGGCTGCGTCGTCGCCCTCACCGAACCCGGCGCCCTCACCGAGGGCTGGACCGTCCGTCCCACCGCCGGGGCCCGGGCGACGACCGGCTGATCAGCTCCCGAGGAGCTGGGCCTTCTGGGCCTCGTACTGCTCCTCGGTGATGGAACCGCGGTCCCGCAGGCCCTCCAGCTTCTCCAGCTGCTCGGCCACGCTGAGCCCGCGGCCGCCGCCGACGGCGCCCTCGAGGTTGGCCCCGACCCGGTCGAACTTCCGGTTCTCGTTGGCCTCGCTCTGCCTGTAGATCTCGGCCTGCACGATCGAGGGCTTGCGGATGTCGGTGAAGCGGGCCGGGTTCTGGCCCGCCGACTCGATCTCGAGGTCGCCGGCGCCGATGATGCGCTCGAACGGGCCCTGGTGGAACACCACCGTGTTGATGCGATCGAGCGGGACCTCGATGCCCCGCTTCGACAGGACCCCGCTGCGGTAGATCACTCGGTCGCTGGTCACCACGAAGTTGGTGCTCATCCAGCCCGCATACCGGAGCCCGAACCAGACCAGGACGACGAGCACGCCGATGCCGGAGAGCCCCTTGAACCAGGAGGCGTCGGTGGTGGCGGCGTAGATGCCGACGAGGACCACCAGGATCAGGACGCTCATCCGGGGGACCAGGAACCACCAGTGCGGTCGCAGGTCCAACTCGACGGTCTCGTTCTCGTTCAGGAGCTTGCTCGGGTAGGCCACGGCCGGGCAGCGTAGCCCTGGCCGATCAGCCCCAGCCGAGTTCGTCGAGGCGGTCGTCCTCGATGCCGAAGTGGTGGGCCACCTCGTGGACCACGGTGATCCGCACCTGCTCGACGACCTCCGCCTCGGTGCGACACATCAGGCACAGCGGGCGCCGGTAGATCTCGATGCGATCGGGCATCGGCAGGTAGCCGTAGCCCCCGTAGCCGTCCCCCCGCTCGGTCAACGGCACCCCGTCGTAGCGACCGAGGAGGCCGGGCTCGGGTGGGTCGTCGACGACGAGAACGGCGACGTTCTCCATGAGCGCGCCCAGCTCCTCGGGGATCTCGTCGAGGGCGTCGGCCACCAGGTCCTCGAACCGCTCGGGAGCCACGTGCACGGCGCCGGAACCTACCGCGGCCTCCGTCGGTACTCTCCGAGGGTGACGAGCGAGGTGGGGGGCGAGGAGCTGCTGGGGGGCTTGGACGAGGCCCAGCGGGCGGCCGTCACCAGTGCGGCCGGACCCCTGTGCGTGCACGCCGGTGCCGGATCGGGCAAGACCCGCGTGCTGACCCGACGCATCGCCCACCGGGCGGCCACGGGCGACCTCGATCCCCGCCACACGCTGGCCCTGACCTTCACCCGCAAGGCGGCGGGCGAGTTGCGGGCCCGCCTGGCGGACCTCGGCCTCCGCGACGAGGTCGCCGCCGGGACCTTCCACGCCATCGCCTACGCCCAGCTCCGGGCCCGCTGGGCCGACCGGGGATCCGAGGTGCCCCGGCTGCTGGACCGCAAGCTCCGTTTCGTCGCCGACCTCCTCGGCCGCCGGCGGGACTCGGCCCAGGATGTCGTGGCCGAGATCGAGTGGGCGTCGGCCCGTCTCATCAGCCCGTCGTCCTACCTGGAGCGGGCGGCCCGCGCCGGTCGCCGGTCGCCGCTGCCCGGCGACGAGATGCCCCATCTGCTCGACCGCTACACCGAGGCCAAGACCGAGGCGCGGGTGATCGACTTCGACGACCTGCTCCGGCTGACCCTGCGGACAATGGAGCGGGACGCCCAGGCCGCGGCCGCCCACCGCTGGCGCTTCCGCCACCTCTTCGTGGACGAGTTCCAGGACGTCAACCCGCTGCAGTACCGCCTGCTCGGGGCCTGGCTGGGCGACGGCGACGACCTCTTCGTCGTCGGCGACCCCCACCAGGCCATCTACGGCTGGAACGGGGCCGACGCCCGCTACTTGGACCGCTTCGAGGAGGCGTTCCCCGCCGAGCGCTACCCCGGCGTCGCCGTCCTGCACCTGCGGGACAACTACCGCTCGACGCCCCAGGTGCTGGCGACGGCCGCCGCCGTGCTGGAGACCGGCCGCCTCGTCCCCCACCGTCCCGACGGGCCGATGCCGACCGTCGTGGCCCACGCCGACGAGGCGGCCGAGGCCCGGGCCATCACCCGGGACATACGCGAGCGGCACGGCCCGGGCCGGCCGTGGTCCACCCAGGCGGTGCTGGTGCGCACCAACGCCCAGGGAGCGGTCATCACCGACGCCCTCAGCCGGGCGGGGATCCCCCACCGGCTCCGAGGCGCGGACCAGTTGCTCGGCCGGCCGGGGGTGGTCGACGTCCTCCGCCGCCTGCGCCGTGAGCCGTACGCCGCCGTGCTGGCCGACCTCCGCTCGGCCCCCCTCACCGCCGACCCCGACGCCTCGCCCCGAGACGCCGAGGAGGCCGACCAGGCCGTCGAGGACCGGGCCACCCTCGTGGTGCTGGCCCGGGAGTACGAGGCCCTCGACCCCGAGCCCTCAGGCCCGGCCTTCGCCAGCTGGCTGGCGACCGCGGTGCGGTCCGGTGAGGGAGCCGACAAGGACGTCGTGGAGGTCAGCACCCTGCACGCCGCGAAAGGCCTCGAATGGCCAGTGGTGCACCTGGCGGGGCTGGAGGACGGCCTGGTCCCGATCGGCTACGCCAAGACGCCGGCCGCCCGGGCCGAGGAGCAGCGCCTGCTCTACGTGGGGGTGACCCGGGCCCAGGACGAGGTCCGGCTGCACTGGTCCCGCACCCGGGTCCAGGGCGGGGAGGCCCGCGACCGCAGCCCCTCACCCTGGCTGGCCCCCGTCGAGGCGGCCATCACCGACCTGCTCGTCGCCGCCCGCCCCGTCGACGGGCGCCACCACCTCGCCGCCCCTCGGGCCGAGCTCCACGCCCACCACAGCGAGCCGTTGGAAGACGTCGACGAGCTCCTCGCCCGGCTGGCGGCCTGGCGGGCCCAGGCCGCCCGGATAGCCCGGGTGCCCGACCAGGCCATCGTCGACGACCGGACCCTGCGGGCCATCGCCGAGGCCCGCCCGACCGCATCGGAGGCGCTGGCGGGCCTCCCCGGCCTCGGCCCGGTCAAGGCCGCCCGCTTCGGCGACCAGATCCTCGCCGCCCTCCACCCCGCCTGACCCGTTCCGGGTCCAGCCATGCGTGCCCCAGCACGCGCCGGTGTACCCAGAAGCCGGAATCCCCATTCCGGGTCCAGCCACACGTGCCCCAGCACGCGCCCGTGTACCCAGAACGATCAGTCAGGTGCCGTCGCGGAGGGCCCGGAGCTCGTCGACGCGCTCACGGCTGACGCTGATGAAGACGCCCTCGGCCTCGGCGGTGAGCACGTCATCGGCGAAGCACCGGCCGGAGGTGAAGATCTTGCGGCCCTCCACAGCGGTCACGCCGGCCACGAAGCGCAACGGCGTGTGCAGGGGTGTCGGCGCGCGGTAGCGGATGGTCAGGGTGCCGGTCATGCCCGGGCGGCCACCGAGGGACTGCGCGGCACCGAGGACCTCGTCGAAGGCGGCGGCCAGATAGCCACCGTGGACGCAGCCGGGCGGGCCCTCGTAGGCCGCCCCGAAGGTCACCCGGCCGTCGATGTGGTCGTCCTCGACCCGGATGACCACGGGCGGGGCCAACGGGTTGGCCTGGCCGATGAGGGGGCTGTGGTCGAAGAAGGCCCGTTGGTCGCCACCGGCGTTGGCCGCTTCGGCGAAGCCCTCGTAGGTGTTGGCCTGCGGGTAGGCCTCGAACTCCACGGCCAGGCGCTGGAGCACGTCGGCCGCGTACCGCAGCGCCTCCTCGGGGGCGGTGGTGGCGACCAAGTGGTCGATGACGGCCCGCATCTGCTCGGCCAGGCGCCGCTGTTCGGCCTGGCGGGGCGTCAGATCGGCGACCTCCACCTCCCGCCAGCGCTGCTCGACCAGCTCGCGGACTTCGGGCGTCATCTCGACGGGCTCGTCGCTGCTCACGTGAAGTCCACCACCACGGGGGCGTGGTCCGACGGCTTCTCGCCCTTGCGGGCGTTCCGGTCGATGAGGACGGCCCCCGCCCGCTCGGCCAGGGGCGGCGTGGCCAGGACGTGATCGATGCGCATGCCCTTGCCCTTGTGGAAGTTGCCGGCACGGTAGTCCCACCACGAGTACAGGCCGCCGGCGGCGTAGCGCTGCCGGAAGACATCGACCATCCCCCAGTCGAGGAGGCCGGTGAACGCCGCCCGCTCGGGCGCACTGGTGTGGGTGGTGCCGACGTAGAGGGCCGGGTCGTGGACGTCCCGGTCGTCGGGGGCGATGTTGAGGTCGCCGCACAGGACGACCTGGTCGCCCGCCGGATCGAAGCGCTCGGCGAGGAGCGCCTGCAGGCGGGCCAGCCAGGCCAGCTTCTGCGCGTACTGGGGGGCGTCGAGGGTCCGGCCGTTGGGGACATAGGCCGTGATCACCTGGACATCCCCGCAGCGCACGGTCAGCAGGCGGGCCTCGCCGTCGAGGTCGGCGTCCTCCAGGCCGGGACGGATCTCGGCGACCCCGACCCGACTGGCGATGGCCACGCCGTTCCACCGCCCCTCCCCGTGGGGCACGACGTCGTAACCCCAAGAGGCGAAGTCCATGGCCGGGAAGGCGTCGTCGGCGCACTTCGTCTCCTGCAGGCACAGGACGTCGGGCTGGAACTCCTCCACCCAGGCCTGCACCCGCGGCAGGCGCGCGGCCAGCGAGTTGACGTTCCAGGTGGCGAGCCGCACGCCGCGCACCGTACCGGCCGACGGGTGGGGCGCTGCCTACGCTCGCCGGGTGGGCGAGCTGTCGGGCGATGCCGTGTCGAGCATCCACAACCACCTCCAGAAGGCCCGCAACGAGGCCGCGTCCGTAAAGGACCCCAGCAACCGCCGGGCCCTCGAGGCCCTGGTCGAGGCGACGACCGAACTGCTCGCCGCGGTGCGACACGAGGCGGGCTGACGCCGTGGACGCGGTCCTCTGGCGGGACTACCTCTGCCCGTGGTGCCATCTCGGACGGGACCGCACGAGCCTGCTGACGACGCTCGGTGTCACCGTGACGCCGCGGGCCTACGAGCTGCACCCGGAGATCCCCGCCGCCGGTCGGCCCGTGCGCCCCGACGGCCGCTTCGCGCTGGTCCTGGACCACATCGGCACGGAGTGCGCGGCGGTCGGCCTGCCCTTCCGGGCCCCCCGCCGCATCGCCAACACCCGGCGGGCGCTGGAGACCAGTGAGATCGTTCGAGCCGAGCACCCCGACGCGTTCCCGGCCGTCGACGCCGCCTTCTACGATGCCCAGTGGGTCCACGACCTCGATCTCGGCGACCCGGCGGTCGTCGACACCGTCCTGGCCGCCGCCGACCTGGACCCCGGGCCGATCGGCCGGTCCGTGGCTCGGGGCGACGGCGCCCGGGCCCTCGAGCGGTCCATGGCCCAGGCCCGCGAGCACGACGTCACCGGCACGCCCGCCTGGTGGGTCGACGACCGCCTGCTGATCCCCGGGGTCCAGGGACGCGACACCCTCGAGCGCTGGGTCCGACGGCTGCAGGATCGCCGGAAGGAGGACGCAGGCGATCGGTAGGCTCGCCTCGATGGCCGACGCCCCACGCAACTTCGAGGATCTCGGGCCCAACGAGTGGTTGGTCGACGAGATGTACGAGCGGTACCGGGCCGACCCCGCCTCCGTCAGCGAGAGCTGGCAGGAGTTCTTCGCCGATTACCGCACCAACGGCTCGGCCCCCGCCAGTGCGTCGGCCCCCACGTCCGCCACGCCCCCGGCCCCCGCCGAGGCCGCGGCGCCCGCCAGTGACGCCGAGGGCGTCGCCATCAAGGGGGCGGCGGCCCGCATCGTCACCAACATGGAGGCCAGCCTCGGCGTCCCCACGGCGACCAGCTTCCGGGAGATCCCGGCCAAACTGCTCGAGGTCAACCGCCGGGTGATGAACGGCTACCTGGGCCGGACCCAGGGGGGCAAGGTCAGCTTCACCCACCTGATCGGGTACGCCGTGGTCCGGGCCATCGCCGACGAGGCCCCGGCGATGAACGCCAGCTACCTGGAGTCCGACGGCAAGCCCCGCCTCGTCCGCCACGAGCACCTCGGCTTGGGCCTGGCGGTGGACGTGGCCAAGGACGACGGGTCGCGGACCCTGCTCGTGCCCTGCATCCGTGACGCCGACACCCTCGACTTCCGAGGCTTCTGGGCCGCCTATGAGGAGATCATCGGCAAGGTCCGCAACAACAAGCTGTCCCCCGACGACTTCGCCGGGACCACGGTCAGCCTCACCAACCCCGGCACCATCGGGACCGAGCGGTCGGTCCCCCGCCTGATGCCGGGCCAGGGCCTCATCGTCGGGGTCGGCCGCATCGACTATCCCGCCTCCTACCAGGCCGCCGACCCCCGGGTCCTGGCCGACCTGGGCCTGTCCAAGGTCATCACGATCTCCTCCACCTACGACCACCGCATCATCCAGGGGGCCGAATCCGGCCTGTTCCTGAAGCGCGTCCACGACCTCCTGCTGGGCGAGGACGACTTCTACGAGGACGCCTTCCGGTCGCTGGGCGTGCCCTACGAGGCCGTCCAGTGGCGGCCCGACATCCATCCTCTGGACCGCGACCAGACCATGCTCGAGAAGCAGATGCAGGTCAACGCCGTGATCAACGCCCACCGTGTGCGGGGGCACCTGATCGCCGACCTCGACCCGCTGGCGGCCAAGGAGCCGCACATGCACGCCGAACTGGATCCGGCGACCTACGGCCTCACCATCTGGGACCTGGACCGGGAGTTCCTGACCGGGACGCTCGGCTGTGTCGGTGACCGTCTGCCGCTGGGCGAGATCCTGCACGTGCTCCGGGACGCCTACTGCCGGCGCATCGGCATCGAGTACATGCACATCCAGGAGCCCGAGGAGAAGCGTTGGATCCAGGAGCACGTCGAGGGGGTCGACAGCGACCTCAGCGCCGACGAGCATCGCCACATCCTGGAGCGCCTCAACGCCGCCGAGGCCTTCGAGCAGTTCTTGGGCAAGCGCTACGTCGGCCAGAAGCGGTTCGGGCTGGACGGGGCTGAGGCGGCCATCCCTCTGGTCGATGCCGTGCTCGAGGCCGCGGCCGAGGAGGGCCTCGACGGCGCCGTGCTGGGCATGGCCCACCGGGGCCGGCTCAACGTGCTGACCAACGTGGTGGGCAAGTCCTACGACCAGCTCTTCGCCGAGTTCGAGGGCTCCATCGACCCCGAGACCACTCAGGGCTCGGGCGACGTGAAGTACCACCTGGGCCAGTCGGGCAAGTACGTCAGCCGCAACGGGGCCGAGCTGCCCATCGAGCTGGCGGCCAACCCGTCGCACCTCGAGGCGGTCGACCCCGTCGTCATCGGGATGTGTCGGGCCCGCCAGGACCTCATCGACCAGCCCGGGACGTTCTCGGTCCTGCCCCTGCTCCTCCACGGCGACGCCGCGTTCGCCGGTCAGGGCGTCGTGGCCGAGACCCTGCAGAGCAGCCAGATCTCGGGCTACCGGGTCGGGGGCACGATCCACCTGGTCATCAACAACCAGCTCGGGTTCACCACGCCGCCCGAGTCGGCCCGCTCGTCGGAGTACCCCACCGACATCGCCAAGATGGTCGCCTCCCCGATCATCCACGTGAACGGGGACGATCCCGAGGCCTGCGTGCGGGCCGCCCGGCTGGCGTTCGCCTACCGGCAGCGGTTCCACAAGGACGTCGTGATCGACATGATCTGCTACCGCCGCTTCGGCCACAACGAGGGCGACGACCCGTCCTACACCCAGCCCCTGATGTACAAGAAGATCGAGGCCCGCCGGTCGGTGCGCAAGCAGTACACCGAGAGCCTGGTCAACCGCGGCGACCTCACGCTGCAGGAGGCCGAGCAGGCGCTGAACGACTTCCAGTCGCGGCTGCAGGACGCTTTGGACCAGACCCGCGAGCACGTGCAGGAGGCGGGTGGGATCCGGGCCAAGCCCGTCCCGCCGCCGATCGGGGTGCTGCCGCACATCGACACCGCGCTCGACCTGGCGACGGTGCAGCGGATCTTCGCCGCCGTCGACACCGCGCCCGAAGGCTTCACCGTCCACCCGAAGCTGGCCAAGCAGTTCGACACCCGACGGGCGGCCTTCGCCGACGGCACGGGCGACGTGGATTGGGGACTGGCCGAGGCGCTGGCCCTCGGATCGCTGCTGGAGGACGGCACCGACGTCCGCCTGGCCGGCCAGGACAGCCGACGGGGCACCTTCTCGCACCGCCACTCGGTCCTGGTCGACTACGAGTCCGGCGCCGAGTACCGCCCGCTGGCCCACCTGGGCGAGAAGCAGGGCAAGTGGTTCGTCTACGACTCGCTGCTCTCCGAGTACGCCGCCCTCGGCTTCGAGTACGGCTACTCGGTGGTGGACAAGGACGCCCTCGTCTGCTGGGAGGCCCAGTTCGGTGACTTCATGAACGGGGCGATGATCATCATCGACCAGTTCCTGGTGTCCGCCGAGGACAAGTGGGACCAGACGTCCGGGCTGGTCATGCTCCTGCCCCACGCCTACGAGGGCCAGGGCCCCGAGCACTCCTCGGGGCGTATCGAGCGCTTCCTGACCCTGTGCGCCGAGGACAACCTGCAGGTGGCCTACCCGTCGATCGCGGGGCAGTACTTCCACCTGCTGCGCCGCCAGATCCGCCGGGAGGTCCGCAAGCCGCTGATCATCTTCACGCCCAAGTCACTGCTGCGGTCGAAGCAGGCCCGGACCCCGGTGGCCGAGCTGGT
>Ga0315283_10003248_pt1 | contig 13823 bp, 9 predicted proteins | sample YL17G09_0_MG_FD_204541 | JGI IMG/M metagenome (GOLD analysis project Ga0315283, IMG submission 204541) | Sediment microbial communities from Yellowstone Lake, YNP, Wyoming, USA - YL17G09_0 | ecosystem: Environmental > Aquatic > Freshwater > Lake > Sediment | place: USA: Wyoming | collected... | reverse complement strand
TCCGCCATCCCCGCGGCCAAGGGCGCGGTGCGCGAAGCGTTTGGGCCGTTCACGCCCCGCGCGGAACTCGTCAACCTGCGCGCCGCGATGCTCGGCGTGGCCGCCGTGCTGGCGCTGGAGGCCATGGCAGGGGTGCCTTTCTTTTGAGGGGAGGCGAGTGGAGGGAGAGGGAGTCGACCGCTTGATTTTTCTGTGGCGCGGGAGAGCCACGCTGCTTCCTTTTGGGGTGGGCGCGCCCGTTGCACAGCCCCTCCCCACCCCGCCAAAACCACACGAACAGCGCGCGCGCACGCGGGGCGCGGCCCCGCCCGCCGCGCCCGCGCCGCCGTCCCCCCCCTCCCTCCTCCCTTCCTTCTTCAGTACCCGCCCATGCCGCCCATGTCCCCCCCCGCCATCGCGGCCTCCTCGGACGGAATTTCGGTGACGACGACGTCCGACGTGAGGAAGGTGCGGGCGACGGAGGCCGCGTTCTCGAGCGCGCAGCGCACCACTTTCGTGGGGTCGATGATGCCCGCCGCCATCAAGTCTTCAAAGGTGTCGGTCGCCGCGTTGTAGCCCACGTTGTCGCCGGCGTCCAGGACCTGCAAGAAAAGGGGGAGAAGGGGGGCAGGCGTGAGGGTTTGTGGGTTTGCGCGCCCCCTCTCGCCCTCGCGCTCCCCCCCCCCCCGCCCACCTTTTGCATGACGACCGACCCGTTGACGCCCGCGTTGGAGGCGATGAGCTTCAGCGGGTAGCCCAGGGCGCGGCGCACGATGTCCGCGCCGACGCGCTGCTCGTCGTTCGCAAGGCCCGCCTTGATGCCGTCGACGCGCGCGGCCAGTTTGAGCAGCGTGCACCCGCCGCCGATCACGATGCCTTCCTCCACCGCGGCCTTGGTCGCGTTGAGCGCGTCCTCGACGCGCAGCTTCTTCTCCTTCAACTCGGTCTCCGTCTGCGCGCCGACCTGGATGATGGCCACGCCCCCGGAGAGGCGCGCCACGCGCTCCGTGAGCTTCTCCCGCTCATAGTCTTGCTCCGTGTCGGCAATCAGGTTGCGGATCTGCTTGACGCGCGCCTTGACCGCGTCCTCGGTCGACCCGTCGCCGACGATGGTGCACGCGTCTTTCGAGACTTCGACCTTGGCCGCGACGCCGAGCACGTCCTCCCCGACCTTGTCGAGCTGGAGGCCGAGCTCGTCCTTGACGACTTGGGCGCCGGTCAGGATCGCGATGTCTTCCAGGTAGGACGTTTTGCGCTCGCCAAAGCCGGGCGCTTTGATCGCAATGACCTTGAGGTTGCCGCGCAGCTTGTTGACGACCAAGGTCGCCAGCGCCTCCTGCTCGATGTCCTCCGCCATGATCATGAGCGGGTAGCCGCCCCGGATGGCGGCCTCCAGGATGCCGACGATGTCGCGCGCGGTCGAAATCTTCTTGTCCACCAGGAGCAGCCGGCACTGCTCGTACTCGGCCACCATGCGCTCGGGGTCGGTCACGAAGTAGGGCGAGATGTAGCCCCGGTCAAACTGCATGCCCTCCACGACGTAGAGGTTGTCCTCCGCGGTGCGCGACTCCTCCATCGTCACCACGCCCGCCCGCCCCACGCGCGCCATGGCGTCCGAGATGAGCTGGCCCACGATCTCGTTGCCGCCGGCGGAGACGGTGGCGACGTTGGCGAGGTCGGCGTCGGAGACGTCGGCCGACATCGACGCGAGCTCCTTGACGAGCGCGGCGACCGTTTTCTCGATGCCGCGCGTGAGCTGCACCGGGTTGGTGCCCGCCGCCACGATCTTCATGCCCTCGGCGATGATGGCGGCCGACAGGATGGTCGCGGTCGTCGTGCCGTCGCCCGCGGTGTCGTTCGTCTTCGACGCGGCCTGCCGCACGAGCTTCGCGCCAATGTTTTCCACCGGGTCCTCGAGCTCCACCTCTTTGGCGACGGTGACGCCGTCGTTGACGATCTTGGGGGACCCGTATTTCGACTCCAGGACGACGTTGCGCCCCTTGGGGCCGAGCGTGACGCCGACGACCGACGCGAGTTTGTCCACGCCCGCCTGCATGCGCTTCAGGGCCTCCCCGTTGCGGTTGAAGTGGAGCTGCTTGGCGGCGGCGACGACCGGGAGGGCGTTGGGGCGGCTGCGGGGGTGGGGTGGGGTGGGGGAGGGCGGTCGGAGGGTGCGCGGGCGGCGCGGCGGCCCGCGGCGCGGCGACCCGTGGCCGGGGCCGCCGGCGCGGCCGCCGCCGCTCCCATAACACGCAGTTTACGCGTGGGGACGAGCAGGCGCGGCGGCGGCCGCGGCGCCTCCGCCAGCGCCCAGGCGGCGGCGCGACGGCCGGGGCCGCCGGCCCGCATTCGGGCGCCCCGGCCTCCGCCACCCCTCCTCCAACACTAGCGCGTACCCGGTGCGAGCCGCATTGCGCGTGGCGCCTGGGGAAGGGAGGAGGGGGCGTGGTGGGCGGCGGGCGGCGCGAAGAACAGTCCGGAGCGCGGCGCGCGATGCGGGCGGCGGCCGGGCGCTTGCGGGCGCCCGCGGCCGCGACGCAGGCACGCACCGATAGCGCGGGACGTCTGCATGGTGGGAGGGCGGGGGGAAGGGCGCGCTCGGAGTGGAGGGAGAGGGGGGACGGCGCCCGCGCTGGCCGGCGCACACCGCGGTGGTCGGCATGGCGGCCGCCGCGCCCCAGTGGGGCCGCGCGCGTGTCTTGCGTCGTGAGAGTATCCCCCACGCGCCCACAAGGCGCCGCTGCGGTCTCCCCGCTACCGCTGCCGCGACGCCGTCCCTGCTCGGCCTCCTCACCGTGCGCCGCATCGCGCCCGGCGACGCGAGCGCGGCCTCCGTCCTGCTGGCGCGCAGCTTCATCGGGAAAGCGGCGCTGGCCGATGCGGCCGATTTCGTTGCGGGCGCCGCGGCGGCTGGCGGCGGCGGCGGCGACTCCCCGCTGCTGCTGGTGGCCGACCTGGTGCCGGATGGTGGGTGGGGGAGGAGTGGAGAGGGTGCGGGCGAGGGCTGGCGCGCGCTGCGCACGCCGACCCTCCTCCCTCCAGACCCCGCCCTCCTCCCTCCCTCGAAACAATCCCGCCTGGCTGGCGTCGTCGCCATCGCCACATCGCCTGCCGCGGTCGCCGCGGCCGCGCCGCCCCCCCCTGCACCCCCTCCCGGCGCCCCCCTCCTCTTCTCCCTGGCCGTCGACCCCGCCTGCCGCCGGGCGGGCGTCGGGTCCGCGCTGCTGGCCGCGGCGGAAGCGGAAGCGGTGGCCGCGGGCGCGGGGGAGTTGTGGCTGGCGGCGGATGAACAGGGAGGAGGGGTTGAGCTGTATGCCTCCCGCGGCTACTCGCCCGCGCCGCCGCCCCCATCCCGGTTGCTGGGATGGCTGGCATCGCTTGGGGGCGGCGGCGCGGGGAGCGTGCTGATGCGGAAGGCGCTGCAACCGTGACCTCGGACTGGTGTCCCCCTGCTGCCGGCCCTTGAGGCGGCGGCGTGGGCGCGAGCTGGAGGGAGAAAGGGGGAAGCGCGAATGGGGCCGGGCGCGGCCCCTGGGGCCTCGTGGGCCGCCGCAGCGGCGGCCGAGAGGATCGGGCCAGGCCGCGAACCGCCGCCACTCCCTCCCATCAGCCGCCCCACCGCCGTCGCCCGCCTCCTGCGCTCCCCGCAAGCGCCCGCATTTGAGGTGCGTGCCATCCAAGGGGGCGGCCGCAGCGCGGGGCGGCCGGTGGGGCGCGCCGCCGGTCGCCCAACGGCGACGGCGTGGCCCCATGTGCAAGCCTCCCCGCGCGCCGCCCGCCCTCCGCCACCGCCTCCCCCAACCTTGAACGTCACACCACCCATTCCTTTAGCCCTCATGCGCTTCATCGCCGCCATCGCCACACGCGTGCACGCCGCGCCGGCGCATCACGCCGACGGCTGCGAGATGCGTGCTCCGCGGCCCGCCCCTACCGCCGCGCCGCGCCGCCGCCTGCTGCCTGTCATCAAGGTGCGTGCGTGTGTGGCGGGAAAGGGGGTGTTGACGTCTTGTGCGGGCGGCGGCCGCCTGTCGCGCTCGAGTTCGAGCCGCGCCGACCCTCGCCTGCTCCCCAGACCACCCGCCGTCCCACCCTCGACCGCGGCACCCGCAAGCAAGCCCCCCCCCGCGGCCAACCACTCCTCCCTCCCCTTCGCCCACGTCGCGGCCCCCGGCGCGCACCCGTCGGTCGTCGCGGCGGTCACCGCCCTCGCCGCCATCGAGGCCCGCGGCCCCCCGCTCATCACCAAGCTCGCGCGCTTGATTCAAGCCCGGCGCGCCAAGCAGGCGGCGGTCAAGCGCGACGCGGAGGCGCTCGCCGCGGTGGTTGCCCTCTTCGCCGACGCTGCGGCCTCCACCGCCGCCATCATTGTCGCCGACGACGGCAGCCTGGAGCGCGATGTTGACCTCATGTGGGTCCGCTGGGAGGGCAAGGCGGCTGGGTTGGGCGTGGCGGCCGCGCGCGCCGCAGCGCGCGAGCCCGTCGACCCCGCGACCGCCGCCCACCGGGAGGAGCGCGTGCTGGAGGCGGTGGCCATCCAGATTGAGAACGCCGAGCACGCGGCGCGCTACTACGTGGACACGCGGTCCGAGGCGGTGGCCGCGCGCCACGCGGCGGGGAAGGCGGCGACCGCCGCCACGGCCCTCGCCCTGGCCGACGACTGCGCCTGCTTCACGGCCGCCATGTTCCGCCGCGCCGACGCGGCCCTGGCCGCCCGCGCCGCCGCGCGCGCCCTGCGCCGCGCGCGCCGCGCCTCGTTCCGCGCACGCGCCGCCGCGCGCCGCGACCCCGACGGCGCCACCTGGCCCGCCACCCGCACCACGGCGATCAAGGCGGCGTTGGCCTGGATCGAGGCGCGGGGTGCGGCGGCGACGGAGGTCGAGCTGGGGGAGGGGGCGGCCGCCGCGGCGGCGGCGTGGCGGGTCGTGGGCGTGCGGCGGGCGGCCCCTCTGGCCACCGCCCGCCGCCGTGCGGGTGGGCGGCGTGCTTTGCTCGGTGATGGGGGCGGGAACAAGGTCCGGGCGTCGACGCGGGCTGCAACAACCGGCCGCGCGGTCTCCCCGATGGTTTGCACGCCGCCCGCCACCCCTCGCACCCCCCCCCTCTCTCTCTCAAAGTGCGCCAAGTGCGTGCCAAAATTCGGGCGCGGGCGCCCATGCCCGCCCCCTCTCCCCTTCACCCGGCCTTGGCCTTGACCGCGCGCGCGCCGCCGCGGCGCGCGGCCGCCTTGCCGCGCGGCGGCGACGCGCCGCCCGCCGCGCCCGCCGCGGCCGCGGCCTCCGGGGTCTCGCCCCGCAGCAGGGCTTGGTACTCCCACTTGTCGGCGAGGGTCGCGTCGAGGGGGGAGAAGTCGCCCACCGCGAGGAGCGCGCGGCGCACGTTGGCCGCGTACAGGGACGGGTTGGCCTTCTCCGCCTCGCTCGGCACGTAGACGGGCAGCGTGTACACGGTGACGCTGTGCGTGGGCTGGCAGAGCATGAGGAAGACGTGGCGCGCGCCGGACACGGTCTCCCACGCAGGGTTGACGCGCGTGCGGCCGTAGGCGAGGACGACGGGGGCGACGGGGGCGCCCGCCACAAAGGCCCCGGTCTTGAACGGCAGCAGGAAGCGGCCGTTGGTCGTCGTCCCTTCGGGGAAGAGCAGCAGCGGCCGCGCGGCGCCCGCCGCGGCGGCGCGCGCGCGGTCGGCGACCGCGGCCGCCACGCCGGCCGCGCCGGCGGCCTTGTCCCGGTTGACGTACAGGCAGCCCATGGCGTCGCTGTTGGAGTGGGGGGGGAGGGGTGTGGGTGGGTGGTGGGACGGCGGGGCCGGGGTCGGGCTCCTCCCCGTCTCCAGCCGCGGCCCAATCCACCCGGTTCCAACCCCGCCCTTGCCGCACCTGATCGTGCCGATCAGCGGCAGGTCCTTGGTCGCCCCGCGCGCGACAAAGGCGGGGAAGTGAGTCACCATCAACGCAAGGACGTCCGTGTACCCCACGTGGTTGGCCACCACGCCGCCCGCGGCCGGCGGGGGGGGCGCCTTGCCCTTGGGCCTCGTCGCGGGCGCCGGCCCGGTGCCCGGGGCGTAGTCGACAGCGACGGCGCGCACGGAGACGAATCCCAGGGCGAGCAGGCACGCGCGGGACGCCAGCTTGCCCAGCACGGGGACAAGCGTGGGGCGCCGCGATTTGGGGATGAGAAACTGGAGGCTGAAAGAGGGAAACGGGGCGGGCAATGGGGGTCACGTCGGCCCGGCCAACCGCCGCCTCCGCGGTCGCGCGCACGGGCCCCAATCGCGGCGCCCGCCGCCGCCAGGCGATGAAGGCGCACTCTCCACGCGCGTGGGGAAGCGCCAGGGCTCCCCCAACCGCCGCCCGCGCGCGCGCTACCCGCCCCTCCTCCCCTCCCTCACCGGCACACGAGGTAGAAAAAGACGACCGCTGTCAGGGCAGCCACCGCCTTGAGCGGGACGAGCGTGGCGGCGGCGAGGGCTAGGCGCAGCTGTTCGCGGCGCGGAATCGCGCCGCGGCCGGCGGGGCCGTACATGTCGGTGCGGCGAAACGCGTCGAAGCGGGCGTCGGGAAAGTCTTTCATGGCGGGGGCCATGGCGCCGCTCGTGGAGCGGCGCGCGCCGGGGCGGGGTGTGCAGAGGACGGCGACCGGGACGCGCGCGCACTCTCTCTGCGCGTTGCCGGCCCGTCCGGGCCGCGGCGCTCCCAGGCGCGCTCCTCCCGCCCGCCGCCGATCCCGGGGCGTGCCTCGAGTGCGTGCGCCCGCCCGAGCTCGGCGCGCCGCGATGGGATGCGCCGCGAGCCGCGGTGAGGCCCCGGGCGCGCGGGCGCGATGCCGGGAGAGGGCGCGGGCCGGCGTCGAGACGCGGCGACCGCGCCGCCCCTCCACCTCCCCCAGCGCCGACACCGCCCGCGCCGCTGCCCGGCGCGCCCGCGCCCGGCCCGCCCGCGGTGCCCCGCATCAAGTTCGTGCTGCTGGGCGACTCGGTAAGAGGGAGGAGAGAGGAGGAGAGAAAGGTGTGGGGCCGCCGCAGCCGGCGCCAAAAGAAAAAAAAAGACCACCTCCTCCCTCTCCCCCCTTTCAGGGCGTGGGGAAATCGTGCCTCGTCCTGCGCTACGTGCGCGGCACGTTCGACCCGGGGAGTAAGGTCACGGTCGGCGCGGCGTACGTCGGCCACTCTTTAACCTTCCCGGACGGCCGCGCCGCCAAGCTGGAGCTGTGGGACACCGCGGGCCAGGAGCGGTACGCATCGTTGGCGCCCCTGTACTACAGGGGCGCGGCCGCGGCGGCGGTGGTCTACAGTGTGGCCGACGCCGCGACCTTCGCGCGCGCGGCGCACTGGGCGCGCGAGCTCGCCCGGGGCGGCCCCCCCGGCGCGGTCGCCGTCCTGGTGGGCAACAAGGCGGATTTGGAGGGGGGGCGTGAGGTGGCGGAAGAGGAGGGGCGCGCGCTGGCGACCAGGTGAGACGAGGGGAAACAGGGCGGGGGCGGGGGAGCCTCCTCTCTTCGCCGCCGGCCCCCCCCCCCCCCCCTCCTTTATTCTAAGGAACGGCATGCTTTTCTTTGAGACATCGGCCAAGACGGCGGCCGGCGTGGCGGCCGTATTTGAGGGTGCGGCGGCGGCGGTGCTCGACGCGGCGGCGGCGAACGGCGACTCGGTCGCCACACCGGCCGCCGCTTAGCGCGGGGCCCGATTATTTGGTTGGCTGTGGAGGGCGCGACGGCGTGTGACCGCGGCCGGGGCCCTGTGCGTCTTGGCGGTCGGGGAGTCGCGCCGCCGCCGCCACACCCGCCCGCTGCCCTCCCCGCCGAGCCGCCTTCCAGGCCGCCACCACCCCGTTCCGCCTCACGCTGTCGCACTCACACGCGCACACATCTCACTAGGTGGGTGGCGCGCGCGGGAGGGCGGGCAGGAGCGCCGCATTGCGCGCGGGGGTCGGAGCGTCGGCGCGCATGCCGCGCGTGGTCGCGCGGCCCGCGCCGGGCCCCGGGGCGCCACTCGCCAGCCTAGTCGCGTGGCGGGCGGTGTCAAGTGCCTGCTGACACAGGCGGCGGCCGCATGTCGACCCGGGCGCGCGCCCACAAGCCCGCCAACGCGCTCCCGCCCCCCGCGCCGCATCACTCAGCCACCATGCGCGCCCCCGCCCGCATCGCCCTGCTCGCCCTGGCCCTGGCCCTAGCCGCCACCACGACGGCGCGCCCCATCGAGGACAAGGTGGGAGAGGTGGGAGGAGAGGAGGAGCCGCGGGGGCGCGCCGCGCGCCGCGCCGACCCGCCCCTCTCACCCCCCCCCCCCCCAGCCCCACCTCCCGCGCCCGTCCCTGCTCACCACGACTTTGCGCCACCTGCTCCAATTAAACTCGACGCAGACGACGGGGCCGTGGGCGCAGATCGTCGGCACGACCGCGATCGCGTTTCCGGGGTACTACCCCCGCCTCAACCTGACGCGCACGGGCCCGACCCAAATCACTTCGACCAACGTGCCCGACCCCGCGCGAATCTCCTCGTTCCCCACCCAGGACGACCTGCCCGCGTTGTCGCTCGGGTCAGTGTCGGGTTCCGTTCAGGCGGGGGGGTCCCTGTTGCTCGACTCGGGCCTGGACCTGAACGATCCCGCGATTACGGGGCCGCCCGGGGTGTGAGGGAGGGGACGGGTGGCGTCTGTTTTTTCTTTTTGGGGTGCGCGGCGCGCCGCTCGGCCCCCCCCCCGGGAGAGCCGCGCCGCCCGCGCGCCCCGCGCCCGCGCCTCTGTGTCCGCCGTCATTGCTTTCTTTCACAACGCATGGAGCGCCCGCGGGGCGGGAAAGAGAGAGGGGGAAAGAAAGACGGCACACCGCCCACGCACGCTCTTCTCCGCGCTCTCTATTTCTCGACCATCGACCGGCGCAGCGCCTCCCGCACCCGGTCCTCCTCCAGCGATGCGTCCACCGCGCGGCGCAGGTCGGCCGCCTCCCGGGCCGCGGCGGCGGCGGCGGCGGCGGCCTGCGCGCGGCGCCCGGCGTCGGCGTCGGCCGCGCTCGCCGCGAGCGCGGCGCGCAGCGCGGCCGCCTCGGCGTCGGTCGTGCCGGTGGGGGGGCGGTGGGCGACAGGGCCCCCGTGAAAGGCCAACGGGGTGTGCGCGCGGGCCGCGGGGCGGCAGCAGGCGCACAGCACGACCGCGACCACGACCGCGCCTGCCGCGCCGCCGCCCACGGCCGCCCACAGGCGCCACCCCGTGAGGCCGCCGCCGGCGCCGTCGCCGGTGTCTACCTCGGGCGGCAGCGGCAGCGAGGCGTCGACGACAAAGGCGGTCGCCGCGGTCGCCGCGCCGACGTTGCCCGCGGCGTCGGTCGGGCGCGCGGCGAACGAGTAGGAGCCCGAGGCCAGGCCGCGGTAGACGCGGGGCGATTGGCACGGCTCCCACTTGGTGGCAGGAGAGGCGAGGGACGGGGATGGGGGTGGCGCTGGCGGCCCGGCCCCCCCTCCTTCTCCCTTGACCAGCGCGCACTCCCACCGCACCACCGGCGCGGCCGCCGGATCCGGCGGCGCCTGAAACGCGAGCGTGACCCGGGACGGGGCGGGGGTGGAGCCGGGTGAGGCGGTGACGGCCGCCCCCGCCGGCGCGACGGTCGACGCCCACGCCGCCACTTCCCCCGACTCGGCCTCGTTGCCCGCGCCGTCGGCCGCGCGCACGGCGAAGCCGTAGCGCCCGTCGGGCAGGTCGGTGTGGGAGGACGGGGAGGTGCAGGGCTCCCACGTGCCCGCGGGCGCGGTCCCTGAAGCGGCCACCCCGCCGCGAGGCGCCACCAGCCGCAGCCGGCACGTGGTCCCCGCCACGCCCGACCCGCGGTCCGTCGCCGCAAACGTGAAGTTCAGGGCGCCGGTGCGGGTGGCGTTGGGGGTGGCGAGCGGTGGGGCGAGCGAGGGGGGGAGCGAGTCGACGACCCACGCCGCCGTCGCGGGCGCGCCCGCGTTGCCCACCGCGTCCGTCGCGGTCACGGTCAGCGTGTAGTTGCCGTCGGGCAGGGAGGCGAGGTCGAGCGGGGAGGTGCAGGGGAACGGTGCTGCGCGCGTGCGGTTGGCGCTCGACGCGAGCGCGCACGCGGTGCTCGCCCCGCCGCCGACCCCCCACTCGACGCGCACGCTGCTCCCGTTGGCGATCACCGCGGGCGGGGTGGACGTCAGGTTGACGGCGGGGAGGGCGGTGCGCACGGCGAAATCGGAAAAGGCGAGGAAGGCGCCGTCGGCGGCGGCCGCGGCGAGCCGGCGGCCCGCCGCGGCCGTCCCTCCTCCACTTCCCGTCACCCGCGCCGCAAACTGGTACGCGCCGTCGGCCAGCTTGTCGTAAGCCGCCTTGCCGCTCGCGCCGCCGCCGCACGCGGTCCAAGCGGCGTCCTGGGCGCCCGCGGCGCGCGCCGGCTGCGCGCCGGCCGCGGGCGCGCCCGCGCCCGCCACCGGCACCAGCTGGCACTGCAGGCCGTCGCCCGCGGTGGCGGGGGCGACCTTGCCATCAGTCCCGACAATGCGTACCTCAAACTCGGCGTTCGTCGCGTTGCCGGGGCCAAAGGGGCCGGCCACGAGGAAGGCGGCGCGCGCCGGCGGCGCGTCGACAGACCACCGCGCACTCAACTCCTCGCTCGCCCGGTTGCCGGCGGCATCCGTGGCGGCGACGCGCGCCCTCCACGTGCCGGGCGGGAGCCACGCATACGCCGCGGGCGAGGAACAGTTTGCCCACGCGCCGACCGCGGCGGGCCGCGCGCGCGCGAGCCCGCCCGGCGCGGCCGACCACAGGCGCAGGGTGGGGGGGGGCGGACCGTCCCCGTCCCGGTCCAGGCGGCATTGGTAGGTGACGGGGGACGCGTCGGCGGCGGCAAACGCGAGCGTCGAGGACGCGGGCGCGCCGGCCGCCGCCGGGAAGGCGCCGCCGGCGCTGCCGCTCCCCGCCCACGCGAGAGTCGGCGGCGTCGCGTCCACGGTGAACGTACGCGCCGCGGCGCCCGCCTCGCCCTGGGCGCGCACGCGAAACGTGTAGGAGCCATCGGCCAAGTCTGTGAAAGACGCGGGCGACGAGCACGCCTTGAAGGACGGGGCGTCCCGAGCATTTGTGAGGCTCAGCGCGCACTCGAACGCGGGGCCGGCGCCCGCGCCGGCGCGCGTCTCGCCGCCGCCCGCGCCCGCGCCAAACTCGAACGACACGGACCGCGACGCCAAGACGCCGGCCGGCCCTTTGCGCACGGCTGCGACCACGACGTCGCACCGGCCGTCGGCGGGCGGCGCCCCTTTGGCCGCGGGATTAAACTCCGACGCGAGCACGCCCGCAAACGCGCCGAGCGCGGCCAGGGCAAACGGTTGCGGCCCGCGCGGGACGGAGGACGCGCGGACTTCGATCGACACGTCGCCGGGGGGGAGGTACGCGACGGCGACGGTTTCGACGTTGTTGACTCTGTCGGGCGACCGCGGCCCGACCCCCCCTCCGTTGCCCAGCAGCGCCAGCCCGCCCAACCCCGCCGCGCGCACGGTCAGGTCCAGGTCGTTGACCAGGGCTTTGGCCGACGTGGGCGACCCGGGCGCGTCGTGCCAGGCGAGGGCGACGGTGAGCGGGCCGCCGGTCGAGCGGAGGCAGTACCGGAAAACGTCGCCGCCAGAGGCCGGCTGGCGGTCGACGACCTGCAGATTCCACCCATCCTTCCCACCCGCCAGTGGCAGCGACCGCCCGAGGTGAACGCGGCCAAACCCCTGCCGGAACGAGGGCGGCGGCGCGAGCGGCAGGCCAGTGTCGACTTCAAAGCCGTCGAGGGGGGCCGCGCCCGCGACGAGGACGGCTTTGACGAGGGCGCCGCCGGGTTCGAAACCGGCGGCGGGGGTCGGGGCGCCGGAGGGGTAGTAGCCGCGTGAAAAATAATCCCTGACCAACGCCCCGGCCCCCGCCGCCACCGGGGTCGCCATGCTCGTCCCCTGCATCGTGCGCGTGCCGCACTGCCCCACCGCGCCGTCCGTGCCGGCAGCGGCGGCGGATTGGAGGACGCCGGGGGCGACCAGGTCGGGCTTGACGCGGCCGTCGCGCGTCGGGCCCTTGGACGAAAAGTCGGCCAACGAGTCCCACGCGTCGCCGGCGGCGGGCGGGGGGCCAAAGGAGGCGGTCACGTTGGCGGACGCGGCGGCGGCCGAGGCCAGCAACTGCCCGACGCGGCGCGGCGCGGCCGCGGCGGGCAGCGTCAACCCCCCTCCCCCCCCGCCACCATCCGCCGCCGGAATGAAGAAATCGGCGATCCGGTCGTCGTACACGACGAGCGCGGCCGCGCCCGCCGCCTGCGCGCTCCCCGCCTTCGCCGCAAACGCGCACGCGCCGCGCGCTGCGACGACGACCGCGCCGACCGCGGCGCCGGCGTTGGTCAGGGGGGAGCACGCGTCCGGCGGATCGGCGGCGGCCAGAGGGAGGCGGCGGCCGTAGAGGGAGGAGAGTTTACCCCCAAACTGCGCCTGCACGACGCGGAACGATTCGACGTCGGCGGGAGGGCCGCCGCCCGGGGGGGCTTGAGCCACTGTGATTTTGTGCAAGGAAAATGCGGAGCCGGGCCCTCCCGCGCCGCGCGCGTAGGCCGACTGCGACGCGCCGACCGCGACGCAGTTTTTCGACGTCGCGGGTGCCGTCACCGTCGTCACGCCGCGCGTCGGCGACGCCGACACGGCGCCCTCGTTGCCGGCCGCGAAAAAGGGGAGGAAATCTTGGCGTTTAAAGGTGAACGCGTCCACCTCCGACGCCATGTAATCGTAGTCGGTTGTCGGGCTGCCCCACGAATCCGAGTGCACGCGGGCGCCCACGTCGTACGCGGCGCGGTAGTAGTCGGCCCCAATGTCGCCGGGGACGACGATGGCGCCAGAGCCGCGGGGCGGCGCGCCGCCGAGGCCGCGGCGGCCGCCGCCGGACGCGAGGTCGGTGAACGCGAGCTTGGCCGCGGGCGCCATGCCGCCGTACGCGGTGGCCTTGGCGCCCCCATCCCCCGCGGGCGGCGTGCCGCAGACCGACCCCATCGTGTGCGTGCCGTGCCCGTTGCCGTCCGACGGGCCGTCCGGCCCCGCGCGGTACAGGCGCAGCTTGCGGTGGGTCGTGGAGTCGAAGACCTTGCCCCCGTTGGCCCCCGCCTTGAACTCGAGCGGCACCGCGGGGTCGGCGAAGAAGCAGTGCGCCGCGTCGAGCCCAGAGTCGCCGCCGCCGACGACCTGCGACCGGCCGTCGACGCCGGCGGCCCACAGGGGATGAGCCGAGTCGGCCATGATGGCAGCGCGGGTCGAAGGGGGGTCGCGGCCGGCCTTGCCGGACTGAATGATGGCGCCCGCGTGCCAGTTGAAAGGGGTTGCCGCCGTCGCCGCGGGCGCGACCCAATGAATCGCCGGCTGGGCGGCGAGCCACGACGCGACAGAAGCCACCTCATGCGTGGGCACGAGGACGTGCAGGATGTGGCGGCCGGCGCGGTCGAGGGCGGCGGAGCGGGAGAGCGCCGCGAGCGGCGCTCCCCAGTCTGCCGCCGCGGCGCCTGCAGGGTCGTACCCCCCGTCGTCGCTCGCACCGCCCGCGCCCCGCCCGATCCTCGGAAAGATGGCGGCGAGCAGGGCGTGGGTGCCGTTGTGGGGTGGGGTGGGTGAGGGGAAGGCGGCGGCGCCCTTGGCCGCGGCCGGCAGCCGCGCGACCGCCGCCACGCCAACGACGCGGCGCAGGCGCGCCTCACATTCGGCGGCTCCGACCGCGATGAACGCGGCGTCGGGCAGGAAAGAGCCCAGGTGGCCGCCACAGCCGGCGAGCGCGGCCTCGAGGCCGGCGACGGCGGCCAGCGCGGGAGGCGCGGCCGCGAGGGCCACCACCCACTGTCGCCCGCCGCC
>Ga0315283_10003247_pt1 | contig 13826 bp, 1 predicted proteins | sample YL17G09_0_MG_FD_204541 | JGI IMG/M metagenome (GOLD analysis project Ga0315283, IMG submission 204541) | Sediment microbial communities from Yellowstone Lake, YNP, Wyoming, USA - YL17G09_0 | ecosystem: Environmental > Aquatic > Freshwater > Lake > Sediment | place: USA: Wyoming | collected... | reverse complement strand
CTCTTCTGCTAACCTATTGTAAAGGTATGCTTGCCCTACTTTCTTTGCTGATCCAACTTCAGTGCCTGGGGCACCAATAATAATTGATGTACCATCTAGCTGTGTCTTAAGCGAGTAACCAAATCTATCAGATCCGCCCAAAGTAATATTAGTGACTGGATCGCGTGGTGGCGGTGGATCTGGTGGCATAATGGTAATAGCTGGTGCTTCTAATGGATCTGGTAGCACTAGCGTACCCAAATCATACACTACTTCGCCGGCCTCGACTAACTTGCTTAGTGCAGTTGATCCGGCGGCAATAGTACCAATGATTGATCTATCAGCTAATGTATAGGACAGTATTCCGCCAGCCGTAGTTTCAACGTAGTCAGCTACGTAGGTCAAGTAAAGCATTGAGTCTAGCGCATTGACATAGATTGATGATATATCAAAAGACAATGGATCGTTGATGGTCGAGACATTGTATGCTTCAGTTGTCCCGATTACTGTAATGTCTGTGCTGTCGAGGCCACCAAAAGCTAGAGCAGTAGTTCTGCTACCGGCACCAGCATGTGATTTTCTACTTTGTATCATTCGTGCTGCAGAAGTCCAGGCAATACTGTCAAAAGATTCTGTGGTTGGCAAATAACTAGTATCCGATCCACCAAAAACTAAGGCAGATGCATCTGTGCCCACAGCCGCAGAATCGACGCGTGGTGTAATCATTGGAATCCAAGCTGCCCAAGTGGCGCCATTCCAATATTCTGTTGAGTCCAGCGGACCAAGTGATCCCTGTCCGCCGATGGCCAACGAGCTTGCCCAAATATCAGCTACTCCGGTAACCGCAGTGTGGCGGAATCTTGGGGTAGTTAAATTAGAAGCAGTCACCCAAACAGCAACATCAAGCTGCTCAGTTGAGCTTAGGATATTTTTATTAAAACCGCCTATTGCGAACGCTGCATCAGCAACGCCAACGCCAGCAAGCGAACGCCTAGCTACAGACATATTGGTGCCAACCATCCACGTTGTTCCGTTGTAGGTTTCTGATGACATCAATGGATCTGTATTTACGTCGCCACCAAACAACACTAGCGCAAGTGGTGTACCACAAGAGGCTGCGCCGGCACGACCTGTTAATACAAGGCCGCCAGACTGCCACGAAGTACCGTCATACGTCGATGTATTTCTTGAAGCATCGTATCCGCCGATGGCAATAGCATCAGCCTGTTGGCCGCAGCCTGCTTGTGCATATGCCGCAACAACCATTGGTGCCTTAGATGTCCAAGCATCGACTTTGACTAGATTAATTTGAGTCGGTGCGCCGCCGTTGCCCGGAATGAAATCTCCATAAACAAAAGCATCGACCATACCACGAACGTTCGCTGTTTGTCCGTCGTTGCCGCCCCAGATATACGCATTGTTAGAGGCTCCAATTGCAGCATGGCCAGTTCTTACTCCGGGCATTGCCCCGCCCGCTAACCAAGTTACTCCATCAAATTCTTCAGTAGTCGCAGTTAAGGTCATTGCTGTAAAAGCTGGGGTGGGAACTAATGATCCACCACAAACCATTGCGGCAGCGGCTGCGCCAGTGCTGGAATGGGCATATCGTGCGGAAAGCATTGCAACGCTCGCAGTCCATGATGTTCCGTTATAAGTGTAGGTATTGCTTACTGGAGTTTGGTTTAGCCCGCCTGCGCCGCTACCACCAGTGGATAATGCAGATGATCCTGATCCTGCACCACCAGCATACGATTGCGCCACTGGCATTGCGCCACCAGTTGACCAGGCTGTACCGTTATAATTTTCAGTTGAGGTCGTAGCTGAACTAGTTCCCCAAATTGTTTGCCCACCAAAGGCAACTGCTGATGTAGCTGAACCTGCGCCACTGTGTACAATTCTAGCTTGACTTAATGCTGCGGCAGCAGCCCATGTTAGCCCGTTAAATGTTTCCGTTACCGATAGAGCAGTGTAACTAATATTCACGCCACCAAATGCTATAGCTGCAGATGTTGATCCAACGCAACAGAGAAACTGTCTTGCGGTAGACATACTACCACGATCAGTCCACGAAATGCCGTCAAATGTTAATGATGATGATAGATAATTGTAATTGTATCCACCTGCCGACAACGCCGCAGTTGGGGCGCCACACCCCGCATGATATTCAATAATATATGGGAAAGCTACGCTTGAATTCCAAACATTGCCAGAACCGAGCGGCGTATTTGGAATTAGTGTCGGGAGCGGCATACCAAAATATGAGCTAAAGTCTTCAGTGTAGTTTACCAAGTGAGTTACTGTGTCAAACTCAATCATTGCTTTGCCGCCAATTAACGAGCGTGTACCATGGACATACAATTTTGTACCGGAATGGTTAATTACGGCTGGTCTCTCAAATACGCCGGGGATAGCAAGATCTCCTTGAGGGAAATTGCTAATGTTAAGCCCGGTGCTAACTGTATTAACTACTAAATTGGTTGCTAGATCAATTACCGAAATGTAGCATAAAGTATCATCTCCTGCATTCAGGCTGTATGCCCAATTTTGATCGGGATTCATAACAATGTAGTAAGGATCCAATGTATCGCCGACTACTGAATCAACAATTCGAGCAGTTTCCTGATTTACAACATAAATTCTGTTGTCGAGCTCAGACGCTACATATGCATTGCCCAGGGCAAACCCCACATCAGTAACGTGCATCCCTGGCACCAGAGTAAATGTGCTGTTGATTGTATCGAATACTCCTGGCTCAGCTAGAGTAAAGAATGCGTAACGACCAGTTGGGTCAAAAGATACATTTTCTGGTGTCGCGCCGTGCGTTACCGTCGCTGTTGGACCTAATATTAGGTTTCCGGTGCTGTAGACGTTAGTTTCGTTTGATTCTGCCGGATTGCCTTCGACAATAAGAGTTTTCCCGTCTGGCGAAAGTGCCATTGTAGCCATTGGGCTATTTGGTCCAGCATACACTTTAGTAATCAAGTTAGTAACAGTGTCAATAGATAAGATTGTGCCATCTGTAGTATTAAGAGCATAGACTCTCGAAGCATTATCGCTAGCAAGTTGCATTATTCCTGGAGTTAGCGCAATTGTGTCAACAATAGTGTTTGTTGTCATATCAAATACACGAATTTCATTTGGGGTTCTGTCAGCTGCCGTTGAACTTAGTGCATAAAGGCGAGTTATAGTAGGAACTGAGTCGGCAGTAAGAGCAACCGTAATATTGATTGGTGCTGACCTGCGCGATGAGCCGCCAACGCCGTTGGCAACGTAAGTAAACGATCCAGTACCAAGGAAATTTTCCATTGGCGTAAAGGTAACAGTAAAGTTATCATCTACGACTGCAATTCCGCCCCACTGGCTAGTAACCGTAATGCTGTAGGCGTCTGACGAGAAATACCCCGTTAAGTTAATTGGATCAGCTGCCGTATTTAATATTGTGCTAAATGGGCCGGCCGGAATTGATACTGTTGGTACTGGCTCGGAACGATACTGAATTGTTGTTCTGCCCAGCGCCGCTGTTGGCGATACGATAGTCTGTACTGCCGCATAATACGAAGTCTGCTTCAAATAATAGGTAGTACCAATAACCGGAGTCGTAAAGGTAATGTAATTTCCCGAGATCGTATAATCAACATTAGGAATCAACGTAGTTTCGATTTGTCCAACCATATTATGAGTTGTTACAGACACGCTTTCCGTTGCATTTGGTACAAACGACAAAAGTTCAGGTGCCGTTGAGGTAAGAGTAATTGTCTGAGTCGATGTCGGCAGAATAACGCGACGATATGCGTACACGCTATTAGATCCAGGTGACCCAACGTACAACCAAGCGGCATCGCTACTAAGGGCTACCTCTGTTCCGTACACTGCTTCTTTTAATGTTCCTGTGTATTCTAATACTTGGGAGAAAGTTACTTCGCCGTTGGGGCTAATCGAATAAACTATTACTCGGCCTGCCAAGTCATTTGATTGTGGTGCGCCAACTGCAATAACATCACCGGCAATATCAACTGCACTACCAAAGCCGACGGTAATGTCTGGTGCAGACAACAGTATCGTAGGAGAGTAGGCGTCGGTTGTAGTTTTGATAAACACACGAACTGTGCCGTTGCCCTGAGACTCAGTGAGGCTATCGACACCTGTTGGCATACCCGATACCATAATAAGGCCGTCGTCGCGAACTGCTAGACTAGATCCAAGTTGCATCCCGGCTCGTAAATCCTGCTCGTTAAAAGTAATACTTGCATTATCAAATTCCCACGGGGTTGACTTATTGTAAACTGCCCAGGTAGCATCAGCTGAATTGCGGTCGATCCACACTTTATCTGTGTTTGCCCAACCGTGATCTGGAATATAATTTGCTGCATTTGAAAGATGAAGATTGCGCAATGGATTAAGCTGATAGGTAACTCCGGCCCCAGTAAGAACAGGTGCTGCCGTTAGTACGGCAGCTAGGCTATCGGTAACGGTCACAAATACTGAGTTAATATCTGCCACTGATTCAACGCGGTAAAATCCATCTACGTCAACATCAAACCCCCTAAGCGCAAAGAATTGACCTTCAGTCATTTCGTGCGGTAGTTCTGTTGTCATTAGAGCAAGACCGTTGGTTTGGTCGGCAATCTCAATTACGCGAACGTTAGATTCGTCGACTCGATACACGTTCCACGCCCGAGACACGTCTTTAGCGGCCCAAATTCTAAAACCGCTGTGGATCAAGTTTAACAGTGAATTAAGTTGTTGATAATCGTGCATATCAAAGATAGTTGCATCTACGTCGTTAAGATTGACGTAACCAGCTGTTTGAAAATCATTTTCAAAGATTGAATCGGCAGTACGATTCTTAAATATGTCAGGTGTATAAGGCAACGGACGCTTGTAGAGTGCATTGTATTCTACTCCTACCACACCTAAGTCAGGAACAACTTCCTCATAGTCAATCAATTGAATTGCAATTGGATCTTCAACAAATGTGTTGTCGCTTAATTGGATTTCTAGGAATTGATTACTGCCAGTGGCGCCATATTCACCAACTCGGAATGCCCACTCTTCACTAACCGCAATGTTACCACTTAGGTTATTAAATGTTGCAGTCGACAAAGCCGAAATTGCGTTTTGTGTGCCCTTTTCTTTGATGTAGCCTTGATAAAATTTAACCTGCGACGTAGCGTTAAGGCTAAGGTCAGACAAGTAGCTTCTATCACGATAGCCAATTAGCCCGTTGCTAAAGGCATTGATATTTTGATCTTCAATTTGGTTGTCTACGTCATACATATACTCAAACTTCCTAGCATTATAAGAAAAGTTTGGTAGTAATCCAGAGTTAAATGCTGAATTTGAAAGTAGCTGCCAATAGCCAAAGTTAAACGATCCGCTTGCGTCAATGTTTTGTAATGCGGTATAGATTGCCCCTTTAAAGGAAACAACGTCGCCAATGCGGTAGTCTTTGCCGGTTGCCCATAGCTCAATGTTCGAATTGCTAAACATAAATCCTGGAGGATTTAATTGGCCAGCCCAATCATCTGTCTTGTTGCCGATTAGCTTTAATCGATATTGCCTGTTGCCTAATTCTGGCTTGTAGATAATATCTTTAAACACTGTTTCATTGTCAAAGATCAGTGCATGTTCGTATTGAACAAGACTTAAATCAAGCAGTCCAATGGTGTATTCTGGCAAGGCAATTAACTTAAAGTTGCCTTGATCGCGGATAACATTAAATTTGCCGCGATTGATAACGTTAAACTCAATGTCTAAGATTTTAGATCCCATTGGTGCATTGCTAATTTCATCAACTACTGAATCAGTTGTGATAGCAGATATTGTTCCGGCTACTGGGCTTAGAATAATAATGTTGCCTACTTCCCATCCTTGCGTAAACCAGGTTAGAAATTCTTTACTTGCTAGTTCCCAGTTCATAGCTTCGAGTAGTTCTTGGTTAAACTCCTCAAACACAAATCCTAAGTACTCTAAGTAGCGGCCATAGGAAATCAGGAAGTCAACAAGTTGATTGGTATTGTTAAATTCGTAGCCGTACGGGACGCTTACTTTAGCTTGCTGGTAATCGTGATAAATGGTTGCCTTAACTCCCTGAACTTCAATAACATGGTAGTTAGAATTAATTTCGCTTGGGATAATTACAAAGTACGGATTTTTAGTATCGTAACCGCTCACCGAGTATCCTGAGCTTGTCTTCTCAACGATCACGCCACTGTACACCATGCGTGAGATTGACGATGACTTGTGTAGGTGGACCTTATAGTTTTCGTTAGGCAGAATAAATGATTCATTCGTGCTGCTTGGGCTACTTTGTTCTGCTAACACGCGCATAAATGTCTTGTCTGTAAATCCGGCTGCTCTGTAGCCAAGCTGAACATCCATTGAATCAAGATAGAACTGGATTTTACTTACTGCATTTGCGCCGTTGTTAGTGATATAATCTCCAACCCAATTCAAATAGCCCGAAGTCCTAGCAATAGTGCCACTAGAAGCATCTCCATTAATTTTAATATCTTGCAGTTTTAAATGCTGATTATTATCAGCTAGCAAGAACTGATTAATGCCAGCAGTTTCGCCGTAGAGCTGAGTGTTTGCCAACATACCGAAATATACGGCTGGCTTCATCAGTGCAATTGCTTGTTGAACGGCAAACGGGAAGTCACTGCTTCTACGCCAAGCCATTTCAACTGGTCCTTGGTCGCCAATGGCAAAAGAGCCACTGGTCTCAGATGGATTAATGCTGACAGTAAGGAACTCTGATGGGGGACGCAAATTGCCCAATGCGTCGACTGGGATTACTCCTGTTACTCCTGGACGGGCGTAACGTGCATAGGTGCCAGCAGTTGGGCCACCACGGATAATACCATCTTCTAAATCTTGCCAAAGGACCATGTTGCCACCAGTGTAAGGGGCAGGGCCATACGTTGCTACCCACCAATCTGGCTGCTCTGAGAAACCAAGCGATTCCCACGGGCGAGTATTTGGTGCATCTGTACCATAAAAATATTGATAAATGGCGTGCCAGTTGCCGAGCATTGGCTCATTGTTAATTACGTCAAACGTGTTTTTGTAATTCCATGACCATGGATCATTGCTTTCAAACCATAGATTTGACGAGTAGTCAACGCGATGGCTACCAACCCACGACAAGAAACAGCGGGAAAGAACTTGGTTATATTCGTCGTTGGTGTATTCGGTAGTCCTAAACTTGCCAGGTATATAGTTGTTGATGTCAAAGAAATTTATGTTGTATTGGGCTTTGATGTTATTGTAAATACGCTTTTCAAGTTCGAGCAATAATCCATCTCGCAAATCCCCAAAAATTGGAGTAATGCTTCCGTCGTGCCCGCGAATAACAGTGGTGGCATCACGGTAAGATGGATCTACGAACTGCTCCGGAGTAAATTTTGGATAAAGCCCTAGCTTTGTTGGGGTCTCAGGAACGTAACAGCCATCAGTATTGTGGTAAGTACGAATACTAATAACATCGTCGTATGCTAGTGTTGCGTAGAAAATAATTGACTGACGAGTCTGATTGAATGCATAATCTCTTCCCTTAACGAGCTGAACATTATTTAGGTAAACAAGAATTGCCTTGTTGCCTAGTACCGCATCGTTAAAGATTGCATCAATTTGGTACTCAGTTTGTTCTAGGTCAAGAACAGTATATTCAGTTAGGGTTTGGTTCTGATCGTACGGAACCATATCGCTGTAGTACCACGGCAACTGTGAATTTTTTGCAGCGTTGAGCTTATTCAAAATAAAGTCAACCCCGAGGCGTGGGTCGGTAATACCAGCGTCAACCACTGCTGAGAACGATTCTAGGAAGCGGTTCTTAAATTTTGAATATTCTTTTTGGGATAGATTAGTAGCGTCAATGAAGCTTAGTTCTTTGTTCAACAGGAACAACGAAGCGTAGATAGCCGATGCGCTATGCTGGAGAATATTTCCGCCTGCATTTTTGATCTCTATGTCACGTAGATTGCTATTACCTGGCGTTTGTCCGACTAAATCAAGCGTATTTTCTGAAATCGTGGTTAAGTGGTTCCTAAACTGGCCCAGAGTCAAAGACAAGAAATTTTGATTTAGTGCATTAATATCTAAGTTTGGTGGAATCTCATAGTAACCAATTTCTGACACCGAGTCTGAGTAGATCCTAATGTCAACTTTATCGCCCTTAACAATTGTGGCCAATACCTTAACTGCCGTACGGACGCCCACTTCGACAATTTCATATTCGGTAGGGTCTAATTTTTTGGCATTCAAATAAACGCGCATTGTGGGAGCAACAACGATATCAGCTGGCAAAATATCAATTTTAAAGTAAGAAGTTAGGCCATCACAAATATTTGAGATAAGCTGATACTGCTTAGTTTTTTCAGCGGCCGTTACCCAAATGTTGTTTTTGCTTAGTCCGCCAGTAGATGTGATCTTTGGTATAAAGCTGGCATTAACTGAGTGAGTAACTGTGGCAGCACCGACCAATTCAGTAAAGGACTCTGAATCAAAGTTATTTTGGAATTCAATGTCGCCAATGCTGCTAAAATTTCTATACGAAATTGGAAAGCCTAACACTGGGTCTGTTGGCCCGGTGCCTTCCTTATACGAAAAGAGTTTGCACCCGACGAAAGACGAGTTTAGATAAACGCTTTGGTCAGACAGGCTAATAAAATTGTCGTCAATTACGTTAAACAAAGGAGCAACGTTGGCTGTATCTTTTGATTGCGCATTTGTCCATATTGCGCCGTTGTACCAGAAGCTGTATCCCAAAATCATACCAACATTGGTGTCAGTGTTTGTTCCTGGCACTGCATCTACTGGCAACCCACTTAGATTGTGAATGTCATTGACTGTTGAAATGCGGCGAGCTACTGGGTTAAGAGCTTGGGCTGGGTCAGACCCGGTATAGGGAGCAAGTGGAACGGTAACACCATTGATTGGTGTCAACGTAGTAAATTCGCTAACCGTGCCGCCAGCAACTTGGCTTAGGTGAATTGTTGTGCCAACTTCGATAGTTAGAATATTTACTGTCCAAATTTTGTCGCGGACAATAGTATCAATGTCGTTAGCAAAAACAATGGTCATGCCGTCCGTAATTCCTACGTCAGTAAAATATGTACCCGGGGCACCCTCTACTTCATTCATTGCATCCGTAACTGTGAAGTCTAAGATGTCAACGTTGTGGTGAGTCGATCTCCCGTGATTAAATAATTGTAGGTCAGGATCAAATTCAATGATGGGGCGCGAGGCGCGAGTAGTTTGGTCGAACGTCAGGGTTGTGCCGTTGTAGACTGCTGACTTCTCAATTACGTCAGTGTGGAACCAACGGTTAGTGCGTGACCATGCATTGTAGTCCACACTAGAACGGTTAATTGTAATGTAGTCAGGTGTAGTTGGTCCTGGAGGAACTAGGGTGTCATACTCTGGCGTAATTAAATCAGTAACTAATACTAACCTAATGGCACGTCCTACTTGTTCAACGTAATAAGAGTTGTCTGCATATGACGCAGGCGTAACTCCTTGCCCAAAGCGGACCTTTAATCCATTAGTAAAGACAACACCGTTAGGGCTTGTATAATTAGTTTTGCCAACAATTTCTTGATCTACGTCAATAACGTAAGTCGGACGGTCTACTACATTAATGATACCATAATAACGCTGATCAGTGCTGTCATTGTAATAAAGAGTAGTTAGCGGTGCAGTAATTAGTGGCACACGAGTAAGCAACAGAGTTACCTCTGATTTATAAAATTCGGTGTTGGCAAATTGGGTGCCGTCGGTAATGAATACTTTGTTGTTTACTGGGATATCCTGGACGTAGCCCAAATTTACAGTATCGACTGATCCCACAGTAGTAATCTGTATTTGCCAAATACCAGTGCGCTTGACAAGCGGAATAATGTCGCCGGTGCCGATCGGTCCTTGTTCGACCCAAGAAGTATCTGCCATGTCATTGCTTAGGAAGACCAAATATTTACCGTGTACGTTGGTTACATCACCATCAAACCCTCCGGCAATGTTGGCCAAGTTTTTGTTGTCGATGTCAATAAATTTTAATTCTGTGCCGTAGGTTACGGTCTGCACAGTCGACATATTGATGAAGTCATCTTGTGCATCCTCAAAAGGGACTGTAAACGTAATTGTGCCGGAATCTGCTCCGTTGTTAGTTACACCAAGAACCTCTCTGGTGTTAATGTTGGGTTGTCCGTTTCTGGTACCGGTTAGCCCTGGGTTAGTTTGAATCCAAAATTTAGATCCAACTTGGTCTACGTTAAATTCATATGTGCCGCCGCGAGCAACGGTAATAGCTGGGTTTTGAATTGTCCCATGCCCCGAAAACTTATAGGCCGAATCAATTGTATCCCTAACAATATTCATTGATTCGTAATCGCTTACGTTACCTGGATATACGTCGACTGGATCTGGTCCATTTGGCAACCAATAATATTGGCTAAAATTAACTAGCTTGTCAAAGTCAAATTGCCCAGCAAATGAGTAGGATTCGCTGCCAAATAAGCGTGAATGGTTACTTACAATTCCGCCATACTGATTAATTTGTTGGAGTAGGTCTGGATAGCTGCTAAAAAATTGAACATTGTTATCTTCGTCTGTTGCAACGACACAGGGCTCAAGCTGATAATTTTGTCGACTAGCTGACGGCTCAGTAATATAATTATCTGAGGTTTTGAACGTTGGCGCAAATTGTCGTCCGATAAAGCCGTTAATCTTCTTAAGTTTAGGTTCAGTAACGAGCTGGTCTAGAGTTGCATTTAAGAATTTCTGGTTTGCCGTAGTCTTGAAGATACTCGGCAGAAAATCTAAAGTTTTAATGGTCATTATAATCCCCGACAGTTATCAAAATGCCAGCGAGACATTAACGACTGATCTCCTATTTTTTTACATTGGGGACACATTACTTGTTTTCTCTTTCGACTCACACCTATATTTGATTTGGAAATTTTATTTCCCCACTCGGTTGATCTTGCGGGCCTCTTTTTCCCGGTTAGCAGATTTGCATTGCCGGTTATCCCCTTGTTCCAAGCAATCTGGACTCCAACTAATCCCTTGTTCCATGGAATTACTCCTTTTTTAGCCTCGGATATTTTTCTACTATGGTCCTTAGTTCGCTTAGGTAATTTAACTCCTGTTCTTGGATTCAAATCCTTAGGCAAACCTTTATTCCAGGCAATCTGAGCCCCAACTAATCCCTTATTCCACGGGGTACCATAACTGCCGCCATCTATACCATTTTCAATTTTAAAATTGGCCCAGGCCGGCGAATTAACAATGTCGTGCTTGATCGAAAATGCCTCAGCAAATAACATAAGTTCCTCTTTATCAGTAAACAATTGATACCAGGTCGTAACTACTTTTCCAATTTTATGTTTCTTAATGTGCCTTGTCCAATATTTTCCTGATCCTACGTATTGCTCTGTTAAATATTGCTCTGACCCGGTTGTTTTGCCAAAATACTGCAAGCCAGTTACTGAATGTTGTTTTACATATAGATATGTAGGTTTAAATTGTTTTGTCATTGGGTTATAATTACCTGAGTAACACTATTTATGTTTGCTGCGGTGATTGCGCTAATTATCTCTACATTGTCTACTGTCGCCGCGCTTGTTAAAATTTCATTAGCTTCGGCGTTAATCTGATACAGGCTACCAAACATTGACGTTGGACTAACCGGGACAATGATAATAGATGATACGGCCGGGCTTAGGGTTGTATGCAAATACGCACTTAGTTCACTGAAGAAGAATGTCTCGCCGAAATCCCAATTCTCAATAGCAAAGTAAGTATTGATTGCTGAGATTACACTCGACTTGATATCATTGTCGCTTATGTTCATGGATGCATTTTTTACCACTTTGAAAGTAGCTTGCATGGCTAAATCAGCCTTTACTCCAAAAAGTGGTTTAAATTTTGCATTGTTAAAAATTAATGTATCGCTAATTGCCTTGACATTATCTAATGAACCATAGTTCATTTTTAACACTTCGGTTGTTGGTGGCACTGGCTCAGTTAATACATTTGTAGAATCTTGAATCCAGTTACTGTAGTCAGTTGAGTACGAATTAGTAAGCAAAAACAAATCAATAATATTATTTGGACTTGGGTCAATACGGCGATAGCCCGGGCTATTGTGTCGATATTGGAAGAACAAATCTTCGCGCCCATACTTAGCAACATAGTCGCCGACTGGTAGGGTTGTTAGGTTATATGGATCAGTTGCAGTTGGTTCTAGCCTGTAGAAGAGGGCGTCGGTAAATGCATAGAATAACTGTCCGGCTGGATAATAACGTGCGGCAGCTAAGATGCTGTCGCGAGTTAGGTGGTCAGTAACTACTGTTGAGCTTGGAATTGGTGTTAGGCTTGAAAAATTATTGTATCCTACTTCTTTCTGGAAGAAGACCAATTTCTTATTTGCCGATGTAGCTGGATCGACCAATGTTTCGAATAGATCTGGATTGTCCGGGATACCGTCTGCATTTGTATCGCTAAATGTTACCAATACCTTGCTTTGATTTTCATATCCATCGACGTCGGTAATCATGCTGTAGACATTCCATACATAATCTTGCCCTAGTGGTGATGAGCTATTGGCCTGTGGGTTAACCTTTAGCACTTTGATCTGATCTTTAATAACTAGGCCAGTACTGCTATCGTACACTTTAACTGTTTCATCAAAGTAGAACTTAGTTTCAAGTACGCTCTCAAAGACATAGTTTAGCCCTTTCCAAGTCATTGTGTATCCGACTGTTGGTGTATAGACATACGAGATCAACCACGAAGCTGCATCTGCAGCACCTATTACCCACGCCTGCGTAACAACATCATAATCTAAAGTAAAATTGTTGTACGCTAGAATTTTGTTTGCAATCAAAGTCATTGTTGCCAACGGAATTGAATTTTTGAACACCGGAATAACTTGGTCAATAAGAGCGCCTGTTGGGATACGTTGACTCAATGTGATTGGTCCGGTCCCGTCTGGGAAATTGCCAGCTCCGCCATTGGTGCCATCGCCAATTAAATTCGTTACTGACGAATAAATGTAAAGGCGATCGCCTGAGTAACGTGGTGTGCCCAAAACAATTTGATTCTGCGCGTTGAAATAGTATCCAGTACGAGTCTTAAATTTGATAATTGCTCCATCTTTAATGTATCGCGTTGGTGAGGTTAGCGTGGCTGCGTCGCCGACAGTAACGTTCAGAGTATCGGTGCTGTAAAAATATCCAGTACATCCGTTAGTTGCCACCGTGCTTAGTTGCCATGCGGTAAGTGGAACTGCCTGTCTTTCTACGGTGCTAAAATAGTAATGCTCGAGTTCTTTAGAATTTAATACTACGTTAAGATTATCCTCAGCAACTTGCTGAACAGACGAAGTAGTTACAAACGAAAAGGATAATGTCCCGTCGGCCGACTCTCTGTAAAGATAGCCATCCTCAGCAAATATGTTGGTACTTGAATATTTTCCGCTGGCGTCGTTAACGTCTAAGTAACGGCTAACGCCACTGCTAGTACGATTGACTGCTTTAACCTTGATAATGTCCGAAAAAGATGTAAACGGGACGATGTTGTAATCTTCGCCAGTAATCATTCGGCCCTGTGAATAATATTGCTGTGGGGCTTTTTGGCGGATGTCGTCCAACGACTCATTTGCCGTTGCGTTCGTTACAGTATAGTTCAGTGAAGCATTAATGCTTAGGGTTTCTAGCTTACCACTGCGTGAAACATACTGAACGGCAATCCCAACTCCTTGCATTTCGTCTGGAGTAATTTTGTAGGTTTGGTTGTTGCCGACACGAAAATATAATCTAAACGAATCTTTAGGGATATCGGAAAAA
>Ga0315283_10003246_pt1 | contig 13826 bp, 9 predicted proteins | sample YL17G09_0_MG_FD_204541 | JGI IMG/M metagenome (GOLD analysis project Ga0315283, IMG submission 204541) | Sediment microbial communities from Yellowstone Lake, YNP, Wyoming, USA - YL17G09_0 | ecosystem: Environmental > Aquatic > Freshwater > Lake > Sediment | place: USA: Wyoming | collected... | reverse complement strand
GATGAACAACCCGGCCAGTCCGCCGTACACCTGCGGGCCGGTCAGGCCGTGCGGATGCGGATGATACCAGTACATGCCCGCTCGATTGACCACGGGGAACTCGTAGTCATAGGTCTCCCCGGAGCCGATGGCGTAGCGAGGATGGCCGTCCATGTCGTCGGGGACGCGCAGCCCGTGCCAATGGATGATCGACTCCTCCGGCATGTTGTTGGTGAAATGGACGCGTACCTGCTGCCCTTTGCGGGCGCGGATGATCGGGCCGAGATAGCTGTCGGGGAGCGCTTGCAGGCTTTTCGGGTCGCCAGCCAGCATCTTGCCCTGGTAGCTCCAGACCTGAGTGGGTTGGCCCTTGAACAACTGGACCTGCGTCTGCCCGGCGGTTAACCCGATCTCGAAATCGGCAGGCACGGCCGATGCACCGGCAGCCGCTTTCGACGGCGCCATAGTCATGGGTGCGGTCGGTTTGGCGGCGGCGGCGCCCGCGGCGGGAGCGGTTGGGTTTGGCGCGGTCGTCGATGCGCCGGCGGCAGGTGTTGGGCTTAGGGATGGTTCAGTAGTCGTGCATCCAGCCAGTAACGCGGCGGCGGCTCCGCCCGAAAGATACAAGAAACGGCGACGGGTGATTGCTCTCATCCAATCCTCTTCGGCAGTTTGTGGGCAACGATCTGCGATGGCCGCACATGCCATGCGGCCCGAGCCATCATCGCGCAGTCGCGCACGAAGGGCAAGCGTCAGACGGCGCGAACTGCCGCGCCATTTGGCGCGGTGGCCGGCGGCCTGCCCAGTATACCGACTCAGGCCCTTTCCCGCCTATTCCGACTCTGAAACACCGAGCGTTCGATATTCACACAAATCTGCAGAAGCGCAAATTACGCACACCGACAAAAAGCCCGAAGAGCGTGCGCTCTTCGGGCACCAAGGCCGGGGCCAGACCGGCTAACGGCGGTAGGGCGGGATATACTGTTGTGCGCCGCGGACGGTGTTCGGGGCGGCCGTCACTGCGCGCGGCGCAGCGACCATCTTCGGTGCAGGGTTTGCCAGATACTCGTCCGCTGCTTGCTTGCCCAGGACGAACATCTCGTCGATGTGGCTGAAGTCGTCGAAAGGCAGGGTACCAAGGGCGCCGATGTGGATGTGGTGCAACTCGACCGTCGGATCCGCCTCGGCACGCTTGAAGTCCTGGAATATCGATTCCGCGACCATGGTCTCCAGGGTGCGCATGAAGATCTCGAAGATACCCTTCGCGGGCGGTTTCACCTCATCCCCGCGACCGACGTTGATAGCGTAGATCACCTTCGCGCCTCGGTCCATCACGATGCTGGCCGGCAGCTCCGACAAGACGCCGCCGTCAACCAACTGCAAATTGCCGTAGTTGAGCGGCGGCTGAAGCACGGGGATCACACTGCTGGCCAACATACCGTCCACCAGCTTCGCCGAGGGAAGATCACCGAAGACGTAGAGCTGGGCGCTGCACAGGTCGACGGCCGTCAGGTAGCACGGCAGCTTGCACTGGCCAAAGGTAGTGATGCCCTTCGGAAGGGTCTGCTCGATCAACTTCCGCATGCCCTCCGTCGGGAAGAACCCTTCGGCGCCATCCAGGACACGCGCCAACACTGCAACGGAGCTGCCCGGGTATACCTTGTCCTTGGTGGCGCTCTTCCAGGCCTTCTGTAGGGCGGGAATCGTGGATAGCTCTGCCCCCATTGCCGCCATGAAGCCGGCGTTGAGCGAGCCTGCCGACGTGCCGGCCAACATATCCGGCTTGATGCCATGCTCCAGCAGCGACTGGAGCGCACCGACCTGGAGCGGCCCGCGAATGCCGCCCCCGCTCATCACGATTGCGGTTGACATATGAGCCTCCTGTCTGATCTGAAAAGTAGCCACGGAGACACGGAGAACACTGAGGTATCCAGGCGATTCTCCGTATGCTCTGTGCCTCCGTGGTTTCGTTGGTTGATCGGCCTACTGCTGTGGCAGCAGCCTCAATGGGTCGCTAAGCATTCCGAAATCGCGGATCTCGAAATGCAGATGCGGCCCAGTGATGTTGCCGTTCGATCCGCTGACGCCGATCACCTGTCCCTTGCCCACCACCTGGCCCTTCTCGACGTAGATGTCGCGCAGATGCGCGTAAAGGGTGACGTAGTCGTTGCCGTGGTCGATCACCACGCGGAAGCCGTAGCCCGATGGATTCCAACCGGCCATCACCACGGTACCGCGATCGGCCGCCCCAACCGGAGTGCCTTCGGGCACGGCAATGTCCAGCGCCCAGTGCCCGTCATGCGCATACTGCGAAATTGGGCCTGTCACGGGCCAAACGAACTTTCCGTCACCGTATTGCCAATCCTTGAAGTCGGTGCGCGCCCAATCGTCGGACATGATGCTGACCGTGTGGCGATCGGGCCGGACCGACGCGTTCACGCGCGCGCCGGGGAGGAGCACACGTTGTCGCGCTCGGACGGTGTACGGCGGATAAAGAAAGCCGTTCCACGGCTCGGTCACAATGTCTGCCACGGCGAGACCGTGCGCGTAGGCGATGTTTTGCAGCGTATCGCCCGGCGTGACGGTGTAGCATAAATCTTGCAAAGCCGGTACCGTGATCTCCTGGCCGGGTGTCAGCGTCTCCACATCTGCGCCGAGCGGCGTTGTGGTGCAAGCCATCGTATCCAGATCGCGGCCGAAATCGAGGGCCAGCGACCAGAGTGTGTCGCCGGCTTTGACCGTGTAAGCGAAGCTGTCGGGCCTGACATCGGTCGGCCGGCTATCGCCCTGGTGAGAAATCAGCGGCAAGAAGATGATCTGCCCGCGGCGCTGCGCCTCCGGGGTCAAGAGCAGCCGCTCATGCAGCGAGAGCACTTTGGGCGTTGGGGATGGGGTCGGCGTCGGCGTGGTGATGACCGGCGGCGTAGATGGCGCGGCGGCGACCACAGGCGCGGCAAATCCGGCCCAGGCATAGGCCAGCGCCACCAGAACGAGCGATGCAGCCAGCCATCCGGCAGATCGCTGACCATTTCGACGCGTCACGTCAATCACGCTGCAATCATACACAGAATCGGAACAAAGAGCAATACTCCGACATGGCTATTGTGGGATACGATCGACCCTGACCTCTCTCAAGAGCATCTCCACCGACGCACGCTCACCGACGCCGGTGCCCTCCTGCATGGCCGCGGCCGTGCCGCAAGCCACCGCCCGCCGCGCCGTCTCGACCGGATCGCAGCCGTCCCGCACTGCCCACACCAGCCCGGCCAACGTTGCATCCCCTGCGCCGATCGGGCTGGCCGCGGTGACTGGCGGCGGCGCGGCAGAGAGCAGGACGCCGTCGAGGGCCAGGATCATCCCGCGGGCGCCGCGCGTCAGACAGACCAGCCGCGAGCCGTTGTCCTGGAACCAGCGCAAAGCTGCCACGTGGTCATCATCGCTGACGACCGGACGACCCAGCGCCTCACCGGCCTCCTCGCTGTTGGGCTTGATCGCATAGGGTCGGGCTGCTAGCCCTTGCCGCAACGCCTCGCCGCTGCTGTCGAGAAACGCGCGGCCGCCGCGCGCCTGCACCAGCGTGATCAGTCGGGCATAGAAATCGGACGGCGCGCCGGGCGGCAGGCTGCCGGTGAAGGCCCACAGATCGCCCGCGGCCGCTGATCGCTCGATCAACGCCGCCATTACAGCCAGGTCGGCTGGACTGACGGCGGCGCCCGGCTCATTGATCTTCGTCAGGACGCCAGCACCCTCATCCACCACAGTGACATTCTGCCGCGTCTCGTCGGCGACCTCGGCGCAGAAGACGTCCAAGCCCTCGGCTACCAGCCCGTCGCGGATCGCTCTGCCGGTGCCGCCGCCCAGGAACGCGATGATGCGGCTGGGCACGCCGAGCAGGCGCAACGCCCGCGAGACGTTGATGCCCTTGCCGCTGTGATCCAGGCGCACCGCGCGCGCCCGGTTCACCTCACCGAGGCGCAGGGATGGGACGGTCAGGGTGCGATCGAGTGCGGGGTTGAGGGTGACGGTGTAGATCATCTACGGCATCCTCATCCACAATCCATGCCCTGCGTCGAACCACCAGCCAGGCGCGTCGATCGTGAGTGCGCGCCGCGGCCAGCCCGCCGCGATCCGACCCAGCGTCTCGTCCCACGTCCGGATGCCGCTCAACGCATCGGCGGCCTCCACGTTGCACGCGCCGGCCGCGACCGCCGCGGTAAGCGCGGCGGTCGGCGAGAGGCCGCGCAGCAGCCCGGCGATGAAGCCGGCGATGGCCGCATCACCCGCGCCAGTGGTACCGACGACCTCAACCCGGAAGCACGGCGCCCACAGCTCCTGATCGGCCCAGGCAGCGGGATCGGCCGGCGCGGCGCGGCCCATGCCGGCGATCGCCGCGCGGCTGGCCGTGCGCAGATAGAAGCCGCGGTCGCCGAGCTTCAGCCCCGCGATCTTGACGCCCATTACCAGCAACTCATCGCCCAGATCCGTCAGCAGCTCCGGCGTGATGCCCTGGAGCAGATCGGCGCCGAAGCGGGTGCGCAGCTCCTCGTACGTCGCTCGCCGCAGCATGAACAGGGTCTCCTCGATGCTCGGCAGGAAGATATCGACGTAGGGCAAGGCGTCGCGAAGGATCTTCACCCAGTCGGCGCGACCGGCCGGCGCGGACGGATCGGGGAAGGTCATGTCGAGCGAGGTTGTGACGCCGTCGGCGCGCACGCGGCGCAGGATGGCAATCAGTTCCGTGCCGTCATTCTCGTGCATCCGCCGCATGATCGGCGGATAGCCGAAGTGAAAAAGCCGCGCCGCCGCAGTCAGATCGTAGCGCACATCCGCGGCCGAGAAGGTGTCGTTGGGACCGGGATAGTGGAGGAAGATGCGGTCCACTTCCGGCGGGTTGATGCAGACCGAGTAGGATGTCGCCGCCGAGGGATCGACGATCATGCCATCGGCGAGACCGGCGCCGCACGCCTCGACGATCTGGCGCACGGCCTGCCCGAACAGGTCTGGGCCGATCTTGCCCATCAGCCGCGTTGCGATGCCCAGGCGATGCAGCGCCAGCCCGACGTTGGACACTGCGCCGCCGGTGGAGAGCGCGGTCGGGCCGCATTCAACCAGGTGGCCGGGCGTGAACGACCGCTCGAATGCCTCGCGGCTCATGCCGGAGAGTTGCGGGATGATATCCAGGCAGATGTGCCCGGCAACGATGACGGTCATGACTTCCCTTTCGGAGATTGGCACGCTAGAACGTTTGCACGTTCAAACGTTGAAGCGTGTCAACGTGCAAACCTGTCGCAAGATGACCCGATCTTAGCAGATAAGCCCATCTCGGTCAAAGCAGGTTCGTCGCAACTTGGCGAAACCGGCAATGACAGGTATCATCCCTGCAAACCAGTCGCTTGGAGATCCCGTTGCACCCTGAGACAATGCTCGTTTGGCCCCTCTACGGCGCCGGCCTGGACAATTTCGGCCAGGACGGACGGCCCGCGCGCTGGCCCGTGCCCCGGCCCGCCGCCGATCAAATCCTCGTCCGCTCCGACGCTGTGGGGCTCTGCTATTCGGATGTGAAGATCATCCGGCAGGGCGGCAGCCACCCGCGGCTCTATGATCGCGACCTGCGCGCCAACCCGGTCGTGCAGGGCCACGAGGTGACCATGACGGTCATCGCGGTGGGCGAGGCGTGGCGAAACCGTTTCGCACCGGGCCAACGGCTGGCGTTGCAGGCCGATGTCTATTACCGCGGGCTGAACCTGTCCGTCGGATACGTCTTCGTGGGTGGGCTGGCGCAGTACAGCCTGCTCGGCCCGGCGATTCTGGACGGCGACGAGGGCTGCTACGCCTTGGACGTGCCCGCGGGCATGAGCTATGCCGAGGTCGCGCTGACTGAGCCGTGGTCGTGCGTCGAGGCTGCCTATGTGCCGCGGCGCCGGCTGCACATCAAACACGGCGGTGTCCTCTGGCTGCTGGGCCGGCCCGGGCTGGAGAACGCGCCCTATCAGATCGGCCAAACGTTCGCCAACGGTCTGCCGACCAAGATCGTCGCCACGAACGTGCCGGACGCGCTCTGCTGCCAGGTTGCCTGGCCCGAGGCCGAGATTCGCAACGATGTTGCGCCAGCGGATTACGCCGCGCTGATGCAGGCGGAAGCGCCAGGCGGCTTCGACGACGTGATCGTGCTCGATCCGGATCCCGAACGGCTGAACGCCCTGCCGCCGGTCGTCGCGGCCGGTGCAACGATCTCGCTGGTCGGCGAACGACCGCTGAGCCGCGCCGTCCGCGTGGACGCGGGACGCATCCACTACGATTACGTGACTTATCTGGGTGCGACGGGGCTGGACGTGAGCGCTGCATATGGCCGCGAGCGCAACCGTGAGGAGCTGCGCGCCGGCGGCGTGGCCTGGATCGTGGGCGGCGGCGGGCCGATGGGCCGGATGCATCTCCAGCGCATGCTCGAGATGCCGAGCGGCCCGCGCAAGATCGTGGTCGCCGAGTCGAATGCCGGTCGCAACCCGGAGCTTGTCGCAGATTTCGGCCCGCTGGCACGCGCAAAAGGGATCGAACTGGTTGTGCTCAACCCCAAGCAGATCGCGCCCGAGGCGTTCCAGGAGGCGCTGGTCCAGGCGCACGGCGGCCGCGGATTCGACGACATCGTCGTGATCGTCGCCAGCGTCCCGGCCATTGAGGCGGCCATGCCGCATCTGGCGCCCGACGGCCTGCTGGTGGTATTCGGGGGGCTGGCGCGCGGCACGACCACCATGCTCGACCTCTCCACCATCTACCTGGGCAGCGCGCAGATCACCGGCTCGGCCGGCGCGACCATTCGCGATCAAAGCAACGTGCTGTCGAAGGTCGCGGCCGGGCATCTCTCCACAGCCAGCGCGGTGGCGGCAGTCGGCGGGCTGGATGCGGCGCGCGCCGGGATGCAGGGCCTCATGGACGGCCGCTTCCCCGGCAAGATGGTGATCTACCCGCAGGTTGAATCTTTCCCGCTCACCGCGTTGGCCGATCTGAAGGCGGCCGCGCCGACGGTCTACGCCCGGCTGGGGGATGGCCGCGTCTGGACGCGAGAAGCGGAGGCGGAGTTCCTGCGGCTCCACGCGCCGGGGGTGTACGCATGAAAGAGGCGATCGTCTTCGGGGCGGGCAATATCGGCCGCGGCTTCATCGGCCAGCTTTTCAGCGAGTCCGGCTATACCGTGACGCTCGTGGATGTGGATCAGCCTCTGCTCGACGCGCTGAACCGGCGCGGCGAGTACACCATTCGCCTGGTCACCAATGAGCGGTCGGAAGAGGTCACGGTCGGCCCGGTGCGCGGGGTGCACGCGAGCGATCCGGAGGCCGTCGCCGAGGCTGTCGGCCGCGCATCGATCGGCGCGACAGCCGTCGGCGCTGGTGCGCTGAAGCATGTTGCACCGGCCATTGCGCGGGGGATTGAGCACCGCGCACAAACTGGTGTCGTCGAACCGCTCAACGTGATCGTCTGCGAGAACCTGAAGGGCGCCGCGGCGATCCTGCGAGAGCTGGTACAGACGACGCTCACGGCAGGCTATCACGACTTCATGGCGGGCCACATTGGCTTTGTTGATACCGTGATCGCCCGCATGGTGCCGCCGCTCACCCCGGAACTGCGCGCCCAGGATCCGAGCCTGATCATCGTCGAACCGTACAAGGAGTTGCCGGTGGATCGGGCGGGTTTCGTGGACGAGCCACCGGCGATCATCGGTATGATCCCGTACGCGCCGTTCGCGTTCTTCACCGAGCGCAAGCTCTACGTCCATAACGCGGGGCACGCTGTGCTGGCCTATCTGGGCTACCTGGGCGGCTACGAGTATGGCTACGAGGCACTGGCCGACGACGAGATCTACTTCCAGGCGCGCGGCGCGATGGAGGAATCGGCGCTGGCGCTGACGCGCAAGTACCACCCGCTGGCGGGCGCACTGCTCGCCAATGTGGATGATCTGCTGCACCGCTTCGGCAACCGGGCGTTGGGCGACACGATCCTCCGCCTGGGCCGCGATCCGCTCCGCAAGCTGGCCCGCACCGACCGCCTGACCGGCGCGGCGCTCGATGCCCTGGCCGAGGGCGTGACGCCGACGAACCTGGTGACGGGGATCGCCGCGGGGCTGTGCTTCGATCATCCGGATGATCCGATCGCTCGCGATTTGAGGGCGCGGCTGCATGGCTACGGCATCAGCCGCGTGCTGGGCGAGATATGCGAGATCGCGCCGGGCGAGCCGCTGTTCGAGATGGTCGTGGCGCGCTACCGGGCGATGGCTGCGCACCGGGCACACTGATGGACGGTCTTCAGGTGCCGGTCACTTCGCAAGTGACCGGCACCTATCGCGCCAGTGCCAGCCCGATTTCCTCTCTAACCCACGCATCGCTTTCCACGCCCAGCGCATCTCGAAGCGCGCCGATGCCGGCCGCCCCTCCGATCCGGCCCAGCGCCCATGCCGCGTGTCCTCGCACCAGCGGCTCGGGGTCGGTCAGCAGATGGCTCAACGCGGGTATCGTAGCGGGATCGCCCCAGTTGCCCGCGGCGATGCAGGCATTGCGCACCAGCCCTCGGCGCTTCGCCCGCAAGACGGCTGTGCCGCGGAAGCGCGTGCGGAACGCGGTCTCATCCAAAGCCAGCAACTTCAGCAGCGACGGCGCTGCCTGGCTGAAATGTGGCAGCAGCGCGCTCCATGTCGCCTCCGGCGCGGTGCGGTTGTACGGGCATACCTCCTGGCACACGTCACAGCCGAAGACCCGGTTGCCCATCAACGGGCGCAATTCCCGCGGGATGGGGCCGCGCAGTTCGATGGTCAGATAGGAGATGCAACGCCGCGCGTCGAGGACGTGCGGTCCGACGAACGCGTTCGTCGGACAGGCGTCCAGGCAGCGGGTGCAGCGGCCGCACGTGCCGACGACAGACGACCGACGAGGGACCACAGTCTTTTGCGTCGTCCATCGTCGGCCGGCCGTCGTCAGCGTCTCGGGTACAGCCAGCGCGGCGAGGAACGTCCATGAGCCCAATCCCGGCGTGATCAAGCAGGTGTTGCGCCCGATGAAGCCCAGGCCGACCTGCTCGGCGAAGTCGCGCTCCAGCAGCGGCGCGGTGTCCACGCACGCCTTGCCCAGGGCGGTCCGCCCCGTGCGCTCTCGAATGAACGCGTCGAGCGCGTAGAGGCGCGGCTTCAGGACATCGTGGTAGTCGGCAGCCCAGGCGTAGCGGGCGATTCGACCGTGCGCCGGATCATACCATTCCGGCGGTGGAACGCCGGGGTTGTAGTTGGCTGCCAGCAGAATCAAGCTGCGCGCGTCCGGCAGCCAGACGGTCGGATCAAGCCGCTCGGCCGCGCGAGCCGCCAGGTAGGCCATCTCGCCGTCATAGCCGGCCGCGAGCCAGTCGGCGACCGCCGCGCCGTGCCGCGGCGGTCCGACCGGCACGATCCCGGCCAAATCGAAGCCGAGTGCGAGAGCCTGCGCGAGGACTTCATCTGACAGCGACATGGCCGACATTATAGCACCCAGGCACGTTACCGTCTATCGATCGCCGCGCGGTATAATCCGCTCATGTCCGTTGAAAGCGCGCTTCAGGCGCTCCGGTTGCAGCCGAAGTTCATGCGCAACGTGGCCCGCTGGGTGCATGTGCCTGCTCGCAGCGCGCGCTACGCGCCGTTTCCGGCTGGCCTAGATCCCCGGCTGGTCGAGGCGATGGCGGCGCGAGGGGTCGGCCAGCTCTACGCGCACCAGGCCGAGGCGGTCGTCGCGGGCCTGCGCGGCGAGCATGTCGCCGTCATCACCCCGGCGGCCAGCGGCAAGACGCTCTGCTACAACCTGCCGGTCCTCAACCGCCTGCTGGCCGATCCGACCGCACGCGCACTCTATCTCTACCCGACGAAGGCGCTGACACAGGATCAGTTGGCGGAGCTGCACGCGTGGCAGGAGCGATTGGCTGAGGGGGAGAATGGGCGAGCAGGAGAGTCGGAGAAGCGAGTGTCTCTCCCACTCTCCCGTTCCCCCGCTCTCTTCACGGCTGCCGCCTATGACGGAGATACCCCCTCCGCGCAGCGCACCAAGATCCGGGATGGCGCGCGCGTCGTGCTCTCGAACCCCGACATGCTCCACGCCGGTATCCTGCCGCAGCACCCGCGGTGGGCCGCGTTCTTCACGAATCTGGCCGGGGTGGTGATCGACGAGATGCACGTCTATCGAGGCGTCTTCGGGTCGCACGTTGCCAACGTCCTGCGCCGCCTGCGGCGCATCTGCCGCTTCTACGGGAGCGAACCGCAGTTCTTCCTGGCGTCTGCAACCATCGCCAATCCCGACGCGGTCGCCGAGCGTATGGTCGAAGCGCCGGTGACGGTGATCGGCCCGGAACGCGACGGCGCGCCGCAGGGCGCGAAGGAGATCGTGTTCTACAACCCGCCCATGCTCGATCCGGCGCTAGGTATTCGACGAAGCAGCAGCCTGGAAGCCAGCGACTTGGCCGCGCATTTCCTGGCCCACGACGTGCAGACCATCGTTTTCGCGCGGACGCGGTTAGCCACGGAATTGGTGCTCACCGAATTGCGCACGGCGAATAGCGAATGGCGAGACGTCACTCGTCACTCGTCACTCGTCACGGATCAAACGTCAAACGTCAAACGTCAAACTATTCGCGGCTACCGCGGCGGCTATCTGCCCACAGAGCGGCGCGAGATCGAGCGCGGGCTGCGCGATGGCGCGGTGCGAGCCGTGGTCGCGACAAACGCGCTGGAGCTAGGCATTGACATCGGCCAATTGGATGCGGCCGTATTGGCGGGTTATCCCGGCACGATCGCCAGTACCCGCCAGCAGATGGGCCGCGCAGGCCGCCGACAGGGCGTGGCGGTGGGCGTGTTAGTGGCCGCGGCCGACGCCATCGACCAGTACCTGATTGCCCACCCGGAATACGTGCTGGAGCGTAGTCCAGAACATGCGCGGCTCAATCCCGACAACGAGGTGATCCTGGCCGGGCATCTGGCCTGCGCCGCGGCCGAGCTGCCGTTCGATGAAGACGAGCGTTTCGGCATGCGAGTCGCCGCTTCGCCGGCCAATCCGATCCCCGACCTGCTCGCAGACCTGGTTGAGGCGGGGAAACTCTACCGCGCCGGCGGCCGCTACTTTTGGGCTGGCGAGGGCTCTCCGGCGACCGCGATCGGCTTGCGCAGCAGCTCGCCGGAGCGCGTGATCATTCAGAGCCCGGATGCCCAAGGCAAGCCGCAGGTCATCGGCGAAATCGAGCGGTCGAGCGTGCTGCGCTTCCTCTACGAAGGCGCCATCTATCTGCATGAAGGCATGAGCTACTTAGTCGAGCGGCTGGACTGGGAGGCCGGCGTCGCCACCGTCCGCCCTGTCGAAGTAGACTTCTACACGCGGCCGATCATCGGGGAAACGATCGAGGTTCTTGCTACCCACAAGAGCACCCAGCAAATAGCAAATGGCATATTGCCGGATGCCCAATCCGCAATCGGGAATCCGCAATCCGCAATCACCTGGGGCGATGTGCGCGTGGTGAGCCGCGCGACGGGCTACAAGATCCTGCGCCGCGGCACCAACGAGACGCTAGGCTTCGGACAGATCGACCTGCCGGAACAGTCGATCGAGACACAGGGCTGCTGGCTGGCGTTCTCGGAAGCGTTGGTCGATCGGCTCAGGTCAGCCGGATTGTGGCTCTCCGATCCGAATGACTACGGCCCGAACTGGCCTCGCCAGCGCGATGCCGTGCGCGCGCGAGACGGCTATCGCTGTCAGGGCTGCGGCGTGGTGGAGATGGCCGGAAAACAGCACGATGTCCATCACCGCATCCCGTTTCGCGCCTTTGTCGCCGACAGCACGCGGCGCAACGGCTTGCCCGCTGACCAAGCCTGGGAAGCCGCCAACGTCCTGGACAACCTGGTCACGCTTTGCCCGGCATGTCACCGCCGAGCTGAGGCGAGCGTGCGCATCCGCTCGGGGCTGGGCGGCGTCGCGGCGCTGCTGGCCGGAGTGGCGCCGCTCTTCCTGATGTGCGATCCGGGCGATCTGGGCGTCGTGGCCGAGCCGCAGGCACCCGGATCCGCGCTGCCGACGATCACCGTCTTCGAGCACACGCCGGGCGGCGTGGGCTACGCCGAGCAGTTGTACCGATCGATGCCTGCCCTGCTCGAAGCCGGGCTCGATCTGGTCCGGTCTTGCCCATGCGCGCAGGGCTGCCCAAGCTGCGTCGGGCCGGTGCTGGAGCACGATTATGCGCTCGATGCGAAGGCGCTGGCACGCGCCATCCTGGAGGAGATCGCCGGATCGGGCTGAGCGAGTCTTGACGGCGACGCAGGGTGGATCCAGGAGCGGCGCTATCCAGCCTGCATCATGCGACCCGCAGATATCGTCCGAATTGCCAATCACCACATCCATGCTATAATGCTGACTACCGTCCTCTGGCCTTTCGGTGCGTGCATATCTGGGAGCTTCGTCAGGAGGTCATGCCCTCGCCGGCCGACGGTCGCACATCACTCTCGGCGCATCGGTCATCTGCATGGATCTTTCTCAAAGTATCGCCCTCATCACTGGAGGCTCCAGCGGCATCGGGCTGGCAACGGCGAAACTTCTCGCCGCGGCCGGCGCACATGTCTGGCTGGTCGCGCGGGATGAGGCGCGGCTCCATGCCGCCCTGGCCGAGGTGAATGCGGCGCGCAGGACAACGATGCAATGCTGCGGTGCGCTGTCTGCCGATATCTCAGACCCGATGAAGCGACGGCGGCCGTCCGCCGTGTCGCGGCGATTGTTGATTCGCCCAATATCATCGTTAATTCGGCGGGGATTGTCTTCCCCGGCTATGTGGAGGAACTCGATCCGGCGGCGTGCCGCCGGCAGATTGAGGTCAACTACCTGGACGCGGTGTATGTCACCCAGGCTGCATTGCCCGCCATGCTCGAACGGCGCGCCGGCCACATCGTTAACGTCTGTTCAGTGGCCGGGTTCCTGGGAGTGTTCGGCTACACGGCTTACTGCGGATCCAAATATGCGTTGCGCGGCTATTCCGAAGTGCTGCGCGCTGAGCTGAAACCGCGCGGGATACACGTCTCAATCGTCTTCCCGCCCGACACCGACACGCCGCAATTAGCCAACGAGAGAGCGGCCTGGCCACCTGAGCGCGATATCATGCTGGGCCGGAAGGTCTCGACGAAGTCGCCTGAGTTCGTCGCACGCGCCATCCTGGATGGCATCACGTATCGGCGCTACATCATCACGCCCGGCCTCGACACGACCGTCCTCTACTGGCTGAGCGGTCTCGCCGGGCCACTACAACATCGCATCATGGATGGACTTGTCGCCCACGCTCTGCGCCAGACAGGACATGGACGCATCACGCACGCTCAAGAAAGGGCGGAAACATGAGCACTGTCACCATCGAGCAGGTCACCGACAAGAATGGCATCATGGAGCTGGTGAAGTTCCCTTTCAAGCTCTACAAGGGTGATCCGAACTGGGTGCCACCTTTCATCGAGGAGCGCCGGGACTTTTTCGATCCCAAGAAGAACCCCTTTTTCGAGCACGCCCGCTTCCAGCTTTTCCTGGCGCGGCGCGATGGCGAGTTGGTCGGCACCATAGGCGCGGTGGTCAACGACAACCAAAACAGCTTTCATGAGGAGAAATCCGGCGGCTGGGGATTCTTCGAGTGCGTGAACGATCAGGCGGTCGCTGACGCGCTGTTCGATGCGGCCGAGGCCTGGGTGCGCGGCCAGGGGATGACGGTGATCCGCGGCCCGCTCAGCTTCTCCACCAACGACGAAGTCGGCACACTGATCGACGGCTTCGACGAGCCGCCGATGATCATGATGACCTACAACCCGCGCTATTATCCGGCCT
>Ga0315283_10003245_pt1 | contig 13827 bp, 12 predicted proteins | sample YL17G09_0_MG_FD_204541 | JGI IMG/M metagenome (GOLD analysis project Ga0315283, IMG submission 204541) | Sediment microbial communities from Yellowstone Lake, YNP, Wyoming, USA - YL17G09_0 | ecosystem: Environmental > Aquatic > Freshwater > Lake > Sediment | place: USA: Wyoming | collected... | reverse complement strand
GCGCGCGGCCGCGTCGCGCGCGGCGGTCGCCGCCGCCAGCTCCTCTGTCGAGCGGGCGATCTCGGCGCGGGCCACGCCGTCGGCGTCCGCGCCAGCGGCGGCGACCGCGGACCGCGCGTCGGCGGCGGCCGCGCGCTCCGCGTCGAGCTCGTCCCTCAGCGCCGCCGCTACCGCCGCCGCCCGTTCGGCTGCCGCGTTGGAGGTGATGGACGCTTTCTCGGCGGCTGCCCGCGCCTCGGCGGCGGCAGCGGCGCGCTCGTCCGCCGCCGTCGTCGCCGCAGTCGCTGTCGCCGCCCCCGCCTCCGCCTCCTCCGCCCGCCGGGCCGCGCCGCGGGCCGCGTCCTCGGCCGCGGCCAGGGCGCCGGCGTCGGCTTGTGGGGGTGCAGCGCGCGCGGCGGCGAGTGCGGCCACCGCCTCGTCGCGCTCGGTGGCGGCCGCCTCCAGTTTGGCCTTGAGCGCCATGACCTGCTTTTTACCGCGGACGAGTCGGGCTCGCAGCTCGTCGGCGTCCATGGATGGGGCGGGCGACGCGTCGACCGGCGTCGGCGCGGGCGGCGCGCGCTCGGGCGACGGCGCCGCCGCAGCCGCGGCCGTCGCCTCGGCCAGCCGCTCTTTCAGCCGCGCAATCACAGGCTCCAACTCGGCCCTCACGCGCTCCTCCGCCCCCGCCGCCGCGTCGGCCGCCTGCCGCCGCGCGTCTTCCAGTTCCGCCAGCGCGTCGGCCGCGGCGCCCTCGATCGCGGCCAGCCGCTCCCGCAGGCGGACAGCGTCGGCTGCGGCTGACGTGGCGGCCGACGCCGACACGGGCAAGGGAGGAGGTGCGTCGTCGCCCTCGCTGCCGCCGCCGCCGTCGTCCGGGGACTCGTCGATCGCCAGCGCGCCGTCGAGCGCGCCGGCGGCCATGGTGGAGAACGCGTTGGTCGCGTCGCGGACGGAGGCCTGATGGGGCGGGGGGCGGGCATCGCATCGGTCGCGCCCAGACCCCGCCCACTCCCTGGGCGATGCCGCATGCCAACTCCTTCCCCACCGCAACGCACCAAGCCATCGGCCAGGCCCGCCTGCGCCGCCGCGCGCTCGGCCGCGGCCGCAGCGTCGGCAGCGGCTTTGGCGAACGATTCCCACATGGTCCGGGCGCGCCCGGGGGCGGGGCGCCAAGCGGCGGCACGCGGGCGGGAGCGGGGAGTATGGGGAGTGATGCTCTTTCAGTCGCCGCCCCGCTCTCCCCACAGCGCCGCTTCGAGCCCCGCCGCCAGCTCGCCCGGTGCCGCCCAGTGCGTCACCAGAGGTCCTCCATCTCTACCTTCCTTGAACAGTGTCCCCAAGCGCGCGGGGCGGCCGTCGGGGTAGGCCGTCCTCGCGAAAACAAAATCTCCCACCCCCGCGCGCGCCGCCGAGCACGCGTCGTTGGCGCCGTCGCCCGCCACGACCAGGACGTCGGGCGGGCCGCCGGGGTGGGTCACGAGGAGGCGCTCCGCGGCGCGGCCCTTGCACAGGTTTGGAGGGCAGTCCGCGCACCCGTGCGCCGGCTCGGCGCCGCCGGGCCCGCACAGCGGCCGCAGGCGCAGCACGCCGCCGCCGTCGAAGACCGCGGGGTTGGTCACGGTCGCGCCGACGGACGCGGACGCGGCGGCGAGGCCGGCGGCGATGAAGAGGGTGTTGGCGTCTGAAATGACGACGGCCGTGGAGCCGCCGTCGCCCGCCATGCGCCGCAGCAGGGCGGCCACGGGGTCGGCCATCGGCCCGGCAGCCGCCGCGGCCTGCACGCGTTCCCGGGCGCGCTCCCCCGCGGCGCCGCACCCTGCCGCGAGCGCGGCCGCGACCGCGCCCGTCCACCCCTCCCCGCCCGCCAGCGCGGCGTCCAGGGTGGGGCGCGCGCCCAGCATGTCGATGATAACCGTGTCGGAATTGGCCTCGATGAGGGTCCAGTCATAGTCGAGCAGGGCGAGGGAACGGGTGGTCGCCCCGCGCCCCTCCTTCATCCACACCTGGTGCACGCGCACCGCCGCCGCGCCCGGCTCGCGCGGCGCGCAGGCGCGCAGCGGGCGGGACGCGGCGCCCGCGGCGGCGAGGGCGGGGAGGAAGGCGGCGGTCTCGGCGCGCGCGGGCAGCGCGAGCCACGCCTGGGCCGCTGGAGAGCGTCGCAGGCACGCCACCAGCGTGCGGATCAAACCGGGCCACGCGTCGGCGTCGTACGCGACGTCGGCGGCGAGCACGAGCGTGGGCGCGGCGCGGCGCGCGGCGTCGCCGGCGGCGCCCGGGTCGCCCCAGTCTAGCGCCTCCACCGCCGGCGCACGCCCGCCGCGGTCGTCGATGGCATCCTTGTTCGCGTCCACATTGAGGCGGAGCAAGGGCAGGGCGGCGGCGCGGTCGGTCAGGGTCACCGCCGCCGCGCCGAGGCACGCCGCGGCGAGCCCCGGCAGCCCCACGCCCGCGCCCAACTCCAGCACGGATTGTTTCCGCAACCAGTCGCCTGGCACCGACGCCACAAGGTCCGCCAGGTCGTGGCCGGCGTGCCAGAGGCCGGCGCCGATCTCGGGCGAGAGCGGGTCGGCGAGAACCGTGAGGTCGATTGAGACGCCGGGGCCGGTCGCGGTGACGCGTGATTCAAACAGGGCATCGCAAGCTGGTGGTGGCGTCATCGCCGGGGCGGCATTGTGGACGCGGGGGGCGCCACAGCGTCGGCGCGCTGCGCACTCTCTCACGCCCCACAATGGCCGGCCCGTGGGCCGCCCGCGCGGCCCGCGCGCGGCGCGCCCTGGCCCGGACCACGCACACGGCGTCCACCCCGCCCCCCCGCCCCCGCTTTTGGGCGCCGCCTGAGCCCGCGTCGAGACTCGCGCCGGCCGCGGCCGGCCTGCACTGGACGGGCGGCCAGGACCGGGTGTCGACGTCTGGCGAGTTTGTGCCGGGCGGCGGGCTGACGCCGACCGGCCGCGCGGGCGTCGCGGTCGTGCACAGGTCGGCGCGGCCGACCGTCCCCGACGCGCCGCCGCTCGCGCGCGCCGACCTGGACGCCCTGGCCGACGCCGTCGCCTCCGCGCGGCGCGTCGTCGTCGTGACAGGCGCCGGCGTGTCGACCGAGAGCGGGGTGCCGGACTATCGTTCCCCCTCGATCGGGGCGTACGCGACAAATTTCCGCCCGATGACGGTGCAACAGTTTACGTCCAGCCCGGAGGCGCGCGCCCGGTACTGGGCGCGCTCGTTTGCCGGGTGGGCCGACTTCAGCGGGACGCGGCCGAACGAGGCGCACGCGTCCCTGGCCGCGCTCGAGCGCGCGGGGTGGGTCGCGCACACCGTCACGCAAAACGTCGACCGCCTGCACCGCGCGGCCGGCTCGCGCAAGGTGATCGAGCTGCACGGGACGACGCACGAAGTCAGGTGCGGGGGGGCGGGGCGAGGGCCTGGCCGTCGGCGCTTGCGGGAGGGGTGGCGCGTGGAGGGCGACGCGGCGGGCAGCTGGCCGACCCTGCCCCTCCTCCGCTTCCCCTTCTCTCCCTCAGGTGCCTGGCCTGCGACGCGCGCGCCCCCCGCGCCGACTTTCAGGCCGCCCTCGCAGCGGCCAACCCGGCGGCGGCCGCCGCCGCCGCGGCCGCCGCGCGCGCCGCCGCGGCGTCGCCGTGCGGCGCGCGCGCCGCGGACGAGCCCGGCGGCCTCATGCGCGGTGCGACAGCGGCGCCGGCGACCATGGACGAAGCGCACCGGGGGTCCGAGGGCGCGCCGTTTGCCGTGCCCGTCGTGCGGCCGGACGGCGACGTCGAGCTCGCCGACGCGGGCGCCAACTTCGCCGTCCCGCCCTGCCGCGCCTGCGGCGGGGTCTTGACGCCCGACGTCGTCTTCTTCGGGGACTCGCTCCCGCCCGCCCGCGCGGCCGCCGCGAAAGACGTGGCGGCGGGCGCGGACCTCTTGTTGGCCGTCGGCACCTCCCTGCAAGTCTTTTCCGCGTTCCGCCTCGTGCAAGCCTGCCTGGACGGCGGCGGCAAGCTGGCGTTGGTCAACGCGGGGCCGACGAGGGCTGACGGGGCGGCCAGCCTCAAAGTGGTGGCGCGCGCGGGGGAGGCGCTCGCGCGGCTCGCGGCGCACCCCGCGCTCGCCGTGCCGCGAGGCGGGCGGTAGGGAGGAGAGGAGGGGCGGAAGATTTGGGAAATGTGAATCGCAGGCGCCGGCAGTGCGGGTCTCTTCTCTTCTCTCCCCCTATCTCTCGCTCTCGGCCGCCGCCGCCTCAGCAACATACCCTTCGTCCGCCAGCGTCAGCCGCCCCTGCCGCCGCGCGTCGTCCACGGCGGCCGCGAGCGCGGCCGCGGTCGCGGGCGGCAGGGAAGCTCGCAGCGTCGCGGCCGCCCACAACACGCGCGCCGCGTCGCCCGCGCGCGGCGCGGCGCCGCCGCCGACGCCCGCCGCGCGCGCGGCGAGCCAGTCAGCGTCTTCAGAGGGCGGCGGGGCGTTCAGGAGCGCGAGGCCTTGGAGGGCGACCGCGGCGTCGCGCTGGCGCGCGCGCGTCGCGCGCAGCGCGCGCGCGGCGGAAGCCGCGAGCGCCGCGTCGGGCGGCGCTCGCAGCGACCCCAGGCCGTGCAGCGCTGACGCGACGTGGCGGGCGGCAGGCGGGCGGCGCGGTGGGTCGCCCGCGCCGCCTCGGCTGGGCGCGAGCCGGGCCGCGAGCGCCCCCGCGAGCGCCGCCACCGCGGCCGCCGGCGGCCGCCCGCCCACCGGCGACAGGCGGGCGAGCGCGCTGGCGGCGCGCGCGATTGTGCGCGCGGCGGCGGGGGCGCCGCCGGGCTCGCGCGCGGCGGCGGCGCGCGCGAGCGCGGCGAGCGCGCGGGGCGGCGGGGGGGCTTCCAGGAGGGCGGCGGCGCGCAAAGCGGCTGCCGCGGCGGCGGGCGTTGGCCTCGCCCCCGCCCCCACGAGCGCGCGGCAGGCGGCCGCCGCGACCGCGCGCGGCGGCCGCGCGCCGAGCTCCGCGCACGACAGCACGACCCGCGCCGCGACGGCGGGCGCCGGCGCCCCCTACCCACCCAAAGCAGCCGCCGCCAGCGCGTCCGTCGCGCTGGCCCCCGGCCGCCACCCCAGCACGGCAAGGCAGGCGAGCGCGCGCGCGGCGGCCGCGGGCGCGAGCGCGCCGCGCGCCGCGCCCGCGTCGAGCGCCAGCGCCAGCCGCACCCGCACCCCCGTCGCGGCCGGCGGCGCCACCCGCGACGCCGCCAGCCCGCTCACGCACGCGGCGGCCGCCCCCGCGGCCTCTGCCGGCGCGCCCGCCGCGCGGCCCGCCAGCCCCGCGGCCGCCGCGTGCAGCGCGGGCGCGCCATGGCGCTTGCCGGCGGACGCCGCGGCCGCCACGCGGCGCCACAGGCGGGCGTCGTCGGCCAGGGACCAGGGATTGGATGGGGAGGGGGGGTGCGCCGCCGCGGCTGCGAGCAGGGCGGGCAACGGGTCGGCCGCCATGCGGTCAAGGGCGCGGGTGAAGGCTGGGCGGCGGCATGGTGGGGGAGAGGGCGGTGTGGCAACAGAACAAGTGCGCTCGCTCGACACGCGCTCTCTCCTCCCCTCGCCCCCCTGCTTCACCCCCGGCCGCCCGCCTCTGGCGGCCGCGTCGCGTCCCCCGCCGCCATGGCGCCCGCGGCCAGGTCCCGCATCAGGGAGATGTTGGCGGCGGCGGTGCCGTCCACGGCCAGCCTCCTCAAGGAGTCCCACTCGAAATCGGACGCCGCGTACGCGGCGCGCACGTCCTAGGGAGGTGGTGGTGGTGATGGCGGCGTCGGCCGCGGCGTGGGCGCGGTCGCGCGCGCGCCCTCCCCAACCCCCTCGTCTCCTCTCTCCCACCATGACGCGCAGCGCGGCCGGCAAGTGCACCCGGGCCAGCGCCGCGAGCCACGCATCTGCCCGCGTGAGGCCGGGGCCGGGCGGGGCGGGCGCGGGCGAGGACCAGGCTTCCAGCGCGGACGAGAGCGCGGCGTACGCCTCGCCGTCGTACGCCCTCAACCCCCCCCGCCCCGACCCTTCCAATTGGGCCAGCACGATCTTGGCGGCGGCAAATGTGAAGAGCGAGCGCAGGGCGTCGGCCGCGGTGCGCTCGGGCGAGCGCCCGCCGAAGCTGCAAGGTTGGAGGTTGGGGCGTGTGAGTGCGTGCCGCCCGGCCGCCAGTGTCGCTAATTGGCGCTGCATTCACCTGTCGCTGGGCACGTGCTGCTGCGCGCTGGCGGCCGGGGCGCGCGCGGGGGCGCGCAGGCGCGCGCGGGCGGCGGGCGCTGGAGGGCGCCGGGCCGCGCTGCTGGGGCGCAGCCATGATGCTCGCATTGCGGGCCGCCGCCCGTAATGTGTCGTCGGCGGCACAGCGCGCGCCGAGTTGTGATGCCCGGCGTTGGCTCCCCACACACCGCTCCTCGCCCCTCCCGCCGCCCTGGCCGAGCGCCTACCGGCGCGGTCCACCCCTTGACCGCGCGCCCGCCGCCCGCCGTGGGCCACCGCCCGCCCGGGCGCGCCGATGGCGCCCGCCGGGGGCCGCCCGCCGGGCGACGCGCCGCTTGAATTTGAGGTGGGGATCGACCAGCATCGGCGCGAGAGAGGTGGTGGGCGCGCGTCGCGTGCGGCGCCTGACACGGCCCCTCTTCCCCATCCTCTCCAGGAACTGCTCCCCCCCGAGGTCGCCGCCGCCCGCGCGTCGACCTCGCGATCGGTGTCGCCCGAGCGCGGCGGGCCGCGGCCGATGCGGCCGCCGCCGCCACCGCCGCAGGTGCCGCGCGCGCCGCCGCCGCCGGGGCCGCTGCAGGCCGCCGCCTCGACGCGCGCGGTGTGTGGCTTGGTGGTGGGCGCGGGATGTGGCGCAGTGATTGTCGTGGGCCGACGCGAGCCCCGCCCCCTTCTCAGCCCGACCCTGTTTCGGCCACCCCCGACGAGGCCGCCCTCTTTGCCGCCGCCGACGCCGACGGCGACGGCCGTGTCGCGGGCGCGGAAGCGGTGGCGTTCTTCGAAACGACCGGGCTGCCGCCCGCGACGCTGGCCGCGGTGTGGGAGGGGGCCAAGGCGGCGGCGCCCGGCGCGGGCGACGCCGCTGCCGGCCTCGACCTCGCCCAGTTTGCGGCTGCGCTGCGGCTGACGGCGGCGGCGCAAGCGAGGCGCCCGGTGGATGCGGGGGCGGCGGCGGTCGCCGGCGCGCTGCCCGCGCTGCGGCCCGCCGCCCGTGCCGGCCCGCCGCCGCTCGCCCAGGCGCGCTCGGCCGGGCGCCGCCTCTCCCGGGACGCGTCGGTGACCGCCAAATCGCCGGTGTCCACCGACGCGTGGATGGCGCCGGCCGAGGAGGCAGGCGACGGCGTGGTCGCGACCGCCGCGCTTGGCCGCGCGCTCACGCACGGCGGCCGCGCCACCGTCGGCGCCGCCGCCGCGTCCGCCGCGCCCGTCGCCCACGCCGACTCGGACGCGGTGGCGGCCGCGGTGCGCGCGAGCGGGGACCGCCCCGCTTTCGCCGCCGACGCGCGCCTCCCCCCCCCGGCGGTCGACGTGCGGCTCCCGCCGCTGCGCCCCAAACAGTCGGCCCGCCTCGCCACCCTGGCCGCCGGCGCCGACTGCCTGTTTGCCGCGCCCGCGGCGCACGGCGGGGCGCTGCAGTGGGCCGGGGCAGGGGCGGGGCGCCCAGGCCCGCCCGCCGGCGCCGACCGCGCGTCTGCGGCCGCCGCCGAAGACGGCGACGCCGCGCCCGCGGCCGAGCTGCGCCCCGAGGCAGGGTGGGCGCCCGCCACGGCCACCCTCTGGGACGCTGGCCGCAGCGTGCTCTGGCTCGGGCACGCCGACGGACGCGTGAGCGGCGCGCGCGTCGGCTCGCGCGGTCTGCTCGCGGCCGCCGACCCGCGCCTCGCCCTCGCCGCCCACCGCGCCGGCGCCGTCACCGCGCTAGCCCTCACGCCCTGCGGCCAACTGTGGACGGGGTCGTCCCGGGGCGCGCTGCGCGCGTGGCGCCTCGACGGCGCGGGGCGGCCGGCGGCCGACGAGGGGTCGTCCGGCGTCGGCCCCGTCCCAACCCCCGACGGCCCGCGCCCGCACGCCCTGTGCCGCCCCGGCGGCGCGCGCGCGCACGGCGGTGGCGTCGTCGCCATCGCGGCGTCGGCCGCGGGCGGCGTCGTGTGGACGGCTGGCGCGCGCTCGCTCGCGCTCTGGTGCGCGCGCTCGGGCGCGTTTCTCGCGGCGCTCGAGCCCGGGCTGGCGCCGCCGCCGCCGCCGCCCCGGTTTGATGAGGATCGGGTGGGCGCCTTCAACGACGACGCGGCCGGCCGCGCGGCGCGCGTCGACCCTGCCGTCGGGCTCGACGCCGACGCAGCGGGCGACCCGCTGGCCGCCCCCCCCGCCGCCGACCGCGAGGCGCGCGCGGCGGAGCAGCGCCTGTGGGCGGCCGCGGCCGACACGCGCACGGCCGAGCTGCTGGGTTCCTTGGGCGCGGCGGGCGGGCGCGCGGCGGCGAGCGCGGGGCGCGCCGCGAAACTCATCGGCCGCCTCGGCGCCCGCATCGTGCGCCAGCTCGGGTCGGACGCGGGCGAAGGCGGGGGCGGTGCGGTGACGCGGCCAAGCGACGGCGGGACCGGGGTCGCGCCAGGGACGCCGACGGGCGGCGGCGAGCGCCGCGACGACGCCGCGCCCGCCGCCGACGGCGGCCCGCGCGCCCTGGTCGCCCTGCCCTGCGGCGCCGTCGTGGCCGCTTTTCGCGGCGGCCGCGTGCTGGCGTTCACGGCGGCGGGGCGGCAGCTGTGGGCGGCCGACGTGGGGGGGCGGGGCGGGTGCACCGCGGCCGCGGCGCTCCCCGGCGCGCGCGTCTGGGTCGGCGCCCGCGACGGGTCGATCACCGCGCTCGATGCCGCCACCGGGCTCGTGCTGGGCGCGTGGCCGGCGCACGCGGGGGGGGCGGTCGTGGCGGTCGCCGCGGCGGGCCGCCGCGCCTACTCGCTCGCGGCCGACGGCGGCCTCCGCGCCTGGTCCGCCGCGTCCCCCTCCACCGCCGACCCCCCCGCCGCGGCCGCCCTCGCGTCCGCCCTGCCCGCCGCCGCCGCGCCCGCGGGCGTGGCGGCCGTCGTGCTGACGTGGAACGTCAACCAACGGCGCCCCCCCCCCGACTCGCCCCGGTTCGCCTCCCTCGCCGACCTCGCGCGCGACGCCGACGTCGCCGTGCTGTGCCTGCAGGAGATCGAGATGGGGGGCTCGTCCGTCGCGCTCGCGGCGGCGCGGGAGGCGGTGGCGCCGGGGCTGCAGGAGAAGGGCACCGCGGCGGCGCAGTGGTGGGCCGCCGCCGCGCTCGACGCCCTGGGCGGCCCCTCCTCCTGGGCGCGCGTCGGCCTGCGCCAGTTGTCGGGCATGCTGGTCCTCGTCTTTGCGCGCGAGTTTCTCATGGTGAGAAGCGAGCGAGGGAGAGTGAGAGGAGAGAGGGGCGAGGCGGTGCCGGGCGCGGACCTCGACCCCCCGCCCCCCCCTCGCAGCCTCTGGTCGGCGACGTGCGCACCGCGTCCGTCGCGTGCGGCGTCCTGGGCGTCGGCGGCAACAAGGGCGGCGTCGCTGTCGCGTTCTCCGTGCACCGGCGCCGCGTCGCGGCCGTCTGCTCCCACCTCGCGGCGCACCAGGGCGCCGCCGCGGCGCGGTCGTCCAACTGGGCGTCCATTGCTGGGGGGCTGCGGTTTGACGCCCGGCCCTGGTGGGAGCTGGACGAGGGTGGGGGTGGCGGGGGTGGCGGCGACCGCGCCGCCGCCGCCGCCGACCGCGCCGCCGCCTCCATCCGGCCCGCGGATTCCGATTCATCCTCCGACGGCGAGTCCCGGGACGAGCCGCCCCCCCCGGGCGCGGGCGAAGGCCCAGGCCTCGCCGGCTGCGACGCGGTGCTCTGGGCGGGCGACCTCAACTATCGAGTGGACGCCGAGTACGACGCCGCGGTGCACGCCATCACCGCAGGCGACTGGGCGTCCCTGCTGCCCGCCGACCAGCTGGCCGCCGAGCGCGCGGCCGGCCGCGCGTTCGTCGGCATGGCCGAGGCCCCCCTCGTCTTCCCGCCCACCTACAAATTCGATCGAGGCGCGCCGGGGCCGGCGTACGACTCGTCGGAGAAGCGGCGGGTGCCGGCGTGGACGGACAGGGTGTTGTTCCGCAGCGCGGTCAAAGAAGGCGGCGGCGGCGGCGGCGCCGCCGCTTCCGTCGCCTGCACCGGCTACGGGTGCCTGCCCGACGTGCTCGACTCGGACCACAAGCCGGTGTGGGCGCGGCTGGCGCTCACGGTGGCAGCGGTCGACGCGGCAGCGGCGCGCGCCGCGGCGGCCGCCGCGCTTGATCTTGCCGATGCGGGCGGGCCGCCGAAGGTGCCAGGGCCACATTCGCTCACCGCCACGCCGCCAACCATCGCCCTGCACCGGGACGGCGCGCCCGCGGCGACGGTCGAACTCCACAATGCTTCCCCCACCTCTCTGGCCTGGCGCGCCGCCCCCGCCGACGGCGCCCCCATGCCGCCCTGGCTGGATGTGCGCCCGGTGGGCGGCGTGCTGGGGCCGGGGGAACGCGTGAGCGTGGCGGTCGAGGCTGCCGCGGCCGACACCTTTTTCTCGGCGCGTCCGCGCGCGGTGGCGCTGGCCATTGTCGCCGGTGCGGTCGCTGGAGATGGGGAACCGGTGGAGGCGCGCGTCGACGTCGCGCTGCACTCGTGAGAGACTGGCAGGTTGGGGGCGCGGTAGGAGGGGTGCTGCTAACATTAAGGGCGGTGTGATCCCCCACCTCTCTTTCTCTCCCTGTGCGCGCCGCGCCGGGGCCTGTGTGGAGGGCGGGAGGAGGGCGTGTGTGGGCGCCGCAGGAAAAACTGTCTATCCTCCCCGCTTTGAGGAGCGGGCGCTCGTTGGTTCAGCCCCCGCCCCGGTACTTGCGGGGTCCGCGCCACGGTCGGCGCAGCGGCAACAACCCCCCCGCGAGACGCGGGGGGCCGCCGCCGCCGCGCTGCCCCGCCGCGCGGCGTCGCTCTCGCGCGCCAATGACTCGGACTCGGTCCACGTGTGTAAGTGGGGCGCCCGGACTGCGTCAGCAGGCCGGGCGCGCCCGGACCGCGATCTTAAGGGCGCGCTGGAAAAGGGGGATGGCCGCCGCAGCATGCGGGCGGCGCTGGTGCCCGCGTCGCACGCGTGGGCAGATCCCAGAGGGGCGCACCTGGCAGACTAGGGTGCGGCGAGGCGACGCGCGGCGGGTGTGCCGCTGCCGCCCGCTGCCGCCCCACACCAAGGAGAGGAGATGGCGTCGCTCGCCCTGCGCCACCTCGCCGCCCCGGCCGCGGCTTCCGTCGGCCTCCAACTCCTCCTTTCCCCGGCCTTGGCCGACGTCGCGGCGGCCGCCGTGGGCGTCGCGCTGCCCGCATACGCGTCGGCCGCGGCGGCCGACGCGCCCGACGGGCGGGAGGCGGCGGGCGAGAGGAGGCGGTGGTTGCGGTATTGGGCCGTGCTGATGGCGGCTGCCGCAGCGCAGCGGGCGCTCGTCGGCGGACGCGGCGTCCCGCCCGGCTACTCGCACGCGCGCCTGCTGCTCGTCGCCTGGCTCGCGTCAAGCCAGGCCAAGGTGCGTGCGTGTGTCGAGGGGGGTGGGGCGGTGATTGGTGGGGCGGGCGACCCGCGCTAACCGCCGCGCGCCGCCCCTCGTCCTCTCTTCGCAGGGCGCGCACCGCGTCTACACAACCTTCCTGGAGCCCGCCTTCGCCCGTGTCTCCCCCTGGACCGAAGCCCTGCTTGCGGACGCGTCCCGCCTCGCCTCGCGCCCCGCCGTCGCCGCCGCCGCCGACGCGCTCGCCCGCGCCCTGGCCTCTCTCCCGCCCCTGGTCTGGGCCTTTGGCCCCAAAGCCGTGCGCCGGGAGCCGGCCGGCGCGTGGGCGGCGGCCGCGGTGAAGCGCGTGGTGGGGGGGAGGGGGCGGTGATGGGCGGTGGCGGGGGTCCTCCCCCTCTCCCCCTCCCTCTGAGAGGTAGGGGCGCTGCGCGAGCTTTCATCCCAAGGGTAGGGGGGGAGAGGTCCCAGACCGCCGCCCCGTCGCGCGGGCGACGGGCCCTCTTCTAACGGCTGCGGCACGCACCAAGCGTTGATGTGTGGCTGGCGTTGGACGGGAGAATGCGCGGGCGTGAGGGCCGGTGGGGACGCGCACCCTTTTTTTTTTGTGGTAGTCTGTCTCCCCGGACACTGGTTCGGCACACGCCTCGTGTTTTTTCACTCTCTCTCCCTCGGCCGCCCCCCCCTCCCCCCCACACCCCCCTTTCCCCTGACATCCAATGGGTGGTGATCTCCACTGCGGCGACGGCCTCGATGGCACCTGCATCATGTCCGCCACCGCATCTGCGGCGGTGCGAGGGCTGGGGCCGCCCGTCCTGCTCGCGGCGGGCGTGGTCGGGCTGGCCATCCCGTGGGCGATGCACCGGTCGGGGCGTGTGCCCCCCCACGGCCGCGCCGGCGCCTCCCTCCGCGCCCTGGGCGCCGGCGTAGTCCTCGGCATCGCCCTCCTGCACTGCCTGCCCGAGGCCGCGGCCGCCCTGGGCTGCACCGGCTGGGGCGGCGACTATCCGTGGGCTTTCCTGATCGCGGCGGCGGCGGCGGCCGCGTCTGCCCTGTTGGAGGGGGCCCTGGTCGACGCGGTTGGGGCGGCGGGCGTGCACTGCGGCGCGCCCCCGCCGCCGCCCGCGGAGGGGAAGGGAGCCGGCCGCGGCGGCGGCGGCGGCGGCGGCGCAGTCCCGGCCGGCCTCCACGGCCGGCCCGGGAGCGTGCACGCGCCCGACGTGGCCACCGCCGAGGCTGGCGGCGCCGGGGCCCCGGCCCCGGCCCCGGCCCGCCACCGCCACCACCCCTTCACAGCCGCGACTTTGCGGTCGCACAGCCACGGCGGCGGCCCCGACGCCCCGCCGCCGGCCTTCCACGCCGCGGCCATCGCCGTGCTCGAGGTCGGCATCGGCCTGCACTCGCTGGTCGTCGGCTTCGCCCTGGGGACGGCCCGCACCGGCTGCGCCGCCCTGCCCCTGCTGGTCGCCTTTGCCGTGCACCAGCTGTTGGAGGGCGCGGCCGTCGGCGCGTGCCTGGCCGACTCGAGCCTGGCCCGGCCGGCCGTGCTCGCGGCCGCGGCGGTCACGGCCCTGACCGCCCCGGCCGGCGCGGTCGCCGGGCTGGCCGCCCGCCACGCCCAGCACGGTGCCGCCGGCCTGGTCGTCGTGGGCGTGGCCGACGCGCTCGCGGCCGGCCTGCTCCTCCACGTCGGCCTGGCCGACCTGCTCGCGTCGGGCGCGGGCGTCGGCCTGCGCGGCGCGGGCGCGCCGCCCACCAGGGCTCGCCGCGTGGCCGCCCACGCCCTGTTCGGCGCCAGCCTGGTCGTCGGCCTGGCCCTGGCTGCTGTGCTGGCGGTGTGGGGCTGAAAATTCAGTTTCAATTCCAATTTCAATTTCAATAAAGGGCGCCAGTGTGGGTGGGGCGGGGCGGGGTGTGTGTGGGGGGTGGGGGGGCAAAGCGTTCCCGAGCGGGAGACGCCGGACGTGTGAAGGCATATATGCACAGTCTCAGTTCGGGGTGTGTGTTGGGCGCATGCCGCACCCCTGCTACACACACTCCCCATCGCCTCCCGCCCCCGCCCCCCGCGCCCCCCCGCAACCCCCCCCCCACCCCCCACCCACGCCCCCCTTTCCCCTGACATCCAATGGGTGGTGATCTCCACTGCGGCGACGGCCTCGATGGCACCTGCGTCATGTCCGCCACCGCATCTGCGGCGGTGCGAGGGCTGGGGCCGCCCGTCCTGCTCGCGGCGGGCGTGGTCGGGCTGGCCATCCCGTGGGCGATGCACCGGTCGGGGCGTGTGCCCCCCCACGGCCG
>Ga0315283_10003242_pt1 | contig 13830 bp, 7 predicted proteins | sample YL17G09_0_MG_FD_204541 | JGI IMG/M metagenome (GOLD analysis project Ga0315283, IMG submission 204541) | Sediment microbial communities from Yellowstone Lake, YNP, Wyoming, USA - YL17G09_0 | ecosystem: Environmental > Aquatic > Freshwater > Lake > Sediment | place: USA: Wyoming | collected... | reverse complement strand
CCCGGATCGCTTGATGACCGCGGGCGCCTTCTTCCGGATGCCGGCGACGCTATCCGTGGTGGCATCCCTGGCAGACATCGTCCGCCTTTGCAAGCCTCAGATGGCCTTCCTGGAAGTCCGAGATGGCATCCTTGACCTTCCCCGTTGCCCCTATGTAGACCGCAATCCCCGCGTTCTGCATTCCCAGCAGGGGATTTCTGCCGATGCCTCCGATGAGAACGGTCTTGACGCCCTTCTTCACCATCACATCGACGGGTGCCATGCAGTTATGCTCCTCCGGGTTCTCCAGTAGCGAAGCCTTCTTCACCTTCTTCCCGTCGAGCTCGACAAGCGTGAACACCTCGCAGTGTCCGAAATGCGCTGATACGTCGGCATCCATCCCGCCTGGCTTCATGCTCGGTACAACTATCTTCATCTCGATGCCTCCTTCCCTCTCGATGTAATCCCCGACCGTTTATATATAGTATTATCCTCGTATAGCGAATTGCATTTTTCAGTGGCGGAAACCCAAGGATTATTAGTGCCGTCCGCTGTTGGTATGGACATGTCCCGCGCATCGGGCAACCGCTTGCCGGAAAAAGCCCTGTCCCAGCTGCAATCCCGCGAATCGACGGCCATTCTGGCGACGAACAACCCTTCCGGCTACCCGCACACGATGCCAGTCCACCTGATGTTCGCCCCGGACGCCGCCACCATCCTGATGGCCCTGCGAATCAGCCATCAGTCCGTTGCGAACATACGGCACGACCCGCATGTCATGCTCTGCCTGTGCGAGAAGGATGACCTGAACGTGTCCATTAGCGGCGATGCCACCATCGTCCGCGAGCCGGCGCTTTCCAACCGAAGCATGTGCATCGTGAGGATGCTGGTCTGCGATGTCAAGGACGATTCAACCCATTCGGAGACCGTTTCCGGGATACGCTATCGGTGCCGGACCGATAAAGGGACCCGTTTCATCGCAAAGATGTTCGACGAGCTCGAGAATCTCAAAGCGGACTGAGCCCTGAAGCAACCGGTCGCCGATTCCGGTTTTTCCGGTAATTACTATACGACGGTTGCAGTTCTCCCGCTCTCGCTCAGGCCTTGCCCTTCTCCTTGAGCTTGTCGGCGGCAATCATTGCCGCGCCTATCGATGTGACTATCTGCGGCGTCTCCCACACGAGGAGCTTTACCTTGAGCTCGTCCTCGAGCGCCTTTCTCATGCCGCTGTTGCGGGCCGGACCGCCGTCGAAAAAGACCTTCTCCACGACCCCGACCCTGCGGGCCATGATGGCCATGCGCTCCGCCATGGATTTGTGAAGGCCGGCGGCGATGTCTATCTTCGGTATCTTGCGGGCCAGCATGGACGCGACCTCGGATTTCGCGAAGACGGTGCATGTGCTGCTGATGACGACCGGGTTGGTCGACTTCAGGCTCTCCGGGCCAAGCTGGTCCAGCGGGATTTCCAGCAGTCGGGCCATGACCTCGAGGAACCTGCCCGTGCCCGCCGCGCAGCGGTCGTTCATCTGGAACTTGGTCATCGTGCCGTTGGCGTCGAGCGAAATGATTTTGGTGTCCTGCCCGCCGATGTCGAGGATGGTCCGGATGCCCTGCCCGGATGCGATGTACCTCGTTCCGGCGGCATTGGCCGATATCTCGCTGATGGCCTCGTTGGACATGGTCAGCTTGACGAGATTGCGGCCGTAGCCCGTGGAAACGATGTATTGGACGTCCTCGCGCTTGAGCTTCGCCATCTCGAGCGCCTTTTCCAGGCAATTGGCGGCGGCCTGGTCCGCGTAGGCTCCGGTGGGCACCACTCCATGCCCGAGGACCTTTCCGTCGACGATGACGGAGACCTTCGTGTACGTCGAGCCGATGTCCACTCCCGCGGTTATCATTTCAGGCCCCTCCTGCCCGTGCTGTGGCCATGAATGAGATGGCCGTCATGTCATTTCCCCTCCGCGATGAGGGCGGCGCCAAGCGCGCCCACTATGTCAGGGTCCTTGGGAATTCTCATCGGGACGCCAAGCGCAGCCTCCACGGCCTTCACGGCGCCCTGGTTCCTCGCCACCCCGCCGCCGAAGAAGACGTCATTCTTCACGCCTATCTGGTTCGCCATCGTCTTCACCTTGGCGGCCATGGCGTCTATGAGGCCTGCGATGATGTCCTCTTTGGATTTACCGCGGGCCACGAGCGATACCACCTCCGACTCTGCGAAGACGGTGCATGTATTGCTGATGTTCAGGTGATTCTTCGAGCTCAAGGCGAGCCCGCCCATCTCAGGGATGGTCGTCTGGAGCGCGGCGGCCATCACATCGAGGAAGCATCCCGTGCCGGTGGAGCATTTGTCGTTGGTGAGGAACTTCTGCACTATCCCCTTCTCGTCCATCAGGATTACCCTTATGCCCTGACCGCCAAGGTCGATGACCATCATCGCCGATGGAAGCAGGAACTTGGCGCCTTTTGCGAACGCCATTATCTCGGTGACATCCTTGTGTGCAAAGGGAATTGCCTTTCGGCCGTTGCCGGTGACCACGATGGTCTTCACGTCCTCGCGCTTGAGGTTCGCCTTCTTGCAGCAATTCTCGAGAGCAAGCGTCGCGGCGCCCGCCGCGTCCAGACCTGTCTGCTGCTGGTCCTTCGCAAGGTACTTGCCCGCGTTCATGAGCACGACCTTGGTCGTTATGGCTCCCACATCGATGCCCGCGACTGCCATCTTCCGCCCGCCTCTCCGAAATCACGATTGCGCTTTTCTGATATAAAATTTGGGTGGTAAAAGCCGGCCTTTGCATATATGTTGTGGCACCGTTCAGAAGCTTCGGTAGCGGTAAAATCACAATGATATTAAAAATAATGCCTGTGCGGCGGGCGGACCCGCCGCACCATAAAAAAAAAACTACTTCTTCCGGCGCAGGAGCACGAGCGTCGCCCCGAGCGCTGCAACGAGGAACAGGCCCTCGAACCCGGGCAGTCCCTTGTTGTCGATGGGCTTGACCACGGGCTTGCTCACGGTGACGTTCATCTCGGCGGACTCGGTCGAGGCGCCCTTGTTGTCCGAGGCGGTCACCTTCACCTTGTGCGTGCCCTTCTCGAGCTTCATGGAGAATGACTGGGTCTTGCTCTTCTCCACGCCGTCGATGTACCATGTGTAGGAGACCGGGTCGCCGTCGAGGTCCTCTGCATTTGCCTCGAACATGATAGTGTTCGATGTGGTGAAGTTGGACCCTGCCAGGGGGGACCTGATATCGGGAATGGACGGGGGCCGGTTGCCCAGCTTGACCGTGAGGACCCAGCAATGGTCTGCCCGGGCCCACCCTTGGCCGTCGGCGCGAAGCGTCGACACGAAGACCTTCACATCGTGCGTACCGGCGCCGCAGTTGAGGTCCTTGGTCGCCTTGAACTTGACCGTGGTCTGGTCCTTGAACTGGGAGAGCTGGGTCAGGTTGCCGTCGATGCCCCAGATGTACTGTATAGGCTTTCCATCGAACTCGATGGCCTTGATGCTGAAAGACACCTCATCGCCCTCTATGCAAAGCGCGTTCCCTCCGGGCATCCACTCCAGTATCACCGGAAGGTCGTCCACAGGCCTCACCTTGACAGGTATGTTTGCGTTTATCTGGTCCTTTCCGTCGCTCACAGTGAGGGCCACCGGAACATCGCCGTTGAAGTTGAGCTTCGAGGTCATCGATATCTCGGAGGTCTTGGAGCTTATCTGGATTGTGAGCTCATCCGAGGATGTGGCAGTGTATGTCAGCTTGTCGCCGTCGATGTCACCGAAATAGGTGTCCAGCCACACCGGGGCCGGAGTGCTGTCCTCGTCGAAGGTGATATTGATGTCCTTCTTCTGGTATGGCACGTCATTGACCGGCGTGACTGTGATTCTAACATCGTCGTAAACTGGGGCGAATATGCTGTCCGTTCCCCAGAACGAGATGACCTCGTAGCCGTTCCAGTTGGGCCTTGGGGTGAATGTGACCTTCCCAGCAGCGATGCTGACGTTGATGTAGCTGTTCCCCTCGTAACCGTAGGTCATAACGGTGTTCAGGTCAGAGTCGGCGAAGACGTTGTTCAGGTTCACGGTCGTCGAATCCACGCTGTCCTCGGCAATCGAGAAATCGTTGATGGGGGTCTTCACGAAGGGCGGCCGGTTGGAATCTGTCACAATGATCTTCACATCGTCCGTGATGCTGTTCTGGGCGTTGTCCTTCGCCGTGAATGTAATGGTCTCGGCTCCGGACCAGCCTGCCAGCGGCTTGAGGTTGACCTTGCCGTCGGCTTTGATGGTCACGGTGATGTTAATCTGGCCGGCTGCGGAGAACGTAAGCTTGTCCCCGTATGGCGTGTCGGCGTCGAAGAACACCTTGTTGAGATTGATAGTGTTGCCGTCCTCCCCGTTCTCGGGCAATGCGAAGTCCTTCAAGGGTGAGGCGACTATAGGCAGGTCCTTGACCGGCGTCACCGTCACGGCCACGTCATCGGAGGCCTCGGTTATGCCATCCGAGCATATGAACACCAGGACCTCCATTCCGTTCCAGTCCTTCTTGGGCTTGATGGTGACCTTGCCGTCCTGGAAGACGCTCACCGTGAAGTTGCCGGCGGCCTTGGCCCTGTAGGTCATGGGGTCGTTGTCGGTGTCCTTGAACACGCCGGCGAGGTTGATGTGGGTTGCGTCCTCGGTCTCCTCGGCCATGTTGAAGTTGACCAGCGCGGAATTCACATACACCGGCGGGTCGGGGATGTGGATCTTCGTCGTGGTTTTAATGGTTACGAGCCTCTTGTCGTTGCGGGCGTTGTCGTCGGCACCGATGATGACCACTATTTCGGCCTGCTGGCCCTCGGTCGCCTGCATTGGAGCGGTGACATTGAGGTATGCATTGATGATCACCTGGTTGCCCTGGCCGCACTGTACATTGTCGACATTGCTGTAATCCGTTCCGGTCCCGCCGGGCCCGCTTGTGTACTTGGCCACCCAGCCTGCCGGTACCGTTCCAAGAGATGCATACAAGTAATATGTGCTTCCGCAACCGGGAGACAGGGTCATGATGATATGGTATTCCGTCGAGCCGCCCGGCATCAATGTGCGTGACATCGGGGTGATAGTGACACCGCCGCTCTGCGTGGACACATCGTCGCAGGCCACTGTCTGGCCGTGGCAGGCCACCACCGGTGTGGCCACGAAGACTGCAGAGGCGATCATAATCAGAGCGCAAAAGATTCCCAACTTGGCTTTCATGATTTTCCCTCAATGCAAATTGGGTTTGCAGGGTATATATTAATGTTGGTGTACAAATCAAAAATGTCTTTTTTCGCTGTCATTGATTAAAGTAAATTTGTTTTGATATCTACGCCAACATTTATTTATACTACTCTTGGGGTCGTATCATTATGCCATATAAGAAGTTCTCGATTAGCACGCGTGCGTTTGTATCTATTTTACTGGCGCTCTCGCAGCTCACCATTGTGCTCCCGATGACCATGGGGAACTCCCACATAGGCACGTTCTCCACCGGTGCGTCGGAATATTCTGCGGTCTTCGGAATCGAGGGCGGCAATGACACTTCCCTCAATTTGACCATCCCCGATTCAGCATATGTGCTCAACTCGACGCTCTCCATTGAGGGCCTGCCCGTGACATTCACCGGCGGGCACGAGGATACCACGGACGCGGATTTCTCGGAATGCGCGGGCATCCGCAACGTGACGATATCGGGCGGAAGCGTGACCCTCAATACCTCCAAGGGTTACTGGAGCCAGTCCACGGATTCTGATTTCGGCAAGTCCAGGCTCGAGAACGTCGTGGTCTCGGGCGGGGTGAAGCTGGCCAAGGGCGCGAAGTTCTCGGTGCTCCTTAAAGATAAACAGGCTGCCCCGACATTCACGAGCGAGCAACATCCGATGGCGGCAGTGAACTCAAAGGGCGAGCTCATCGTCGTCTGGGAGGACTTCCGCGGCACGAGCCTTGACATCTATGCTCGCAGGTTCGACAGCATCGGCAACGCGCTCGGCGCCGAGTTTCCGGTCTGCACTGAAACCGGCCGCCAGTACAATCCTGCGCTTGCCGTTGATGGCGCCGACAATTTCTATGTCCTGTGGCAAGATCAGCGCTCCACAGATTGGGACATCCGGGGCCTCAAGTTCGATGCCACCGGCGCGCAGGTCGGCAACGAATTCGTCGTCTGCGACGCCTCGGGCGACCAGAGCCGCCCCGCGCTTGCCATCGATTCCGGTGGCAAGATGCTCGCGGCCTGGGACGACTACAGGAACGACCTGAACTACCAGATAAGGTCCATACTCCTGAACTCCGACGGTACTCCGGCAGGAATCGAGCAGGAGCACACGACGTTCGTGGTGGACCACATGTGGGCTTCCGCCTGCGCACTGCCCTCCGGCTTTGCCCTGGCGTGGCAGAACAGCAGCAACTTCACGGGCGCCGACATCGAAGGCCGCATACTCAATTCCCAGGGCTCCGCCATTGGGAGCACGTTCAACATTTCAGCTTCCTCGTTCAACCAGTCCTCCGTCAGGCTCGCAGCGGGCGCTGGCGGCAAGTGGGTCGCCGTCTGGGAGGACAGGCGTGGCGGCTCCGATTTCAACGTCTACGGCCGCTGGTTCGATTCGAACGGCATCCCGACGACTGCGGAAACGCCGGTCTGCCTCGCTGCTGGCGACCAGCGCTACCCGTGCGTGTCCGCGCTTTCCAGCGGCGAGACTGTCATTGCATGGGAGGATTGCCGCGGTGCGGATTCAGATGTCTACTTCAAGCGGTACGATTCATCCTTCAATGCCATCGGCACCGAGGTCGATTTCTGCTGGGAGAAGCGGGACCAGGACACGCCGGCCGTCGCATTCAACTCCACCGGCTCCTTTTTCGGCGTCTGGGCCGACTACAGGGACGGGGTCCCGAACATACGCATGACGAAGTACGGCGCCCCGAGGAACGTCTACACCGCCGGCGAGCTCGTGAGCCCCGAGATACCCTGCTATGCCGCAAAGTACGGCACGCTCGGCCTGTGCATCACCCTTCCCCAGGTGCCGAGGGCCCGCGTGAACACCACAGGCTTCCAGGTGGACGTCCTTGACGGGAGAGAGCTCAACGTCCTCCAGACGGGCGTCCTGCCAGGTGGCAACATCAATGTCGACAACCGGTATCACTCCTCCATCCGGCTCAGGGTCAAGATGTGGACGGTCGACGAGAACATCACGCCGGTGCTTCGCAAGTGGTCGGTTGGAACGGGCCTCGAGGATGACCTGGATTTCACCAAGGATGCAACATTCACGGGAGCAAAGCTCAAGGGTGGCGAGATAGTGCTCGAGAAGGGCTCCAATTTCCGCACGCTCTCCAACGACATCCCCATCCAGAATTCGATCGACAACCATCAGCAGCCTTCCGTGGCCAGGTTCCAGGACGGCAGCGGTGATTTCGTGGTGGCGTACCAGGAAGGACAGGGCGATGACACCGGTGTGCTGGCCCGCAAGTTCAACAAGGCCGGAACTCCCATTGGAGGGGAGAGGCTCGTGTGCAACACCACAGGCCCGCAGGAGAACCCCGCGGTAGCGGTGGACCTCAACGGCCAGATCACCATAGTGTGGTCCGACAACCGCTCCGGCACGAGCAAGGATATCTACGGCCACAGGTACGATTCATCGCTCACCCCGGTAGGAAACGAATTCCTCATATGCGGCACGGCGGAGGACCAGGTGACACCGGCCATCGTGGCGGACCTCGAGAACAATTTCATTGTCGTCTGGGTCGACTGCACGAAGGTATACACGCTGACGTTCTTCCAGAAGTTCTACCCCGACGCGACGCCTTACAGCCCTATCATCCAGCTCTCCTGGACCCAGTGGAACCTGCTCCAGCCCGTCATAGGCGTTGACGGTTACAACCGGTTCTACATCGCATGGGTGGACTTCCGCGGCGGTTACGGGGGCAACTACGACATATACGCCCGCAACTTCTATCCGGATTGCACGCCGGTGCACGAGGCCCAGGACATCGTGGTCTGCGAGAAGGTGGGGGACCAGTGGGCCCCGTCCATAACCGTGGACCCGGATGGCAACTTCGTGGTGGCCTGGGAGGACTGGGTCGTCGGGACGAACCCGGACATCTACGCCCGCAAGTTCGACTGGAACGGAACGCCCCTGACCTCCGAGTTCCCAATCACGAAGGCCACGGGCATGCAGAGAGATCCATCCGTGGCGTTCGACTCCAAGGGCAATTTCCTGGCTGCATGGCAGTCGTTCGTCGACGCATTCGATATAATCGGTTGCTACTTCGGCTCCAATGGCGCTGCACTTACCCAGGAATTCGTCATCTGCAATGTAAAGAATGTGAAAGGAGAGCCTGCGGACCAGATCTCTGCATATGTCACATGCGGCACGGACGACGATTTCCTTGTGGCCTGGCAGGACGGCCGGCCCAAGTACGATGTGGATGTATGGGCCAAGGCCTACGGCGTATCGGATTACATCACTTCAGGGACTTACCTCAGCCAGGCATACGACCTGGGCCATGCCCCGCTCTCGCTCGACGAGGCCGGATGGAACGGGTCCTTCTCCGGAACGACCGGCATCACTGCATCCATGCGCACCAGCTCGGACGCAGCGAGCTGGTCAAGCTGGGAAGACATCGCCCAGTTCAAGAATTCGTTCACCTCGACGCCGGAGAGGTATGTCCAGTGGCAGTTCAACCTCGCCTCCTCGGGCGTGGGCACACCCGTTCTTCAGAACTACTACCTGCGCTACACCACCTACGCGACCAACGGCACCCTGCTCTCGCCGCCATACTCGGTTCCCACGAAGATATCCGAGTTCGAGCTCATGTGGAACGCCACCCTCAGCGGCGAGAAGGTCGTTATCGAGGTATCCCAGGACGACGGCATGAAATGGACCGCATGGGACAAGGCGGACCCGCCGCAAATGGACCTCGGCCTCAACGAATCCGTCTTCAGGTACAGGGTGTTCCTCTACAGCAATGGCTCGGGCAACCCCGTGCTCGATGACGTGTTCATGGGCTTCAAGGCCACCAGCTTCCCGAGGGATGTATGGTTGGATTTCGGCATGGACGGCATACCCGACTGGAACGTGAGTGGCGAGCTCAATGTCAGCTACAACGTGGGCGGCTTCGAGACCATCCTCAACGAGATGCTCACGGCAGCAGGGGGCAACGGCACGGGCAATCTTACGGTGCCGATAATATTGCACTCGGAGACAGCGGGCATTGTGCGCATCAGCAACATCTCTGTCGATTTCAACGTGCCACCCATCATCAGGTCCGCGAGCCCTTCCGGCACCAACGTCACGATTCTGGAAACGGAGACCCAGCGCTTCTCCGTATCCGCCTACGACAGCGACAATGACAAGCTCACTTATACCTGGAAAGTGGACGGGAAGACCGTCGAGAGCCTCAACGATTATTACATCTTCCAGACGGACTTCAAGTCCAGCGGGACCTACAACGTAAGCGTCATCGTTTCGGACTCCTACTTCTTCGTGAACCGGACGTGGTCCCTCGTGGTGAGGAACAACAACCGCATCCCGACCATGGAATGGAACCCGGAGCGCGATGTGCGCATCAACGAGACTGAGAAGGTCTCCTTCTGGGTGAAGGCCGGGGACGCCGACGGGGAGAACCTCTCCGTTGCGTGGATGCTTGACGGCCTGAAGGTCGGGAACATCACCGAGTACGAATATTCGACGGATTACAACTCGTCCGGCACGCACCGGGTCACCGTGAACATAACGGATGGCATCGACACGGTCACCCACAACTGGACCGTGACGGTGGTCAACAGGAACAGAGCCCCTGAGGTGCGCTCCGTGACCCCCCCGGTGGAGGGCGTGCCGACCTTCCAGGAAGGCAAATCCCAGAACTTCACCATAGACGCATTCGACCCCGACAATGATACGCTGGTCTACACATGGAAGGTCAACGGCAATGTCGTGGCCAACTTCTTCGGCGGGTACTTCACCTGCAAGAAGGAAGTGAAGGTCGGCATGAACCTCGTGCGCGTCGAGATAACCGACGGGAACGCCACCGTCGCAAGGGAATGGAACGTCAAGGTGACCGCCGCAACCAAGAAGGACGATATCAAGACCGGAGGCAGCCCCACGATGCTGATAGGCGCGGCCATCGCCATCGTCGCGCTCGTGGCCGTACTTGGATTGTACATGATGTCCAGGAAGAAGGCTGGCGGAAAGGGGCCCTCTCCCGAAGCAGGCAACGAGTTCCCGGAACCCGATAGCGGCGAGAACATTCCCGAAGCGGAAGCCACCCCGGCGGAGCCGGACCCGTACCCCGCCCCCGAGAAGAGAGCCGGCGGGCCGAACAAAGGAAAGCAGGCGTCCGGTCATGGTCCTGAAGGCGGTACTGGCCTCAAGAACGACGAAATGGAATCCTTCTGACGGAATGCTGTGAAATGCTCCATATGGGCATGCCCGGACGGGGCCACTGAAATACGAATTGGTATAGAATACTAGCTATGCACATATATGGCACATAATATTAATATATTAAATTTGTTTAGGATTTCTAGGACGGTATATATTAGAGGTGACAGAACATGAAACGAATCGCAGGTTTGAGTCTGTTTGGTCTAAGTCTGATAGTGATTGCATTGCTCGTTTTCGGGGGCTCGGCCTCCGCCGGCAGGGCTGTAGGCACCGTGACCGATGCCACTGCGCTTCCCACGGAGATACTCCCCAGCACTTCCATCGTGTTCAAGGCCAATTTCACGAGCCCCGATGGCAATATCCCGTCAATCCGCAATGTGATGTTTGACGGTGTTCCGGCCATCCTGACGGAGGTCTCGGCGGCCGACATCAACACGACCGACGGCAAGGAGTACTCTTACTCCAAGGCCTTCGCGGGCGGGATACATAGCTATTCCTTCTCGTTCCTTGACAATGTTACCTTCGTCAACACCACCGCCAAGAACTTCGAGGTCAAGTACGCCCCGTCGGCGGGCGACTGGGTCGTCAGCGGGCCAATGACGGTAGCGAACGCCGCCATCGAGCTCAAGGGCAACCTCATCGTCGCCAGCGGCGGCATCCTTGAAATCAAGAACACCACCATCAAGTTCAACGGCGACGCCGACGGCAAGTACCGCGTCGAGGTCCAGAGCGGCGGCATCCTCAAGGCCTCGGAGAAGACCATTTTCTCCAAGGTCACCGGCGCCAAGAACTACAACTTCATCGCAAAGCCGGGCTCCACCCTCGAGCTCAAGAACAGCGAGGTCTGGTATGTCGGCTACGCCGGCGCCACCAACAACCTCACCGGCCTGTACACCGAGGCGGCCAACTCCCTCATCGAGAACTGCATCGTGGGGAGCGGCCACCAGGGCGTCATCCAGGACAACGGCAACCTGATCATCAGGAACACCACCGTGAAGGACAGCACCAGGCACAACCTCGAGGGCACCAACGCCGTGATAACGGCCGACGACTGCACCTTCCAGCACTCCGTGGACGCCTGCAATGTCGAGTTCTTCACCGGCACCAGGGCGACCGTCACCAACTGCCTCATCACCGACAACGGCCACAACGGCTTCTGGATAAAGACCGGAGTGACGGCGACCATACAGGGCTGCCGCATAACCGGTTCACACCAGAGCGCCATCTGGCTCGACGACAAGTGCACCCTGACCGTCATCAACACCCGCTGCGACAATAACACTCTCGAGGGCGCCTGGATAAACGGCACCTGCATCGTGACGTTCACCAACACGACGTTCGAGGACAATGGCTGGAACGGCACCTGGATAGCCGGCAGCACCGTAACGATGAACAGCTGCACGGTCCGCAAGAACAAGTTCGATGGGGTCTATTACATCAACTCCAAGCTCACGATGGACAAGTGTGTCGTTGACACTCAGGAGTCCCAGGGCGTTGCGGGCTTTGACAGCCAGTGCACCTTCACCAACAACTATGTTCGCAACAGCTTCAAGCACAACTTCGAGACCACCAACTGCACGAGCGTCATGGACGGCTGCACATTCGACGCCAGCCGCGATGCCTGCAATGTCGAGTTCTTCGTGAACTCCAAGGCGACCGTGAAGAACACCAAGATAAACGGCGCGGGGCACAACTGCTTCTGGCTCCGTGACTGGTGCGAGGTCAGCCTCGAGAACGTCGACATGAGCGTCAGCCCCCACAACGGCATCTGGGCGGACTACGGCTGCAAGGTCACCGTGACGAACTGCAACATCCACGATGTTCCGGAGGACGGCATCTGGATAGCCAACGGCACTCTGACCGTGAGCGGGTGCACCATCAAGAACGCCAAGTGGTGGGGCATCGAGGCAATCAATACCACCGTGACCCTCACGGGCACCAACACCATGAGCGGTAACATCTACGGCAACGTGGCCATCAGCTATCCCGTCACCGTCAAGGTGCAGGATAGCAAGGGCAAGGCCATCTCGGGCGCCAAGGTCACCATCAAGGACCAGGCCAAGGCAGTCGTCTACACCGGCACATCGGACGCAAACGGCCTCGTGAATCCCGGCATGCTGTTCCTGACCAAGACCGGCGCGGACGGCAAGAAGGTGGACTTCGTGTACACCCTCACCGCCACCAAGGGCAACACCGAGGTGACCCAGAAGGGCACGACCATCAGCTCGGCACAGACCATCTCTCTGGTGCCCAAGGACAAGCCCAAGCCCAGCCCCGGCTTCGAGGGCGTCCTGCTCGCGGCAGCGGTCGTCATAGGGCTGCTAGCGGTCGGCTCGAGGAAGCGCGCGTAGACAGGCGGGGCGGCAGCCCGAGCGCATGGAGTGCCTGCAGCGCCGCGAGGCGCTGCAGGCGAATTTTCTTTTTTTGTTGTCTTTATAATGGCCCCATTTTTCGACCAATCGGTTCATATATACTGACAAAGTTTATATGTGCTAGATGAATAGACGAATGGAGCGAGTTTGATGACCATGCGGAGGAAGATTTCAATCATCCTTGTGAGCGTAGTGGCTCTCCTTGCCGTTGTGTCTTTTTCCCCCAATTGCGCGGCGGCCCCCAAACTCATCGTCTACGATGTGCAGGTCTCCGCGGACCCTTCGATTCAGGGTCCTGACCTGCCAATCAAGTTGAATGCCAAGGCCGGAAGCGGGGGCGCCTGCTGCTATGTCGTCTACGGCCAGGACCTCAAGGCGGAGATTCTCCTGCCCGAGAACTGGACCCTCGTGGACGGTGCGAAGGTGCAGGACCTCACGAGCCCCGGACAAGCGGTGGGAACCGTGGCGGCCCAGCCGGGCGGCGGTCTCACATGGAATGATATCCGGTGGATCATTTCCGGTCCCAAACTGGGTACGTATGAAGTGGCCGTGCGCGTGACCGGCACCAATGACGCCGGGGACAGGCTGAACGAAAGCGGGTTCACGAACATCACCATCGCTTCGGGTGCTGCAATATCATCCCCGATACTGCCGCAGAGGCCAGTCGTAGGCAAGGAGACAGTGATGCTGGCGAGCGTCAGCTCGCGCAGCGGCGTCAAGTCCGTGACGTTGTACCTGAGCACGGATAATGTGAATTGGAAGGCCGTTCCCATGACGCTCATCTCGGGCGACCAGTACAAGGCCGTGCTTCCCAAGGCCGATTCGGAGACGACCTACAAGGTATTCATGCAGTCCATAGACGGCAAGGATGAGCCTTTCAATACGACCGTGTACGATGTTCCTGTGAAGGACCCCGGGCGCATCACAGGCATCTCCCAGAGCGGAGCGGTGTTCGTGACGCTCGGCTCGCTCATAGGAATGATCCTTGTGTTGTACATGGGAGGCAGAAAAGCGAGCGCCTTCCGCAGCAAGGGCATCTTCCTCGTTGGCGATTCTAGGATGGAGGCGGCCCTCAGGGAAAGGGATG
>Ga0315283_10003241_pt1 | contig 13830 bp, 11 predicted proteins | sample YL17G09_0_MG_FD_204541 | JGI IMG/M metagenome (GOLD analysis project Ga0315283, IMG submission 204541) | Sediment microbial communities from Yellowstone Lake, YNP, Wyoming, USA - YL17G09_0 | ecosystem: Environmental > Aquatic > Freshwater > Lake > Sediment | place: USA: Wyoming | collected... | reverse complement strand
TGGAAGCTGCGCGAGCTCTATCTCGGCCTCGGCAGCCAGAAGACCGCGACGGCCTCCCCGCTGTCGGACCAGTACTACAGCATGTCGGCCTACCGACTCGGACCGCGGACGGTGAAGTTCAGCGCGCGCGCCTGCGAAAACCTCGCCGCCGACGGCATCGACCGCAGCAACCCCAACTTCCTGCGCGACGCGATGCAGGACGTGCTGCGTTACCGGGATGCCTGCTTCCAGTTCATGGTGCAGGTCCGCGACGAGGACTCTCGCATGCCGGTCGAGGACACTACCGTGCGCTGGTCGGAGAAGGACTCACCGTTCGTGCCCGTGGCGCGCGTGTACATTCCGCGACAGGACTTCGACACGCCCGAGCAGAACGGGATGTGCGAGAACCTCTCCTTCAATCCGTGGCACGGCCTCACGGACCACAAGCCACTCGGCAAGGTGAACGAGATGCGCCGCGAGCTCTACCTCTACACGGCCGCGTTCCGTCGCGGACGCAACGGGTCCGCGATGCAGGAGCCGACGGGCTGGTGCGACGCCCTGCCCTCGCACTGCCAGGACGGCAATTGGGTCGAGTGAGGAATTGATCGGCGACCGGCGCGAAGAATTCGCCAGGTCGCGCCCGTCGGCAGGCACGGTCGCCGCCATCCGGCGGCGACCGGCGGCCATCCGGCTACTTCAGCTCTTCGTACAGGCTGTCCGACACGATCTTGCGTACCTGGCTCATGCTCTTGAGCGTCGCCTGGTATTCAGCGTCCTTGGTGATCATGGCATCCTCCGCCGCGAAGGTCGCCATGTCCGCGTACTCCACCGCAACCACGATCGAGCCCGCATTCGGGCCCGCGAAGCGCGCGCGCCACGCCCGAACCGTGGACTTGATGCCCAGGCGCTGCATGCTCGTCTTGAGCGCGTTCAGCTGGCCCATGTAGGCGGCGACATCGCTGGTTTCGACCACCACGACCCGCAGAACAGTCGCTTCCGCGGAGTTCGCGAACACGAACAAGCCCACCAGGGCCGTCAACATCACCGTAAGACGTTTCATGGAATCTCCCCTTCTGTCGTTGGTTTCGATCGAGCCGGGGCTATCGTGCACGCGCGATCGGGACGGCGTCAAACCGCCCACCAGCCGGGCGCTCGGCACCCGCAGGGCATCGGTGTGCTCGAATCCCTCGACACGGAATCGTCGTCACTTCGTGGTCTTGCGGTCGGCGACGCGTTCGATTTCGACCAGCGCGCCGGCACGTTCGCTTGCGTCGCCGTGCCGAAGGGCCGACCGCAGGCCTTCATGAGTCCTTCGAAATCAATCGTGCCGCCCTTGGCCGGGTCGCCGGCCAGTAACTCGTTCATCAAATCCCATTGGCCCGCTGGCAGGGCTGGGCCATACTACCCCCGGGGCACGACCCCGGGGGGGGTGACGCCGTGAGAAACAATGACACGACGCGCAGGGATTTCCAGCGTGCGTCCGGCGGTGCACTGGGCGCTGCGTGGCTGGGGATCCAGTGGTCCGACCTCGCAGCGGCCGCCGAGCACGCCCACGAGGCCGCCGCCGGCACGATCGACCACCAATTCAAGGTACTTACGCCCGCGCAGGCGCGCGACGTAGCGGCCATCGCCGCGCAGATCGTGCCGAGCGGCGACACGCCGGGAGCGCGCGAGGCCGGCGTGGTGTACTTCATCGACCACGTGAGCGCGGGGATCTATGCGCGGAACGCCCCCGAGTTCCTGGCGGGACTCACGGCGTTCCAGCAGGAATTCGCGAAGAGCCATCCGGGGTCGGACCAGTTCGCCGACCTCGACGCCGCGGCGCAGCTCGCCTACCTGAAGAGCGTCGAGAAGACGCCGTTCTTCGGCGGCATGCGCTTCCTCACCGTCGCCGGCCTGCTCGCCCTGCCCTCCTACGGCGGCAACGAAAACAAGCTCGGCTGGAAAATGGTCGGCTTCGTGGACCGGCACGTCTGGTCGCCTCCTTTCGGCTACTACGACCAGGACTACCCGGGCTTCGAGCCGTACCCGAAGGCGGCGCGGTCATGAGCGCGCGCAAGTTCGGGCCGAAAGAGACCGTGGACTTCGTCGTCGTGGGCTCCGGCGCCGCGGGTGGCGTCGTGGCCCGCGAATTGTCGCAGGCTGGATTCGAGGTCCTGGTACTCGAGCAGGGCCCACGCTACACCGCCGCGGATTTCAAGCACGACGAGCTCGACTACTGGTTCAACAGCGCCCTCACCAACAACCCGCAGGCGAACCCGCAGACCTTCCGCAAGACCGCGTCTGAAAAGGCCGAACAGGTCACCGCCGTGCCAGCGCTCATCTACGCGCGCATGGTTGGCGGCAGCAGCAACCACTTCACCGGCAACTACTGGCGCCTGCACGAGGTGGACTTCAAGGAGAGGAGCCTGCTCGGGCCGATCGAGGGCACGAGCTTTGCCGACTGGCCGATCGACTACGCCGAGCTCGAGCCGTACTACACCAAGGTCGACTGGGAAGTGGGCGTGTCGGGCCTCGCAGGCGCCAGTCCCTTCGACCCGCCACGGTCGAAGCCCTACCCGATGCCGCCGCTGCCGGTGAAATCCTCAGGCGTGCTGCTCGAGCGTGGCGCCCGCAAGCTCGGGCTGCACCCGTTCCCCGCACCGATGGCCATTGCCTCGGAGCCGTACCGCGACCGGCCAGCCTGCGCGCACTGCGGGTTCTGCATCGGCTTCGGCTGCGAGATGCGGGCGAAATCCTCGCCGCTCTACACGATGATCCCCGAGGCCGAGGCCACCGGCCGTTGCGAGGTGCGGAGCGAAAGTTACGTCTCCCGCATCGAGGTTGACGAGCGCGACCGGGTCACGGGCGTCGCGTACTTCGACAAGGACAAGCGTGAGCACTTCCAGAAGGCGCGCGCGGTGGTGGTGAGCGCGAACGGCGCCGAGACGGCGCGCCTGCTGCTCATGTCGGCGAACGGGCGGCATCCTGACGGGCTCGCGAACTCGAGCGGGCTCGTCGGCCGCAACCTGATGTTCAACACCTACGCGCAGGTCAATGCGATCTTCGAGCACGAGTTGAACGAGTACAAGAGCGTGCAGGTGACGCGCATCGTTCACGACTTCTACCAGTCGGACCCGAAGCGCGGCTTCTACGGCGGTGGCGGATTCGACGGGCGCATCGGCCCCAACCCGATCGGCTGGGCGATGTTCGAGCCGCCCCCGGACCGCGCGTGGGGCGCGGAATTCAAGTCGCTGATCGAGAAGATGCCGCGTGCGATGATCTCCGCGACGCACGGAACGTCGTTGCCGCTCGAGTCGAATCGCGTGGATCTCGATCCGGAACTCAAGGACGCGTGGGGCCTGCCCGCGATGCGCGTGACCTACAGGGACCATCCCGACGACCTCGCGAACGCACGGTTCCTGCAGGACCGCGCGACGGAGGTGCTGCAGGCGGCCGGGGCACAGGAGGTCTGGAAGGATCCAGTTGAGGAATCCACCATCGGCGTGCACCTGCTCGGCACCTGCCGGATGGGCGACGACCCGAAGTCGTCGGTCGTCGACCGCTACCATCGCACGCACGACATCCGCAACCTGTTCGTCTGCGACGGCTCGAGCCTGGTGACGTCGGGCCGCGGCCAGCCGACCATGACCATCCAGGCGCTCGCGTTCCGCGCGGGCGACCACATCGCAAGATTCGCGAAGCGCGGCGAGATCTGACCCGTACCGGCATGTGACCCACAAACCCCCAGGGAGAGGACCATGGACAAGCTGAGCCTGCAGGACCCCGTGTTCGCCACCTACGTCATCGCCGCCACGCTCATGATCCTCAAGGCCGTGAGCATGTCCTGGCTGACGGTCGTTCGCATGATGCAGGAGAAAGGCGGCTTCCGTTCTCCGGAAGATCTGCGGAAAACCGCGCTGAACCCGCAGCCGGACCCGAAGCAGCTCGAGCGCAACGAACGCGTGGACCGCATCCGGCGCATCCACCTGAACGACCTCGAGAACCTGCCGTTCTTCCTCGCCGCCGGATTCCTGTACGTGCTGACCGAGCCCTCGCTGCTGCTCGCCCGGGTGCTGCTGTACGGGTACGTCGTGTCGCGGCTCGCTCACTTCGCCGCCTATGCGACCGCACGCACGCACGACACGCGCGCCACGTTCTGGACCGTCGGATCGGTCATCATCATCTTCATGACCTGCCGGACGCTGCTCGCGGCGCTCGGCCACTGACCGGTCCCTGCTGGCGGTCAGCCCCCCGAGCCGCGCAGGCGTCGCTCGACCGCCTCCAGCGCGTCGATGACCTCGAGCGTGCCCTGCCTCGCGAGGGCAGCCGCGCCGCCGTCCTCGAGCCACGACTCGAATTCCCGCGGACCGAGCGGCGGGGACACGTACTTGCCCTGGATCTCGTCGCAGCTGAGCGCGCGCAGCATTTCCAGGGAGTCGGCGTCCTCGATGCCCACCGCGACCGAGCGCACGCGCATGCTGCGCGCCATCGAGATCACCGCCGTGGCGACACCCTGGGCCCCCAGGTCGGTGTACAGGTCGGCCATCAGCGAGCGGTCCAGCTTCATGCTGTCGAACCGCAGTTTCCGGACCTGGTTCAGCGAAGAGTAGCCCGCGCCGAATTCATCGATCGCAATGCGCACGCCCATGCCGCGCAGCTTGTCGAGCATCCCGCGAGACTCGGCCGGGGACTCGATGATGCTCGACTGGGTCAGCTCGAGCTCGAGCGCGTTCGCCGGCAGGCCGTGGGTCTCGAGCGCGTTGCGGACGGCATCCACGAGGCCCGTATTACGCAGCTGCCGCGCCGACAGGTTCACGGACACGAAGAAGTCGCGCTCGAAGTGCTTGCGCCACGCGGCGAGCTGGCGGCAAGCCTCACCCAGCACCCAGGAGCCGATCCCGTCGATGAGCCCCGCGCTGTCGGCGACCGGAATGAACTCGGCGGGTTCGACCTGGCCGAGCTCCGCGTTGTCGAGGCGTGCAAGGCACTCGACGCCCAAGAGTTCGTAGCTGTCGATCGCGACGCGCGGCTGGTAGGCGAGCGATATTTCGCCGCGCTCAACCGCTCCGCGCAGCACGGACTCGAGCTTGAGCCGTCGGCGCGAGCGCGCCTGCGGCACCGGCGAGTACGTCTCGCAGGTCCACGGCGACGCGGCCTGCTCCGCGGCCGCGTGGGCGCGCTGCAACAGCTGCTCGGCGTCCGGCCTGTCGCTGCCGGCGAAGGCGATGCCGGCGCTGATGCCCGGCACGTAGGCCGTCTGGTCGCCGGGCGGGCGCGCCGCGAGCGACTGAAGCATCGTTTGCGCGAGCGCCGAGACGTGTTCCGCCGAGATGCGGCTCCGGATCAGCATGGCGATCTCGGCCTCGGCCGTGCGGCAGACCGACGCCGAAGAAGTACGCCAGGGAACTATCCCTCCGTCGCTCAGGTTCGCGATTTCCGCCTCGAAGTGCCGGGCGACGCTCGCCACCAGTTCGTTCGCGGCCTCGAGACCCTGCGCCTGCGCGACATGATCGAGATTGTGGATCCGGAACGCCACCACGCCCGAAGCCACCATGCTGGCCGGCTCCTGCAGCGCAGCGGTGATCTGCTCGGACAGGTGACGCCGGTTCGGCAGCCCGGTGGAGGCGTCTGAATACGACAGCGTGCGCACCGCTTCCTCGGCGCGGTGCAGGCGGGTGAGGTCCTGCAGCGTCACGATCACTGTCCCGCCCTGCGACTGCCCCGCGTCACCGACGAGCTCGGCCTCGAGGTGCACGCAGATCGAGGTGCCCGTGACCGTGCGCAGGTTGTGGTCGAAACTGCAGCGGCCCTCGCCGGTGGCGCAGGCCAGGAATGCCTGGCGCAGCGGGAACTGCTCGGACTTTTCCAGCATCCTCACGAAGTCTTCGAAGCTCTTGAGGGACTTCGGATCGACCTCGAGGATCTCGCCCAGCATGGGCGAGACGTGCATCGTGCGGCCGTCCGTGGCGAGCTCCCAGTGGCCGACGCGCGCGATGCGCTGGGCGAGCAGCAGCTTCGAGCGGCCGGTGCGCAGCTCTTCCTGAAGGTCGCGATCGCGGAGCAGGAACCGCACGCGCTCGACAAGCAGGCGCGGGTTGATGCCTTTCTGCGCAAAGTCGCTGGCGCCGGCGGCGAACGCGTCACTGATCGAGGGCAGGTCGTTGCGGCCCGTGAGCATCAGGATGGGCAGCGCTCGTGCGCCCGCGCGCGCGCGGATGGCGCGGCAGGCGTCGATGCCCGACATGCGCGGCATGTTGACGTCCAGGATGACGATGTCGGGCTTCACCTGGTCGAACTGCTCGACGGCGTCCACGCCGTCGCCGACCGAGTGCACGACGAACCCGGCCCCGGCGAGCGCGGCTTCCGACAGAATGATCTGGGCCGGATCGTCGTCGGCCATCAGGATCATCGTGCTGCGGGTTTCGCTCATGTAGTGAAGCCTCATGTTCCGGTGGCGCGACTGGACTCGACCCTCAAGGCCGCTTCCAGGTCAGAATAGGTTTGCTTCAGGCCGCGGGCCGCCCCGCGGGCTGCCTTGATGTCGCCCTGGTCGCGCGCGGCGACCTCGCATCGCTCCAGCTGTTCCGCCAGGCGGCGCCCGCCCAGGCTGTTCACCGGCGACTTGAGAAAGTGTGCCGCGGCGCCGATCGCCTCGAGGTCGCCCGCGTCGAGCGCGGCGCCGAGCCGCTGCAGCGACTCAGGCGCCGTCGTGAAGAGCAACTGGCACAGCCGCTCGAAGACCTGCGGCTTGCCGAGGCCGCGGATGGCCGCGACCTGGTCTTGGTCGAGTAGCGGGACGGAATTCAGTTCGTCGTTCTCGCCCAGCGGCACTTCGAGCATGTCGAGCACGACTGTGTCGGAGAGGAGCGGCTCGTCGTCCGTGGCGACCTCCGCGACGGTCTCACCGCGGGTCTTTTCGACCGTCTCGGACTGCGGTTGGAAATCGAGCAGCATCAGGTCGGGGTCGACCAACCGTGCCGTCGCGACCGACGGCGTCGGGGGCGCTGCCGCCTGCTCCTTCACGGCGGGACGGGCCGGCTGCGCCTGCGGCGCCGGCTCCGCAGCCGTCGGAGGCGCGACCAGCGTACCGCGCTCCGCGGCGATCGGCCGGAGCGTCGCGACGATCTGGTCCTGCGAGAAGGGCTTGGGGAGAAAGTGGTTCATGCCCGCTTCGATGCAGCGGTTGCGGTCGCGCGCCAGCACGTTGGCGGTGAGCGCCACGATCGGCGTCGGCTGCGAGCGGCGCTCGGACTCGGTGCGCCGGATCGCGACGGTGGCGGCGTAGCCGTCCATGCCGGGCATCTGGCAGTCCATGAGGATGGCGTCGAACCGGCGGCGGTGCGTGTGGTCCAGCGCCGCGTTACCGTCCTCGGCGACCGTGACGCGGCAGCCGACGCGCTCGAGCATCGCCTGCGCGACTTCGCGATTGATCACGTTGTCGTCGACGACGAGCACGTCGAGACCGAGCGACAGCAGACCCTCGGGCTCGGGCGCCGCGTCACGCGCTTCGGGCGCCGGCCTTTCCCCGGCCACCTCGGGCTCGCGCGGCTCGCGGGCCGCCCGCAGCGCGCCCTTCAGGAGGTTCCGCCGCACGGGCTTCGCGACGCACATGTCCGGCTTGATGGCGCGCGCACCCTCGTAGGACGGATCGAAGTCGAACGCGCTCAGCAGCACGACCCAGGCGCCCGCGAGCGCGGGATCAAGTCGGATGGTGCGCAGCATCTCCGCGGTCGTAGCATCCGGCAGGGCGTGATCGAGCAGCACCACCTCGAACGGCCGGCGGCGCGCAGCCGCTTCGCGCATGCGATCGCCGAGCATCCGGCCGTGGTTCAGCACCGTCACAGTCGCCGACCAGTCGGACAGGGTTTCCTCGAGGTACATGTAGGTCGTGGGGCTGTCGTCGACGACCAGCACCCGCATGCCCGCGAACTCGTCGGTGGTGGCGTTCGGGGCGGGCGCCTCGGCCTCGACTTTGAACGGCAGGACGAACGAGAACGAGCTGCCCTTGCCGGGCTCGCTGCGCAGGTCGATCCTCTCGCCACCCATGAGCTGCACGAGGCGCGTGGCGATGGAGAGCCCGAGACCAGTGCCGCCGATGCGCTGCGCGTTGCCGAGCTGGTTGAAGGCCTCGAACACCGCACCCTGGTCGGCCTCCGCGATGCCGGGGCCGGTGTCGGACACGCTGAAGTGCAGCCGGCACTTCTCGTCGTGCAGGTCGTCGAGGCCGATGCGGATCTGGATCTCGCCCTGCTCTGTGTACTTGACCGCGTTCGAGACGAGGTTACCGACCACCTGCCGCAGGCGCAGCACGTCGCCCACCACCGCCGCCGGAACCGTCGGCTCGACGCGGCAGACGAGTTCGAGCTTCCTGGTCTCGGCTCGCGCGGCGAAGACCTCGCCGACCTGCTCCGAGAACTCGCGGACGTCGAACACCTCGCGGACCATCTCCATCTTGCCGGCCTCGATCTTCGAGTCGTCGAGGATGTCGTTGATGATCTGCATCATCGTGTCGGCGGCCGAGCGCATCGAGTCCACGTAGCGCCGCTGGCGCTTGTCCAGGCCGGTGCCCGCAAGCAATTCCGCCATGCCGAGCACGCCGTTCATCGGGGTGCGGATCTCGTGGCTCATGTTGGCCAGGAACTCGTCCTTCGAGCGCGTGAGCGCCTCGGCCTTGCGCAGTCCCTGCTCGAGTTCCCTCGTGCGCTCGATGATCTGCTCGCGCGACGAGACGCGCAGCGTCGTCAGGTCGCGCTCGTATTCGACCAGGCGGCCGGCGAGCGCGTCGAAGTTGCTCGCGAGCTGCGTGAGCTCGTTGCCCCGGCGCGAGCGACCCTGCGGCGGCGCCTCACGCTGCCCGTCCCGCCCCCGTGTGGACCTGGCAAGTTCCTCGAGGGGCTCCACCACCTGGCGCTTCAACGAATTGGCGGCGAGGAGCCCGAGCAGGATGCCGAGCGCCAGCACGAAGGGCATCTGCGAAAGGCGCTCGATGGCGGCGGTCCACGGCGGGCTGTTGTCTATGAGCAGCGCGAGCGTGCCCGGGCCCTGGGGATAGATCTTGACGGGGTATTCGATATAGTCGGGCTCGAACCCCAGGAAGCGCGTCACGCGATGCGGCCAGCTCCGGCCATGCGGCACCCCGGTGGCAGGCACGGACGAACCGCTCCTGCGCGCGTCGCCGCTCCCGGCATTGCGGTCGTACCGCTCGAGCACCTCGCCGGTGTCGAGGTGCAGGTCGGCCGCCAGGAAGACCGGATGGCGCTCGAGCGAGTCGAGCGAGTCGAACGTGCCGGACTCCCTGACCTGCGCCGAGATTGAGCCCGCCAGTTCCGCCGCGAGATGCAGGCCGTCGCTGCGCGACGTCCAGGTGTCCCAGACCGTGACCAGGAGCTGCACGCCGATCAGCGTCACCGTGACTGCTGCGACCGCGGTCACGCGGAACTGGTTGGTCAGCGACAGCGATTCGAAGAACTCTCGGAATGTGCGCAGCGACGGCCAGCGCGCCCGGTCGCCGTCATCGGCTTGGACGGACGCGGTCGACGCCGGGGCACCGTCGTCTTCCGGTCGTGAAGTCGAAGTTCGCTGCGCTCGAAGCATGGGCCGAAATCCCTCCGCCACGGATGGCCTGGTACGCGCAGGAGACTAAGCGGGCAGGTGACATAAGGGGAATTGGCAGGTGCCGATATTGTGACGTGGCGCAAGGTCTGCGCCCCGAGGCCGGCCGGCCTATGATGCAGCGGCAGCTGGCTCGGGGCGGGGATCGCCCGTGCCACACCAATTGCCTGAGGAGACCTGGACCATGTGCGAGAGCTGCGGCCAGCCCGGCCTGACCCACGGGCAGACGATGTCGAGGCGAACGGTACTGTCGCTGGGAGGCGTCGTCGTGGCGATGCTCGCGACTGGCGGCCTCGCCCAGGCAGCGGACGACAAGCCCCCGCCCAAGCCGGAGAACGTGCTCACGCCCGACCAGGCGCTCGCGCGGCTCGTCGAGGGCAACAACCGCTACGTGCAGGGCGTGGCCAAGCGGCACGACTTCATCGCCGAGCGCGAGGCGCTGGTCGGCGGCCAGAACCCGTTCGCCGGGATACTCGGCTGCGCCGATTCGCGCATCGCGCCCGAGTACGCGTTCGACACGGCACGCGGGGATCTGTTCGTCGTGCGCGTCGCCGGGAACTTCCTCAACCTCGACAACCTCGCGAGCTTCGAATACGCGGTCGAGGTACTGAAGACGCCGCTCCTGCTCGTGCTCGGGCACGAGGCCTGCGGCGCGGTGAAGTCCACGATCTCCTCCATCCAGGACAAGACCACGCTGCCCGGCCACCTGCCGTCGCTGGTCGCGAGCCTCACCCCCGCCGTCACCGCAGCGACGGGTCGCCCGGGAAACCTGCTCGAGAATGCCATCGAGGAGAATGTCCGGCTCAACGTCGAAAAGCTCAGGACCGCCACGCCGCTGCTGAATGCAGCCGTGAGCGCGGGACGTGTCAAGGTCGTGGGCGGGGTTTACCGACTGGGGAGCGGACAGGTGGATCTCATCGGCTGAGCGTTTGTCGGCCAACCGGCAGCGGCGGGCCTAAGCTTGCCTTGCCGAGGCTGTCCCGCTGCGGCCAGCGAGCGCCGGCAACTCGCTCTCAGCGTCGAATCCCGTGCGCTCCTCGCCGACGTCGCCGCGCCATGAGCCAACGGGCCCCGTGAGCAGGAACGGACAGGGCATGCGGCGCTGGGAATCGGTGAAGCCGAACGTCCCGATGCCAAGGTACCGCCCCGCCTCGAGGCGCCTTACCTCGTCCACCATGTGCAGGACGCCGAACAGGGACTCGTACGCACGATAGACGAGCTGAAATGCGGGGCGGCCGTCGTAGCGCGAGGGCGCGATGAGCGTCGCCATCGGGAACCGATGCACCAGCCGGCCGAAGTGCCTGAACGAGTTGTAGCCGCGTCCGCGACGCTCACTCACCGGCCGGAATGACTTCGAGAGCCACTTCCCGGGATATAGCGGGTTATTGAGACCGAACCGGCCGGACAGGGTGGCCACGATATTGGGTTGCTGCAGGGTTTGCGCCGCGTACTCGCCGTGCATTTCCTCGAGGCCCGGTGCGTCGAGCGTCTGGAAGAGCGTGAGCAGTTCCGCCGCGCTCAACCGCAATATGTCATGCATCGCACGCCTCCGATTCGGACCCGCTGCGTCGGGTCGCGCATATTTTGCGCCAGGCTACGCGGGGCTGCCTCCTCCCCCGACCGCACGCTCCTGTACCAGCGCCCGGCGGGGCGCGCCAGATCGGCCTTGTCGGCATGCCCTGTATATATCAATTGGCAGCCCGTCAACGTGCGGTGTAGCCTGAACTTACGGACGGCGGTCGGCCAGCCATCCACTGATGGCCGATGGCCAGCATCGCACGCAGGGCGGGCCAGGCGATGCCGACTAGGGACGGCTGAATCATGAAGACGAAAATGTGGATGAGCGTGACGACGCTCCTGGCGCTGCTCCTCGCAGGCACAACCAATGCGCTCGCCGCCAAATCGGGCGGAACGACCGCATGCCCCATCGCGCAGGACACCGACTTCGCCGTGTATGGGCAGACGTTCAAGGGTGGCGTCGGCACCAGCAGCCGAAGCTGGATGGCCCACTTCTTCGACTGGTGGAAGACGCAGGATCCGAACGTGCACTATGTGTTCCTCACGGCCGCGCAGGCGCAAGCCTGCACGAACATGAGGACGACCTACCCGAACCTGAAGATGTGGGTCCAGCCGGGCGGCAACGCCTACGACCAGCAGACCGCACTCGGCGCCACCGGCAAGACCAACATCAACGGCTTTATCGTCGACCAGGGCGCATACCTCGGCGTCTGCGCCGGTGCGTACTACGCGACTCGCGATTACTGGTGGGAGGGCAAGTACTACGCCCACCCGAACCTGCTCGGTGCCTACCCCGTCACGATGGAAGGCGCGATCAGCAGCATCGCACCGTGGCCCGGCTACGCCATGACGGTCCTCGGCAACGGCCGGAACGCGATCTACTACGGCGGCCCGACGGTCGGCTTGCAGCACACGACCCTGGCGAGCCTGCAGGGCGAGAAGGAAGCAAGCTTCGCCAGCATCGGAGGCAGCCTGCCTGCCGTCATCGTCTACAACAACCTGCTCCTGACGAGCGTCCACCTCGAAGCTTTCGAGAATGATGGCATCAGCGGCTTGAGCACGAAGGACCGCACGGAGAACTACAAGTACTTCGCCAACCTGATCAATCGCGTCGCGCACACGACCTTCAAGGTCCCGGCGTACGCAGGCGGGCTGCCCCAGTGCAGCGACGGCAGCGACAACGACGGCGACGGAAAAGTGGACTTCTCGGATCCTGGCTGCAGCAGCGCGCTCGACGACGACGAGACGGATGCGCCGGCGGGCCAGGTCATCGCGGACGGCTTCGAGAACGGCCTCGGCGCCTGGGCCATGAACGGGACCGGCGCACCGTGGACGGTGAGTTCGCTCGACCCGTACACCGGCGGCGCGCACGCGTACGCCGTTCAGCCGGGCGTGAGCACGATGACCTACCTCGAGCGGACGTTCAGCTTGGCTGCGTTCGCCAATGGCGGCCACCTCATCTACTACCGCAAGCTGATCGGCCTCGACGGGCCCGACGAGTTCATCGCAGAGTACTCCGACGGGTTGTGGCACACGCTCGAAGCGACCGGCAGCGCAAGCGCCAACGACGCGGCGTACATCCAGAAAGAGTTCGACCTGCCGAACGGGGCAACCAAGCTACGCTTCGGTTGCATGGCGGGCGCGGTGAGCGAGAAGTGCGAAGTGGACGACGTCAGCCTGTTCGGCCAGTGAAGTCCACCCGGCTGGCCGCATAGCGCGCGTGGCCCACGAGCTAACTCATTTCTTCTCGACGACGACCCGGCCATCGGCGTTCACGAACACCCGGTACCGATGGCCGTCCTCGCATGAGGCGACGTAGTCGTTCTCGCCCTGCTGGCTGACGCTGATGACCTGTCCGCAGGGCAAGCCCTGCAGGGCGATCACCGCCGTCAGGTCCTTTGCGACTGGAATTTCGCTGGCAGCAGGATCGGCCGCCTGCGAAGACGCGGCGTACAGCATCGTCGTCACGAGCATCAGGGCCAGGCGACTTGCAGTTGTGTTCACGGCGTGACTCCCGCCATCAAGTTGGATTCGGTGAATTTCTTCGGGTCGGAGAGGATGCCCCAGATCGCTTCCCGCGAGGCGACGATGTCGCGGGCGAGCGGCGGATCGCCGTCCTGCAGGAGCGAGAGCACCTTGAGCATCAGCAGGTTGTATGACTGGCGCAGCTCGGCGAGCGTCGTCGCAGCCTGGTGCCGGTGGTAGGCGCGGAACTGGACGAGCAGGTCGTCGACCTGGTTCTTGAGCGACAGCTTGGTGAACACGCCGATGGCCTGGGTCCCGCGCAGTCTCGTCTCGAGAGACGTGAGATCGAGCGTCGGGGCCACCGGCCTGGCGGCAACCGGCGCCGGGGCTGCCTTCGGCGGCGGCGCGGGCGCAGGCGCCGCCGGGAGCGCCGGCTTGGCAGCTGCTGATGGAACAGGTGTCGCGGGAGTCTCGGGTGGCCGGACCTCGACGCGCACCGGCGCTGGTGCTGGTGCTGGAGTCGCGGCGGGTTCGGGAACCGCAGTAGACGCAGCCGGTGTGGTCGGTGGTGGCGGCTGCGGCGGTTGCGCGTGCTTCACACCTGCGCATCCCGCCATGAGGCAAGACAAGGCACAGCCGACGAGCAGGAATCGCTTCACCTGCTGCTTCTTGGCGTTGCGGCACCGTCGTTGCAGATACGACGCTCGGCGGCGAAGAGATCCGGAGCGTCGTTCATGGCCCGGTCTGGAACGCGGTCCAGAGACTGTTCTCGTC